>Ga0098052_1001291_pt1 | contig 15713 bp, 33 predicted proteins | sample 15_taG_FD_81591 | JGI IMG/M metagenome (GOLD analysis project Ga0098052, IMG submission 81591) | Marine viral communities from the Subarctic Pacific Ocean - 15_ETSP_OMZ_AT15312 metaG | ecosystem: Environmental > Aquatic > Marine > Oceanic | place: Pacific Ocean | collected 2015-01-18 | reverse complement strand
TCAGCTTGTGACGGATACAAAGTTAAACGGCACAGTACGGCGCTATCTTGCTCAAGACTTGAGAAAAATCAGTTGAGGGTCTTTACTATTCAAGACTGGTTCTTATTGTTTGGTTGTCCCCAGAAAAGGAGAAGGGCACAATGAAGTTGACTCGACAACATTTCGAGCTTATCGCTAACGTACTCGCCACCGCCGACATTCCCGGCACTTCTCGCGAGCAGCTCGCGATTCGCTTTATGTATGAGTTTGGAAAGACAAACCCGAACTTTGATAGCGAGCGTTTTCTCAAGGCTTGTGGTGTATAACATGGAATGGCGTGTTTATATCGTTGTCCGTGGCATCGCCGAAGTCGCTGGCATCTTCGCAACTTTCGAGGACGCAGAAGAAGACGCCATGTGGCTCAAGCGTCACGGATATAAAACGGAAATCGGATACCTAGGCCCGAAGCCGTAAAAAGTTCTTTACTCCCTAAAAACCGTTCTTATAGTTTAGACGTAACCGAGACGAGGAGGCCCAACATGGCCCGCGACATTGACCGCCCGATGCTTTACGCTGAAGCCGTTGAGTTTTTCACAATCGAGATTCTGCCTTGCATCCAACGTGAGTACGAGCAGGACGGCGAGCCCGACAATCCAGCGCGCTGCGAAGCCTGGAACAACTGGACCGATTCCCTGTGCAAAAGTCGCGTCATTTCCGACTGGCAGTATGAGAACTGGTCTCACCCGCCTTGCAACGACTAAGACGATGAAGAAAACTCAAGCATTTTATGACCTTCTGCGAATGGCAGAAGCCCTGTCACCCCGCGCACAATACATCTTGCACCCCGAAAAGGACGACTTGACCCCGTATTTCTCGACAAATCAAGAGGTTGAGCTTTATAATAGCCTCCTTTTGAAAGCCGAAATGGCCCACCTCTTCGGTAAAAGACCAATCGATCCGCAGGCTTAAAACTTCGCGCCAGTTTTTCCTTTACCCTCGTTGGCTCGTTCCTATATTTCATTTGTAACCGGCACAGGAGGTCATACGATGACATTCAGGCAGTATCTCAAACTTCATTGGGAAGAGGATTTGTTCTTTTTAAGTGTCCTCATTCTCGGTATCTGCGGCCCCCTCATCCTCATCGCGGCGACACGATGAAACTTTGGCCCCCTTGGAAGAACAGAATCAAGCTCGGTGACCTTGTCCGCTTTGACGATGCGTTGCGAGCGAAGACGGACAACGAGAGCGCATATGCGAAAGAGCAGCTGCGACACATCTTTGAGATTGGTCTCGTCATCGACACTCAGGGCCTCGACCCGGTGGTTTCTTTTCCTAGTAGAACGCAGGACTGCGCGACTGCTAATCTTGAGGTCATGTGAAATCGATTAGCATCAAAGGCCCGCAAGTGGGCGATATCGTTCAGGTAAAGGAGTGTTACTGGCCCACTATCGGCCTGCACGGTGGCCTGGTCACACGTCTGGTCGTGTGGCCCGACAACCTAAGTCACTTGATTGATTGCACTATTTTCCTCGACCCAGGCCTGGCCAACCCGGTCCAGCTTCAAACGAAGTATCTCGAAGTGGTCTCTAAAGCCGCGAGATAACACACATTATTTTTTGCTCGCCCGCGTGAGGGTCATAAATGTTTGAAACTATTGCGTTTTTCTTCTTGGTGTTCTACTGCTCGGTTGCAACCGGCATCGTCATTGGATTGTGTAAGTATTCCGAAGACTTGGAAGAAGAATAAAAAACACCTTTACTCGTGTTAGGTCGTTTCTATATTTGAGACGTACCAGGGAACACGGAGCCCAAACGATGAAAATCGGACAACTCGTCAGAGAGACGCACACAGTACCCGCGAGACACGGCGCAATCACGGAGGAGCAAGCCATATGCTTCTTCGATCGATCCTCGATATTCTCGCAATACATCGATCCCGGCACTGCCGACGAGAACCTCACGCTTCTCTTCGCCCATCCGGCCCATGGCTCGACTCATGCGGGCTATGTCGCAGAGTCTAACAAATGGACCATGGTCTATCGCCATTACCCGCGACCGGCCGAGCGCTCCACTCGCAGCGCTTACGAGGCCTACGACTGGTACGTTAAGTGATTGAAATCATTGCAATCCTGGCGCTCGTGTCGGTGACCGTGTGGGTCACGGCACGATACGTCGACAACAATCATTAATCATTCCGAGGCCTTGAAAACTATTTTCAGTCTACCCCTTGTCTGGCCTCAAACGGTTCTTATTATTTAGGTGTCAGAGGAGACAAATACGATGAAGACCCGACCCTACCGCGTGATGATGACTTGGCAACAGAACGTCGCCGCCAACAACGAGCCGCCTCGATTCGAGGAGCACGTCGCGACCGAGACCGTCTGGGCCACAGGCCCGCCGACAGCCCGCGTCAAAGCGCGCCACCGCTACGGCAACGCCATCACCATCACCAACGTCCACTTGCCCATCGAATGGGCCGACGTCGACTTCAGCGCCATGGCAGATATGCCAATCATTTCGAGGGCTTGAAAGTTTTTTGCTCGCGCCCACGTGTGTGAGCACCTCATTTTTTTTTGCTCGCACACACGTAAGGACATGAAATGTTTAACATTTGTCTCGGCCTGCTTCTTGGCTTCCTCCTCTTTAAATAATCATTCCGAGGACTTAGAGGAATAAACAAAAAAAACACCTCACGCCCTTTACTCGTCGAAAACGGTTCTTATTATTTACCTGTAGACGAAACAAACCCTCTCATCACGGAGAAAACCAGATGACACGTCAGCGAATGAAGCTCGGAAAAGTCAACTCTCAGCGCGTCGAGCGCACCCAGCGCGGTTTCGGCCAGCGCTTGCACTCCCGCCCGATGCCGGCCCAAATCCACCTGCGTGCATGGACCGTCGACGGCCTGCTCCTCGGCGTCGCGCAACGCAACGATGAGTTCTTCGTCGCCCTGTTCGACGCGACGGAGACCGCTGTCGCACCTCCGGTCAGCTTCGCCGGTCCACGGGCTCGCGCTCAGGCCGCCGACTGCGCCAGTGGGCTGCTCGGCCGCACGGTCACCTTCTAAACCCAAACATATCAACCACTTAGAGAGGAGCGCGCAAGTGCTTAGAATCTAGGCCGTTTCCCTTGGGTGCCTTGGGAACGTATCGGGGACGCCACGTAAGTCCTTGAAATAGAAGCGGAATCGGCCACCGCATAGGTCTCACCGGGTGACAAACGCGGTAATCATTAAAGATATCAATGAGTTGAGCAGGCGCGTAACGCTTTTCGCGCCCTGCTCCAATCATTTCAACAGGTTAGCTCAGGTGCGAAACACTTTACGCACCAAATCGCGTACCGTATTGCACACTTCGCGCTCTAACCTCTTGAAATCATTGAACATGCAAAGTTGGCACGGAACCTGCATATATATAGGGTACAAGTTTTTCCTTTCGAGGCTTTACCGGACCGAATCGGTTCCTATATTTCAAGTGTCCCAAGACGGAGAGAATCCAATATGACAAACGCAATCGTTGCACTACTCGCCACCACTCAAATCCTTTCACGTTCCGCGCAAATCGACCTCGTTCGCGAGGCCCAAAACTCCAACGATAACGAAGCGTTGGACGCCCTCATCAAGTCCAATCTGCCGATGGCAGTCAAAATCGCGAAGAAGCACATTCGCAACGGGCTCACGCTCGACGATTTGACCGCCGAGGCAATCACCGGAATCATCCGCGCCGTCGATTCCTTCGACGCAGAAAAGGGTGCAAGTTTCACGACTTACGCCGCGCAATGGATGCGCGCCAAGTGTCAGGAGTTTGTCCAGGCGAACTGTGGCACTCTCCGAGTGGGAACCCGCGCCGCGAAGAAGCTGCACAGTGGACTGGCGCGAGTGCGACGGCAGTTCGGAAGTGACGTCGACAACGCCACAATCGCCCGTGAGCTTGGCCTCGACGAAGCGGAAGTTGCTGATATCGTTCCGCTTATCACGTCCCGTGCCGCCAGCCTGTCCGCGCCTATCGGCGACGAGGGCAGCACTTTCGGTGACAGTCTCGTTTCCGAAAACCTCAATCAACACGAGAAGTTGGAGCGCACTGCACTCTCCGAGCGCGTGCTTGTGTCACTCTCCGAGTTCGTCGACACCCTAAACGACCGACAGCGAGCCATTTTCACGGGTCGCGTGATTGCCGATTACCTCGGCAACGACAAAGTGCCAGCCACCGATTTCGGTGTCACAAAGCAGCGTGTCGGTCAAATCGAGAAGGCGCTAACTGCCAAGCTGCGAAAGCACTTCATCGCGTGCAATCTCGCGCCCCATGGGACGGTGGCCTAACATGAAGGAATCAATCGAGATTCTGCCGAAATCGGTCGAGGTATCATCTCAGAAAAGAATCAATCACACCCTGGCACTCTTGGTCATTCTATATGTCAGCTCATTCATCACCCTGTGGGGACTGTCCGTCATATAACATTTTGGGTACGTCTAGTAACTGCCCGTAACCCTTTGGGAAAGCCAGCCCTACCAAATAGGTAGATTGCCAACCCTACGAACCTTATAACAAATAGAAACTTGCGAAGCCTGCGGAATCATTGCGATAAAGTATACGCACGCAGCGCACACAATAAACCCTTTACCTTATTGCCTTCGTACCTATATTCTTATTGCCGGGAGGCACACACATTGTTGACTATCATCGCCGTAACCGGCTGTATTCTCACGTTTATTTGCGGATTCATTGCCGGCTTTGTTGCCGGTGGACGGCATGAGCGCCTAGGAATGGACGATATATCGCATTTCTAATATGTTAATAATATCATACACTTAGTTTAACTTTCTCTAGGGCTACATAGAATGGAAACCCCCGTAATCATAAAGATTCTTTCAATCATTATCGGTATAGTCGGCGGGTATGCTATCGGCTATTTGCACGGCAGCGATAATGCCGGGTAGATATCCGCAAGATAGTAATATCATTGACTTTATTCAGCTTAAGCTGCTAGCGATGGTCGAGGAATATTCCAGCGCTGGCATGATACCCATGGCCGACGCGCTATGGTCTGCGCTCGACCAGTACATGGCTGGCGAGGTAGATGTTATCTTTAAGCATGGCCAACCCTACGTTATTGCACGGGAAATCGACAGCATAACCGACGAATAAATAAAACGTCAATATGCCAATATGCCCCCCTCCCCCCGGTGGGGGCCGAATGTATGTCGCCCGAAGTGCCACGTGCCATATGCGGGCTAAATCGTCGTGCGCACCGCATAAAAATATTTCCAGATTTTCATTACCAAGCTCACTAATTATAATGATTGCCAGGAGTTTGCAACTTGAAAATATCGAAGCAACAATTAAGAAAAATCATTCAGGAAGAAATTCAGTACGCTGAAGAGGTACCTGAAGTCCAGGATGATCAAAGAGCGCGAGAGCTGTTGGATGCGTTCAGAGATATGCTTAAGCCAAACGAAAGAGAAATACCAGGCGCATGCGGTACATTTCTGCGTCAATTGGCTGACATGTCCGATCGCGAGACCGAGGCGCAATCCGGAAACATGCCGGGATCCGGTGTCGACCAGGCGGCCGTCAATGAACATTGGCTTGATACAAGCAAAATTAAAAGAAAATCATATGGTTTACCAGAATGGGCTGAAAAGATCGGCAACGCCTTTGGGGGCGCGCCCACGACCCACCCACCTTCAGGCCGGCCGGCGATTGGTTTTGATTATCAACACAGTGGATATGATTTAGGCGATCGCATCAAGCCGCTTCTTGATAAGCATCGTGCTGAAGGGGTAACCGTTGATGCTACCGGTACCGAAATGTTTGATTATTATCTGGTAGCTCCCGCGTAGAAGGCTTATTATGAAAATTACAAAAACAAAATTAAAAGAAATTATCCAAGAAGAGACGCGTGGAGTACTCCAGGAAAGTATCGCCGGCGCACTGAAAGATAAGTGGCGCAAATTTACTAGCCCGGGCGATAAAACCGGCCATTCCAGCGAATTCATGATCAAAAAACTTGAAGAAATCTATGAACAGATATATCATGCATCCATGGAACTCGATGCATGGGGTGAAGCAGAGGGCAATTCAGATCTTCGAAAAATTGCCAATAATTTGCGAGGACGGCCATTCAAGAATTTGGGTACCGTGATCACCGATATGGGTGGTGAAGCTTTCTCTGTGCCCCACTATGACCTCGGAGAAGTGCTTAATCCGGATAGTATGAGTCGTGATGAGCAGACGCTAGAAGAAGACGATTTAAACGAAGAGATTTGCCCGGGGTGGGGCGACAAACCGACGGCCAGGGAGAAAGGCTGTGTTGAAGGCGGTGTTTATTGTAGTGACAGGGCAGGCTGGGTTTGCACACAAAGGAAGCAATGGCCGAAGGAGAAATCAAAAGGATATTACCATGGCGGTATTAGGCGCGCCAATAAAGAATAAGGTGCCCCGATTCCTAAAAAAACTTGAAGCCGCATGCTATCGATGCGGCTTTTTCTTTATGATACTGATATTTCTTTTGGGCCAAGTGTAAAAATCGATGCATTAGAAGATTTAACATCTATATAGATGTGTGCTATTATGGCACTTTAAAGGAGGAAATATTATGTTAGGCGAATGTTTACTACCTTGTTTAGTGACCGGCGTTGTTGGTCTTGTACTAGGCTGGGTTGCATGCAAAAAGAATGTTGTATAAAAGCAACTGGTAAATTAAGTTAAAACATCGTGTTTTCACCCTCCTGTACCCTCGGAGGGTTTTTTTTTATCTACTCTTCCATGACCAAGTCGAGTATTATAAGAAGAAGAGATAAATAATATATACATTTGAAGCCTAACATGCAAAAATCAACGTGGTTCATATATATAAATAGAGGAAAAATTTTAGGGAAAATTTTCGGTGGCGGGCGAACTATTTATAATCGCAGGAGATTCATGGTGAAAATTACAAAAAAACAATTAAAACAAATTATTAAAGAAGAGGCCTCATATGTATTGAGCGAAAACAGTGAACGAATTAAAGCGCTTTATAAACATTGGGAAGAGTACGAAATGGCGCCTTTGCTAACAAAACTAGATACGCGTAAATCTGTGATCGCAGCAGAAATAAAAGATACAGCCTACAATGTTTTTCAAAAATTAATTGACGCAGTGGCCCGGGCCGATATCGATATCCAGCCTTTGCTTGATTATCGCAATGCAGCTGACAATGCAGCCGATTTGAAAGATCAAGGAAAAGATATTGGCAGTGAGTTTGCCGTTGGCCCGATGGCAAATATTAGAAATGCTTTGGGGATATAGTAAAAATCGCGAAAGGAAAACATTATGTGTTTAATATGTGTTGATTTACAAAAAGATAAAATAACTTCTAAAGAAGCTAGATCCAATTTGGATGAACTGCGTTCAACTATGGAGAAAGATCATATACATGAAGTACTTCAGCTTATATGGAAAAAAGAAGACGATGAATATGCCGAAGAATATAATTTTGATAATCATGGGGATACTGATTAATGAAAATCACAAAAGAATATCTTAAACAAATCATCAAAGAAGAGCTAAAAGAATCGGTTATCGACAAAGAATATGATAGACCGATGACTGCTGGCGATGTTTTATCGAGTCTTCAAGATGCTGTTGGAAGACATGGATCCGGACCGGAGATGGCGCAGGCTTTGCGTGATATTGCAGATCAGATTGAACGTTCAAGCAATCCGCTCTTGGCGTCGACTGGACCGGGGAGCCGAGGGAACGCTAAAGAAGTATCCGACGAAGAATTGGAAGAGTTCAACTCAGCTGGTACCGGGACGTACGGTGTAGAGCGGGTGCACCTTGATGAGGTTGCCCGGGCATATGCTGCAGACTTTTTAAAAGAGCATCGTATACTTGGAATGTACCGTAATAATATCTACTTCGAAGATTCAAGTGGTAAAGTATATAAAATGCTTAGGAGTACAGCATGAAAATCACAAAACAACAATTAAAACAGATCATTAAAGAAGAGATCTCAAAATCTATTAAAGAAGGTCCTGAAGAAATAAATCGATGGATAGAAAAAATCGACGAAGCACCTTGGGAAACGTGGGATGAGGAAATGAAAAAGGACATGAAAGAAAAATATATTCAAAAGCTCAAGGGGGCCGGCCATGCTAGCCCCGAAGCTTATATTGAATATGTACTAGGACAGCGCGGTCTGGGAGCAAGGAGATTTGAATGAATATTGCCAAATCACAATTAAAACAAATCATCAAAGAAGAGGTCTCAAAGGTTTTGAATGAGGCTCTGCAGGATGAGCCTGGTTGGGACTTTCTGAAACCAGAACGAGATCCAGCGCAAGCGTTTCGAGACCATGTCGCCGACGTCCAAGGTGTTGAGTCAAAAAAAGCACGATCAGGAAAAGAAATTGCAGCGGATCTTGGATATAGTGATAAACCAGATCCGATAGAGAGGGCCGCGTCGGGCGATATCGATATGCTGCAAGCATTTGCAGAAATATTAGAACTAACAGGCAGGGATAAAAGCGAGGTGGCCGATGAATTACACAGATTGGCCGGCGTGTTTGAAGAAGATCCAGGTGTCATTGATCAGAAAGGCATATAATCATTATGAAAATTGCCAAATCACAGTTGAAACAACTTATTTTGGAAGAAACAATTAATTTTTTGGAAGAATCTTATACCTCTGCTGCGGACAGTGGTGATAAAACGGTAATTCCATTCACACAAGGCCTTCAGAATATCCTCGCTAGTGCTTTGAAAGATCTAATTGACGAAAACGATAAAATAAAACAAGAAATCTCTGCCATAAAACAACAAATCTCTACCATAAAACAACAAATCCCAGGATTGGAACGAACCGTTAAATTATCTGCTGCTGGAATTCCTGTTTTGCCTCCGAAAGATCCTACCATGAATATTCAAAAAGTCGCTGAAAATAAAAAAACTATAAAAACAATTAGTTTACAGGAACTTCTAAAATGAAAATTACAAAAACACAACTTAAGCAAATCATTAAAGAAGAAATATCGGCAATATTAAAAGAAGATTTTGAAACTGATGCTGAATGGCGCTCCGCTATGAGGCGTCAACAACGACAAGACTCGCGCGCCATGGCCGGGGAAGCCAGAAAAGAAAAGTTCTTTAATTCAGAAGAAGGTAAAAAAATTATACAACAAGTCATGGATCTTAAATATTTTGCAGAGGCTGTGAAGTTGGGTAAAAAATACTTTCTAGATTGGCTTCCGAAGCAGAAACAGAAAGTGCCCGGGCTGACTCCGAAAATGGTACGTGATATAACATATAGGTTTTTTCCTCGATATGGCGAGACGAAAGAAGGCCTAAAAGAAGTAAAAATCGAACAAGAGCCTAAAACAATGGATACGTTATTAGAGGAGCTTCGCGGCCTTTTAGAAAACTGGCCGGCCTGTGAAGAACAGCCAGGATCGCCGGCATGCTTATATCATAAACAGTTAGAAAAAGTTGTTTTAGATTATGGCGGTGTTGGGTGTGGTCCTGGTGCTCATGATGATCCGGCGCGCGATGAAGATCCAATTCAAGAAACGTGACCAAAGAAAAAGCGGTTTTAAGTTTTGAAACCTATATATATTGAAGGATAACCCTATTATGAAACTTACAAAAAATAAATTAACCAGACTTGTTGAGGCTGAGTTAAAAAATCATCATTTAGAAGAAGGCGCCCTTGGTGACTTGGCCGGCCGGGCGGTTTCGTCACTTAAACGAACGCTTGATATCCCCATGGTGGCCAAATCTGTAGATAGGTTAAAAGGAATACTAGCCGGTCAAGGAGATGCTGGAGATGCGGCGCGCCGAGAAGAAGTCGTCAGCATATTAAATGCATTGGGAATTAAGTATGCAGACCTCGTAAAAATAATGGGAACTGCACGTGCCGACGCGCAGGACGCGAAAATTAGCAAACAAAGGGCGCCAACGAGCGTGCCGGGGACTTCATCTGCTGACCCGTTAAGCCGTTAAGACATGTCCTTACTTAATAAGTAAAGCCATAAGCCCCAAATAAAGCAAACAAAAGTTATATACGCCACAAGAAACATTGTCTTACCGACGAGGCCTTTTGTGGCGTTTTTTCTTATATTTCCGTTTTTTAATCTTTGGTTTTGGCTTGTGAGCCTTGATCACAACTTTTGGCTTTGTCTTTGAGGAACGAAACAGAATTACTTTTTTTTGAGATATTTTGGGGTTTGAATGAAATCGATTGAATGATCGTCTAGATTTTTTTGACTTTTTGCGGTGTCTTTTTATCTCAATATAGGTATAATCCGGATACCAATAATCATAATCAAGATTATAATATATATTTTTATTATAGGGATGTTTTGTTACAGTGAGAATACACTGATTTTCAAAGACATCCTCTTCAAGATAGAAAGAGCTTCTTCTCGAAGGCTTGTCGTTAAATAACAATATTTCATCAACAACATCATAATAACTCTTGTGCATTTCACAAGCGCTTATATCCAGAGCATACACAAGATGTTTTGGCGTTTCTGATAATTTATATCCATGAAATGAATATGCATTGTGTTCATGATATTCATCAGTTATTACTTGATATATAACGGGGGGAGGTGTGGTTGTTGTCAGCATTAACGACAACAATATTAAGCTATTCATATTTTAACCTTTAATAATAATATAATTACGCTTATTACAAAATAAAGTAAAAAAAATGTCTTTTTTTAGGCAAAACCAATCCTATGCTTTCGAAATAATTCGAAAGTGATAGTCGAAATTTAATTGTTAATTTTACTTATACAATTTCCAATCATCTTTGGTGAAGGTAGTCCACGCGTAGCCGAGATACCCACCAAATACGGCGCCCAAGAAAAAAGACATACAGATCCTCCCTGCATTAAATGCAGCTATACATTGATGAAATTACTGCACATATATGCAGCAACCTCTAATGTAAGTATATTCTACATTCTAGAAAAAGTCAAATTTAAATTTTTTTTATATTTTGGTGAGTCCACGATTCGAACTTACCAGTATTATAACAGAATATTCTATATACAAAATCATTTAATTCTTTATCAAAGCCCAAACAACGAACTATAATACCCTTCAAGCGCGGTTTTCTTATATAAGTAAAATTTTCTACAAGATCGCCGAGGTCGTATTCTTTAATTTGGTGCACCATACAATAAATATGACATACTATTTATAACGTTATGAGAAGATTACGACTTGAGCCTGATGGCCATGACAAATTTCAAATTTTTATTCCTGGCAATAATGGAGGATATCCAATTGGCACAGTAAGTCGTGTTCCTCTGGCAAATCCACCAAAATGGAAAATAAAACCCTATTTTATGACGCGGCTAAAAGATGATGCTATTTTTAAGCAAAGATTTGATGATTCTATCGAAGGTGCGCGATTATTAGCTGATCTTTATACGCATATTGATAAAGTTTCTAAATTAGAAATTACAGAGCCTTTTGAATTTGTTTGGCCAGATGACAGTGTAAGCTTCGATTAATCAGCATTACTGTTAATAAGTTCTAATTTTTCGATAGATACAATTGCCGACATTGCCCAACGAGAAGCTATCTCTTCGTCTAACCATCTCACCTTATATTTGTTTAAACCCAGGTCGGCCGCGATTAATCCGTGTGGAATATCGTTTGGATCTGTAGATTTAAAACCTTTTAGCTTTACTAAATCACCAATTTTCATATATAATAATTATAAGGCTACATGATAAGAAGTAAAGCCAAAACTAATTATTTTAAGGAGATAAAATGAATATTGGACCCATAAGCACTGCGATGCCATCGATGCCAACAGCAAATGCTCAAAATGTTAATGCTGCACAATCTAGTGGTGAAGCAAATGGCGGAAATGTAGAATTTCAGCCTAATAATTTAAATGTCGAAGACAGCAAAGAGAAAATGCCCCGGGGGGCGCCCGAGCCGCTTAAACAAATGGCCACTTCTGATTTTTTGACGCTTCACCAAGCGCATCAAACAGAAAGCGTTATGGATAAGTTAGAAAAAATATTTGAAACAATATTGGCGCTCAAATTATTAGAAGATACCGTTAAGAATGTTAGCGAATCAATTGAAGAAAGTATAAAAGGAGACGAATGAACTGTGTCGCCATATTTTGAGCCTCATCATTATTCGAAAGAAGAAGTAGAAGAGCTTTTAAAATTGGCGTCGAGTGATAAATTTAATATTTTTTATGATAGAAATAAAATTGTTGTAAATTTATGCAGGACTTTGTTAAAAGAGATAGAAAAAAATGAAGAATAAAGATGAAATCGATTTATTTAGGGCTTTTGAAGGATTGCAGGAAGAAATTTCTTTGTTGGTAAAAGAAATAGATGCATTGGTGGAAGAAAACAAGCAGCTCATTATAAAAAATGAAGATTTGCAAGATGAAGTTGATTCATTGTGGGCTATGATGGATGAAATAACCAAGTCTGATATAGAAAACTTCTCCCATATCCTGGATGAGTTAAAAACAGACGTAATTACGCGCGCTTTGATGGTTTCAAAGAAAAAAGTCGACTGCTAGGAGGACTTATGAGGTGAATAAACTTAAATTTTGTGTTTTTTGTAGCTTTTTGGCCATGTTTTTGTTAGGTACAGCAGATGCTGTCAGTAAAAGCCCGCCAAAAAGTAAATTTTATGACTTTGACGATCAGGTAATTGATGGAGAAGTCAAAAAACCAACAACTTTATATACAAATGCGCGTCAACAGGTCAAATTTGATCGTCTTTTACGCTTAAAAAAGAGTTTTTTACCTCGATTATTCAGAACAGCCAAAGAAAAAGTATTCAAATGATTAAAATTAGCTTTTTTGAACCAATTCATAAGCTTTTTTTGCAGCATTAAAGAGAGAATCCGTCATTTTATAGCCTTTTTCACCTATTTCATTAATATTTAATAGATAATAGGCTGAATGTTCTGCGCTCAACGTGATTTTACCTTGCGGTAAGAGAGCCCAAAAGAATGATATGCCATCATCCTCATGAATTTTATGATATTTTGTTACAATTAAGCCAGTTTCTTCTTTAATTTCACGCATCAGGCCCTCAAGTAGATCTTCATTATATTGAATATGACCCCCCGGGAGGTCTAATTGGCCCTTGTAGGGTGCTGTATTGCTTACTAATAGTAGTATTTTATCGCCATTAAACAGAATAGCCTTCGCAACTTGACTACTATCCTTCTGTTCATTGATAAATTTAAACCATTTTTTCGTAAAATAACGCATTATTCCTTTAAATCATTAAAAATCTCACCACATTTTACACAAGACATCACTTGAACGGGGAAAACTGCCTCTTTTCCCGTTGGAGATACAAGCGGACTTATCCTTTTTAGCCTAATAACGGGCTGAAAGTATATATTTTCGCAGCCTTCGCACTTAAAGTCCTCTGCGTTATTGATATCTAGATTCATTTTTGGTTGATTATTCATTATTACCTCGCATAATCTCTTCTAATTGTTGTATTGTATCATAAATTGACGTGTGAAGTATAGCAATTCCACCATTTTCTTCCCATTTTTCAGTATACAGGGTAAAATCATCAATCAAAATACAAGGTTTGCCGTTTTTTGTGGCATAAATCTCTTTTTTTCCGTCCAAAGGGAGCAAAATATCCTCATTTTTGGGTTTTGGACGTAAATATCGCTCAATCCAGTCTTTTTTACCCTCTGCTGAGGCCTCGTCCCAGGGGTGGGAGAGGACTTTTGCCCCTCCAAGGCTGTCCAAGTACGTCCAGAGGGGCAAAAGGCCGGGAAGGGGGCTTAAATTGGCCCAAAATGAGCGATTATCGCCCAATAATTGCCGGATCCACTCCAAAGAGGCTTGAATTTCGGGATTTTCGTGATCTTTTGACCATTTCCAGCGCATTTTGATGATTTTTTCAAGGTTTTTGCGTAATTTTGGGTCTTTTGCCTCCAAATACACGCCATTATCGAATAAATCGACCAAAACACCGTCCATATCGCAATAAATGTCGTACGGAAACGACTTATTCTCGTTATTTTCAGTCATTTATAGTAGTTTTTGCTGTTGTTTTTCCATAAAAATAGGTAAATCTTCAGTATATACCATAGTAACCAGACTGCTTTCGTCAAGTAAAAAGTGCTCTTTTTTGAACTCTGAGAGTGGAATTTGGATAATAACCGGTTCTCCACCGTGTTCTTCAACGATTTTGAAGGCATTTTCCTCTGCCAGGCCGTAATTTCCCCACTCACTTGGTGATTTAATGCCATTTTCTACAATTTCTTCTTGAAATATGGTTGAGGTGCCATAATAAAGATCTTCTGTTAGTTTACATCTTATCTTTTTAAATATATTGTATATCAACGGTACAGAAGCGCCAGGCAAAGCAATTGCCAAGGTCCATTTTGCAATTGCTTTGTTTAATACCTCATCTGGCGGACAATCTTTAAAAGAATCTAAAAGTTTCTTTAATATACTTTCCGGGCCCGGGCTCAGGTCTTTTATGGCTTTTTCCATTTTTGCTTGTGATGAAAAAGGCAAAGCCAATTCTTTTAGAATATCTAATTCAATTTGGGAAGAAACTTCTTTTACACGCGTCAAGAAGGCCTCAAGAGTCTCTTCTTTCTCTATTTTAAGATCCGGTTTCTTTTTATTCACCGGATTGCTAGTAGTCCATGCTACGAAGTTCAATTCATTAGTTTGCTCATCAAAATATTTGAGTGCATGTGGGCCATAATCAACTACTGGTTCACCAGGAGTAAAATGATGATCCTTGCCTTGTGGAGGAAGGAGATTGAAACTGAATTCATCTGTTATAATATCGTTTATTCGCTTCTTTAAAGTCGGGTCAATAGCTTCATTTAGATATTTCCGCCAATTTTCAAATAGGAGTTTCAAAATCTTCTCCTTGCACTGGCGAAATAACGGCATATGGAATAATTTTTTTGTTTGTCAAAGCGCCAGTTTGTCGCGTTTGACCACCAATATGTGCTAATTTTCCATTTGGTAATTCTAAAACTATTGGTGGTTTACCTGATACATCTGATTTAGCAAACTCATCCACCCACCTTCTATAACTTGATTCCTTGGGAAATGTTTTTCCAGCAATATTTGGATCTGTGGTGTGTCCTTTAAAGAATTCAAACATTTCCTTTTCAACTTCTTCAGAACTTTTATTTTTCTCATACATTTCAATAATATCATATACTTGAGCATGATTATGAATATCTTTCATTTGAGATAGCGAAAGATTTTTTATTGGTGCTTTTGATAAAACTTCTGCAAAATCTTCTGCAGAAAGCATAAACGGATATTTTTCTTCTATAACTTGTTTATTTAAGTCAGGCCAACGTTGACCAATATATTCATCGCCGTTATCCAAAGAAGTTTTTATTTCTTCGCCCCATTCATGTTTTGCTTCTGTCGAGCCCCATGGTTTTGCAGAAATATGTTTAAGCTCTTCTAAGCCTTTTGCTTTTACCAAATACTTTCGCCAATTTTCAAACATCTTTGGTGGTGATTTATCAATATCAATATATTTTTTGAGTAGATCGAGAAGCTCCTGGTGGTTCTTTGATATGCGCGGCTCGCCTAAACGAAAGTCTTTGCGATAACCCTTTCGCTCACCAGGTGCCTTTTCCCATTCAACTTCAAACGGCTCGCCTTTAAGGGCTTCGGGATACATGTCTTCAAGCTGAGACATCAACTGCTGCTTTTCTTGAGAAGTTAACATCTTGATAATGTCCTCAGCATTTC
>Ga0098052_1001289_pt1 | contig 15728 bp, 17 predicted proteins | sample 15_taG_FD_81591 | JGI IMG/M metagenome (GOLD analysis project Ga0098052, IMG submission 81591) | Marine viral communities from the Subarctic Pacific Ocean - 15_ETSP_OMZ_AT15312 metaG | ecosystem: Environmental > Aquatic > Marine > Oceanic | place: Pacific Ocean | collected 2015-01-18 | reverse complement strand
TTACTATGTTATTATAATAAGTAATACTATCATACATCATAATAATAAGATAGTATACATATTTAACAGGTTTTTACTATGTTATCATAATCTCTGGTTCGAGAATTTGATTAATTTTAGCATCATAATCAAAATCACTAAAACCCATCAGATTAAAATCTGTAACAGAATTAGATATATATTGTGCAGGCATCATAGCATTAATAAACACATTCCTACCACCTCTAGTATAGTCTAATGAATTACCATTTCTATCTTGAAATAGTGCTTCCATTACTTCATGTAATGGATCCATCTTTCTTTCATTAAGAGCCTCTTGTTTTGCTCTCTTATCTCGTAAATCTTCATCTTTTTCATAAGCATAAGTTTCTAGTATATCACCTATTAAATTAGCTGTTTGACCAAGAAAATCAGCTAAATCAGAGAAAACAGAAAGATCTAACGTATCACCTCCTGAAACTTGATAGCCATAATATATAGCTACAATTAATGCAAGTTCAGGGCTAACTTTAGCTATCTCTGTTATTATCTTCTTAACTATTTCATTAATAATATATTGTTTTATAATACTGATAAGGTATTGCATAAAAGTTGCGCTACTAGGATTTAGTATTGCTATTACAAACAATACAACCGCTATAATTTTTAATAACTTAGCCCACCAAGGTAATTCAATTACTTCATAATGGGCAACATAAAGAGATATATGAGCACTAGCCATAAGTAGACTAGTTACATGACTGGTAGGTAAAGTTCTAACTAAATCAAATGAAAGAGGTATCATTAAATCATACTTTTCAGCAAGATTAAAAACAACCATTTTAAATTTACCTGTCTGAGCATCAACTACTCGTAACATCATTTTAGGTGCCTTTAAAGTATAAGCATTTAACCCATTAGCAACACATTGATAGTAAACCATTTCCTGATTTGCAGTAGTTTCTTCTGCTGCTCTGCTAATTAATCTTAAAGTAGTACTATTTATTTTTTCATAAACTAAAGATGGTTTTACTACACCATCGTCATTAGTAGTATCATCTGCATTTTTTAATGTACCTGTAAAAGTAATTCGTTGTGTAGGCTGCATCCAATTAGCTGCTTCAGTTGTATAACTGGATTCTTGTCCAAGAGTTCCCGCTAAAAATTGATTTATTTCTGTTATAGTCGAACAAAAATATCCTACGTTATATCCTCCAACACCAGATGAAACATAATAAGGGCTAATTAAATCATCGTTTCCTGCTACACCTGATTCAAATCTAGATAAATCTGAATAATATATTCCATTAATAGCACTGTTTGAATCAGCATCAATTTGCTCTAATGTATAGTGTGCAAATGTAATATATGCAAATTGAAATACATATTTATAATCTGTACCCTCAACTTGAAGATTATTATAGGGTTTATCGTCTTGAGCAGCATCATAAGTACCTTTATCTGTAGCTTGGCCTGGATATAAAGTAGAAACAAATCTAAAACAATAATTTATAGCTATTTGAGAAGTATCCCATAACCGTACCCCAAAGTTTAAAAAGACGTGGTCTACTTTATTGTTATAGTCAGATATACCTGCAGCTGCAACATCATCCATAACACTATCGATTAATTCAGATGCATCTAAACCAATTTTGCTTACAAGATTATTTATTTGAGTAGATTTAGTAGTAACAGAAGAATCAAAATTTGTATTATTTATTCTTAAAGGTACTGCCGGTAATATATCTAATGCAGTACCACCTTCATCTCCAAATTCCGAATTAGGTTCATCTAAACCTGTATAGGTTCCATCTCCCACTTTATAAACAAATAATAATGGCGTTGTTGGGTCACTATCTTTATGAAAAGTAGTAACATAATGTAGTCCAGTTGGTTTAGGAGGGATAGTAAAGCTTGTGACTTCTACAATTATTGAATTAGTTCCTAATAAATTTACTTCATGATTATTTGCATTATATGATTTATTCATATCTTCAGAAACCATAGTAATACCACTTCTAATGGTTAATTCATAATGATTTGAAATATATGTTCTAGTAGTATGGGTTTTTTGTATTCTTGTAACACTTCTATATAATTTATATCTATCATTACTTGATTGGTAAACAGAATCATAAATACTAATACCAATATAATAATAATCAATACCTTCTGATTCTGTAAGTACACCTGTAATTGAATCATAATCTTCAAAATTTTCAGTATTACTTGTATTAAATAATGAACTATGATTTATTTGTATATAATATTTAATCCAATTAGGTACAAACAATGTCCCTAATTTAGCGACATCAATTGTACAAGGTGTATTATATAAAGCTGTTAGTACATCATCAAGTTCATCATAATCAATAATTATGACATAGGCTTTTACAGTAGGAAAATCTTCAAAATAATCACCATTATCAATGACGTTTGCAAATTGTCTTAGTTTTTTCTTTCCGTTTTGGAAAACTTCGGCATATAAAACATTAGCAGCAATATCTTCTTCATTAATTACAGAATCATAAACTATTTGGGCTAAAGCTGATCTATCAGGGTCATCAAATAAAGGTTGATTGTGTACTTCAAATTGCTCTATTACTTGATCATCACTATTAAATCCTAATATGTCTGCTGCAAGATCAATTACACTATCAACAACATTAATAACAAGGTCAACAACTGCAGTTATTACATCAACAATAACATCAACTATATCATTAATGATATCGACAATATCATCTACAACACCACCCATAATATCTCCTGTTTAAACCTAATTAGCTAGAGGATTATCTAAAGCTCTTTGTAACTTTTTATTCAACCTAGTTTCAAGTTCTGCAAGCTTTCTATCTACATCAGTTCTGATAGTATCAGCTTTTTGTTCATAATCATTTTGTAGTTGGTCTCGTTTATTTTCAAAACGTCCTTCTGCAATATCAATCATATTTCTAACATCACCTTCCAATTCTGCAATTTCATCTTCAACATCATCAATTATTTTCTCCTGTCTAGTAATATCATCACGCATAGAAGCTTTTAAATCTTTAATAGTTTGGTAATGTTCATCATTAATTTCTTTAATCATTCCTATTTCTTCTTTAAACAAATCAATTTCTTTAGAAACAAATTCCATGTGTGTATCTACTATTTCAAACTTATCTTCTATTAGTGCAATACGTTTGTCAAAGCCTGACAAGTCAGGCGTGACAAACTTATCAATCTTTGCTTCCATATCAAGATATCTTTGATATATCTCAAAGCCACCCCATAAACCACCAATGATTGTTCCTAATAGAGGTATGATTAAAAGTAATTTACTTCCACCTACTTTAATTCCCTTGTATTCTACTTCTGCCATAGTCTTTCCTATATTGTATATCAACTAATTTATTATGTAAAATTTCGTTTGCTAATCCATTTCTTAATCCTCTTTGGTTTTCTGGAACTTTTTTGTTTTTATAGATATTTCTATCTATATAAAAAAGTCCATCAGTTAAAGATGAATTATAACTGTTAAACCCTAAATTAAAGTTTAATAATGCAAGAATGTAACTTTGAATCTCTTTTTGAGCTTCTAGCGAGGCAGCCTCACCCATTTCTTTTGCTAGATTATTAAGTTTAGTTGTAATAATCTCTCTCATTTTCTTTTGTTTAGCTTTCTTCTTTTGTTCAGCAGTAGGCTCTTTTACTTTTGTTTCAGCAACCATTACTTCTTTCTCTTCTTTAGAGTCTTCTAAGTTTTTTCGTTCCTCGCTTTCATCTTCTGTTTTATCTTGCTGTTCATCCTGGTCATCTTCTAGTATTTCCTCCTCCTCGGACTCGGATTCGGTTTCTTGTTCTTCTTCTTCGTTACTTGATTCATCTAGTACCTCCTCAGGTTCTGGTTCTACTTCAGGTTCCATTTCTGGTTCCTCTATCTCTGGTTCTTCCAGAGTTTCTTCAGTTAGTACTTCTTCCGTCTCGGATTCAGATTCTAACTCTATTCCAAAATCTTCCATCATTTCTATTTCTAATTCAGCAAATACTTCCTCAAAAGTAACACTATATTCTTCAGGAGGAGGTTCAAAACCCCCATCATAGGTATCAGTGTCTATAGAAAAGTCGCTAGAATCAAAGATTTCGGGCTCAAAAGTATCCTCAAAAGATGTTTCAGGCCCATATGTAGCGTATTCTTCCCAATCATCCTCATATTCTTCATTCTGGGAACTGTCTTCTTCAGCTTCTTCTTCCGCTATTGCTGCACTATATCCAGGACAACTTGGTGAATAAAGTGGATCTAATGTACATTGATTATCTATATAAGCAGTCTCATACCCATTACACCCAATATCATACAAAGCACTAATCCCACACTGCTGATTATAATATGCAGATGCATAACCAGGACAACCAGAGTCATAAAGAGTATCAGCTGCACAGTTTTGATCGTATATTGCTTCTGCATAACCGACAGCATAGTAAGTACATACGTAACTTGCAGTAGCGTCTACTTCACATATTGATTGTCCTGCCTCTATTTCTACTGGTAATGGATCACCTGAGGTCCAATATATTCCCCCATCTGTAGATGGATTATTATAAAACCATTGAGTGTATTCACCAGCACTTAAGTCACCTACTATAGCAACAGTTACACTGTGACTTTGAATATCAACAGCTTGATATCCAAATCTAATATTTCCAGAGGGATAGATAGTTGTATCAAAGGTATTTAAATCAGTATTATCGTAGTATTCACTAATATTTTCCCAGAAGTAACTCTGGAACGTATCATCACCCTGTATGTAGAATTTACCTGTCCCTATGTCGATTAAGTCAGTATGCCAAGGCATAATGACGTAATCAAATCTAACGCCATCATAGTTACCATAATTATTGTTACTTGCAGTGAAATCGAAGGAGTTACAACATAATCCGTCATAGACAAGACCACTACCAGGAATTTCAGTAGGGTCCATGAATCCAATTACACCATTAGAGAACATAAATGATGTTACATAACTATTACCGTAGAAAGGGAATGTAAAATCTAGAGGAACTTCTACCCATTGGTCATCGCCAATAGTAACTTCTTCTTTAAGAGGATCAGCTAAGCTAAATTGCGAGTACAGCCATAAGAGCAACAGCAATGATACCGTCAGCCAGTTTTTCAAGCCACTCTCCTTTATCTACTTTTACCGGTTCTTTTATAGGTTGTTCTTGTGGATTTTTTTCCCACTCCACAGCAGCATCATCTCCTATTAATCCTTTTATAGGACAAGGAGTTCCTGCTTTTAACATTGCATCGTAAGTGCGCCAATCTTGACACATAACTGCAACAGCTGCTACTTTCATACCCATATCATAAAGTTTAGATGCAATTTTTAATCTCTCACAATTTAAGTCCCGATATGTTCTACCTGTAGATATACCTAATATTTGTGTCTGTACACTACCAGACCACCCCATTGCACATACATCTGAATTATTAGAGCTAACAGATGGACTTATAGCACTGGGAGGATTAGTACGTACACGTGTATTTGTATCAGTAGAAGTACTTACAGTAGAAGTACTTGTTGATTCAGTTACGATAGGGTCAGCCATAACAGGAAAAACAAATATAGTCCAAAAAGTAATAACTATAAATCCTGCAATTATGTTATTCCGCAATCTATCAGACATTTATTAGGTTGGTTCAGCATTTGTAATTTGAGTATTCATATTACCTGTACCTGTTGCATTAAGTGCAGTAATATTAGTTGAGGCTACACCTGCTGTACTAATATTAATAGCCCATGCATCTAATAATGTCTTAAGATATTTTTGGTCAGCATTCCACTTAAATCCTTTAGCTTGCTCACTATATAAATTAGCTTGTTTACCTAAAATACTATCAGCATGAGGAGCAATTTTAGAGGTTTTCTGTGTTTGACCAAATTCAGTAATTTCTTTTTGATTGATTAAAGATGTTTCAGCATCAGTTTTTAATTCTTGTGCATCTATTAATAATTCTTGAGCATCAACTAGTAGTTTATCCGCGTCTACTTTTAAACCTTGTTTAGTAGTTAGGATCACATCAGCATTAGTTTTTTCTAACCCCATAACAAAAGCAACAGATTGCTGTAAAGCACTTTGCATTGCCCCTAAATAAACAGTAGCATAATCACTACCTGTTATTCTTCCTAAATTAAACTGTGCTTCTAAATGTATATTAACAGCTTCCATTAGGTCATCAAATGCACCTGTACCTGTGACTACATTATTAGTAACTGTTAAAGAACTACCTTGGGTTAGTGTTGCATTAGTAATAGTTGGCATTTATTTATCCTATAGAACCTGTAGCTTTTTGTTTAACTCTTAATTTTTCTATTTCATCTGTAGTTAGTGGAGGTAATACCTCAACATTAAAAGCTTTAATATTTTGTGGTTCCATTACTTCTTGACCATTACGATGAACTTTTTTAAATATTTGGCATTCTGCAGCCATAAGATGTTCATAAAGGACATTTGGTATATGCCACCCTTCTTCATTATTATAAGGAATGTATTTTTTAACAGCTCTACCATTATTTAATTTTCTATTACCTACAGTAAAAATATCACCGGTATGATCTCTTTTAAGGGGATTATTTGGTCTTACGATTACACGAATAAGCTTTTGAGCGTTCATTTCTCGTAATCCCTCTAATTCAACACCTTTATATTGAAAGTTTTCATCAATATCATCATCAGTTAGTATAGTAACTCCCAATTCTTTTGCTAATTCTTCAGCTGTTTTACCCTTTAAGATAACATCTGAAACAGGGGAATCTTTACCACTAGTAATCCCATCTATATTATTTAATGCATTTATTAATTTATCTCTTTTAGTATTAAAATGCATTTTAATACCGTGATTACTTAATTCATCACTCATCTCTTTAGATGTCATATTTTCAATATTCATATAATCTCCTGTTTAAAAAATCTTCCCCACATCATAAAGTATTCCATGTGGGGAAGATAAAAATCCTCTATTAAGAAGATTTAGTCCAAAGTATACCTAGGCGTTCAGGGCGTAAAGCCATGAAACCATAGTACCATTTGATTGAGTAAAACCCTTTTTCACCGTATGGGTCATTAACGTCAGCAGTTTCTCTACCAGGTCTCTTATGAGTAGTAGTGAACTTCAAAGTCTTACCATTAGTTTGAAAACCAATAGTAGTAAATGAACCATCACCTACACATAACATAGGATAGATATCAACGCCTGCTGCACCACCGCCTTGGTCATACAACATTTCAGGTACTACAACAAAACGGAATTGGTCAACTGAACCAATTTCGCCATTAAGTACATTAGTAGCATCAGCGTATTTTTCTACACCAACAAAACCTGAACCTACAGCAGAACTACTATCAATTCCTTTCATTTTACGAACTAAAGGAATTAAATCTGGTCCAATGTACATAACACGACCACCATTGACAGTTTTAGTATCTGTCATACGAGAACCTGAAATTATCTTAGTTTGCTTAGGTGTTTTGTTATTATCCAAAGCAATAGATAAAGTCATTAGGTCATCATAATCAACGGCTGCAGCTACAGTAGCTTTAGTTGTTACTACACCTGGATACTGAACAGTACCATTTGTAGTAGCTTCATTGATTAGGTCTTTTTGTAGTTGAGCTTCAGTTAGCTCAGTTGCACCTACCATCATTTCTTCAGTTATATGAGATAGTAACTCAGAATCTGAATCGAAATCCAATGATTCTTGAGTGTACTCAGTGAAGAAACCTTGCTTGATTAGTGAACCAGTTATTTGTGTACGTGTGAAACCTACACGGTTAACTCTTCCACCATTCTCAGTCAATGCCGGTAGACGATCAGCAATTACACCAACATCTTTGGATGAACCATAAATGTTACCATATAGTTGCTTAGTACTACCACCAGTACCAGCTGCAGTTACAGCGTTAGCTGAAGTAGCATAGTAGCCCTGGTGAGTTGCAGATGCTGCAGTCCAACCAGTACCACCTGTTTGAACTACACCTGTTGCATTCCAAGCCATGAACTTAGTACTAGTTTGTATTAAACCATCTGCATCAATACCTTGATCGGTAGTGTTAAGATCGTCTAATAGTGGATGATAAACATCCTGTTTAATTGTTTTGCCGTGATGTTTAGGCATAGCCCTTACATCTGCTAACGGCATAAAGTACTGAATGTCACGTACTTTAATAAGCGCTTTCTTAAAATAAAAATCCGTCCGCGCCTGAGGACCGATTGCCGAAGCAGTACCTGAAGCGGTACTGGACGGGGTATTATATACTTGTGCCATAATATTCTCCTATAGCGATATAAAATAAGAACACTATATATCCGCTAATTTCAAAAAGTCCTCATCCGTCATATTAAGATAATTAGGTGGAACAGTTGAATTTTTGGTTGTAGTCTTCTTTGTTGATGCTGCAGCTTTACGTTTCTGTTTAATTGCAACATCATCCCTTGCTTTAGGTTTTGGTACAGATGCATTAGGAGATTGGTTAAATTGTCCCTCTTGTATTATGGCTCCGTTTTTAAATAAGTGTTCAGCTACTAGTTTATAAGCCTCAACATCAGGCATTTGTAATCTGCCTAACGCTCGCTCAGTATCCATAACTGACTGTACTTTATCAAATACTCCATTATAAACATGCTCATTAATAATGCCTATAATTCCAGGGTTATCTGATATTAGTTGTTTACTTTCGTTATCCCATTCTTTTGCTAAAACATTTATAGTTTTATCAAATGAAGGAGTATCTCTAATATCATCAATTGCCTGATTTATTTGAAACTCTTTATCACTTATACCATAATTAGTAGGTTTATAACCCACCTCTTCATCAGTATCTATATCTAACGGATCTATGCCACTATCTTTTATAAGCTGGACGATTGCTTTAGGGTCCTTTTTAGAAATGTCAATTAAATTGTTAAGTTTAGTTTGATCTAACAATCCTTCTTTTTCTAACATACTTACCATTTTTAGATGAGGAGCAATAGTCTTCATCTTATTATGATAATCAGCACCTTTCTGCATTAATGCAATAGCGTCATCAACATTATCAACTTGCATCATTCGCTTACTAGCTTTAAAGGGTGACGTAATCCGTTTATATGCCGCTTCAAAATCTACTTCAGCAGGTTTCTTTGAATCTTCCTGTTTAGTTTCCAGGACAGTTTCTTCTGTTTCAGCTGTTTCGGTATCTGTAGTTACATCATCTGTATCCTCTGGCTCTGCTTCTATAGTATCTTCGGATGTTTCAGCTTCCAGTAGAACTTCTTCTTCTGGGTCAGTTACTTCATCACCTAATGTCTCTTCTTCAGATTCTTCGGTAGTACTTTCGGACGCTTCAATTTCTATACCAGGGGTTTCCTGATTAGGTTCTTGATCCACATCCTCACTTAATACATCTTCAGAAGTTTGCTCTTCTTCAGATGCGTTAATTTCTTCTGGGTTTTCTTGAAGATTTGCTGTTTCTTCAGCTTCTAATTGGTCTTCAATTTCACCTAAATTCTGGTTAAGGAATTCTTCGTCAGACATTCCTAATTGGTTTTCTATAGCCATTATTCTAAGTTCTCCTGTAGTATAGCAGTTCTAGCATTTTCGTCCTCATTAAGAGTTTGTTCTGCTTGTACACCTCGTTGATGTACACTATCAAAAAAATTAGATAAGGCTCCTACACCGTATATCATGTAATCTATTAGTTTTTTCTGCTCCTCATTTAAATTGGAGCTTTTAGCCATAACTAATCTTGCGGCTTCTTCTTTAAAATAATAATCTAAAATTACTTTTTTAAAGTCTCTATTTTTAAAAAGTCTTTCTACACTTTTTTTAACATCTATAAAGTGTTTAGCTTCTGCCATATTGGCATCTAATTGGTTTAACTCTTCTTCTGTGCTCATCGTGTGTCCTCATATTGAGATAAAAACAAAGTAGTATTTTTATATATGTGTTTTCGTGATTATATCACGATTTTAAAAACATTACCTCTCATTTAACATTGGTTCATTAATAATAGCATCTGCAAACTTCTGGTCCATAGCATTTTGCTGGTCAGTTGCTTTCAAATCCTGTTCGTGTTGTCTATTAACTCCTGATTCTTGTTCTACAAAGGTTAAATCCTCTAAATCAGACTTACTATTTAAGTTTCTAGACTTAGCAAGTTCGGTTTGTGTCTTCGCTTTCTTAAACTCAACATCAACAGCATTCTCTTGTGCTTTAGCTGATTCATTAGCTATTTGAGCTTGTAATAATTGCATTTCAAGCTGTGCTTTTTGTTCAGCCATTGGGTTAGGTTGAGGTTGATACTCTTTAATTTGTTTAGATAAATCAGGCATTTTACGTAATCGAGCAATATCAGCTAATATAAGTTGTGACATAGCAGGATCCATATTATTACCCATAGTTTGTAGCATAAACGATAATTCCTGAGCTTTTTCGTTATCTGCTTCAGCAGTTGATATATTTAATTTAATATCATACATACCACCTAAATCTTCTCTATTAATAGCAACAAACTCTTCGTTTGTTACTCTTATAATCTCTTGGTCTGATAAAAACTCAGAATTCATTGAAATAATCTTACGACCTACTTGATTAATACCATCAGCTAGACGTCTTAGTATTCCTAATTCGCGTTTAGACGTTGCATCTAGAGCACTTCTAATACCTGTAGCTGTATTACCTAAAGCTTGACCACTAATACCAGTATTAAATGCTTTAACACCTGTTAGTGACTCAGCTTCATTATTTTGTAAATTAAGCATATTAAGAGCACTTTGTGGTATTTCAGGGTATGTATCCATATGAAATGCTTGTCTAGGGTCTACATTAGAATTAAACTTATAATCTGCACCTTGTTCAAATTTTCTAGCGTTAGTTACATCTAAAGCATCTTTACGAATACCCATTTGACCATTAGCTGACCTACCAATAATATCAATCATACCTCTGGTTACAGCACCAATAATTTTTTGATTATCTTCTAATAAAGCACCATCAGGTTGTCCATAAATACTTTTACGTACTGGAAGATATTGAACTGATACAAAAGGTAATTTTTTATCTGGGAATGGGTTTTCTTCCATTCTAATTAATACATTACCAACCCATGTAGCCATAAAGGGTGATACTTCTCCAGTATCATGTATATCCCAATAACCCCAGTATTCATGAACTATAATCTTTTTACGAGCTTCATCTTTAAACTTAAAATTACTTTCATCTTCTACATTATGGTCAGGTTCAGCTAAAGGACTAGCATTTTCCATTATGATGTGATCTAAATTTTCATATCTACCATCTTTTTTAAGGTCAGACATTGATGTTTCAAAACTATAGATAACAAATTCAGCTTTATCTAGATTACCTAAACATGTAGGGTCAACGATAGTATTGTTGTAATCACATACTTCTAATTCTGGTTGATTTTTTAATATATTAATCTGCTCTTCTACATGAGTACCAATTTGTTGGGGTATCATTGGGATACCTGTTTCCATAGTCATTTGATGAGCTTCTTGTACTTCTGGAGGAGTTTCTGTTTGATAGCGCTGAGGGTCTTGTTCCATCATAGCATGTAGTTGTTCATGCATTTGACCTGATTCAGGTGAAGCAATGAAATCAAAGTCAGGAACTTCAACTTCTACGCTTTCGTCTTCGTATTCCCAACCTACTTTAACTATTACTGTACCTTCATCTACAGCAGTACGAACATATTCATCAATAAATGCAGTTTTATCTAGTTTACAATTGATTTGATAATTAAGAACTAATCCATTTTGTATTGCTGACTCCTTATCTTCAAAAGTCATAGGAGCTGTATTAAATAAATCATCAGTAGATAGGAAAGGTTCACTTAGTGCAGCATAACGCCATTCTGCTTGTTTACGTATTAACTTAGGTACAATTTTAGATCGTCCCTTTTTATATTTAATTGTTTGTTCACCTTTTAAAGCACTTAACCAATTATCTACGTCTAATACATGAGCAGTATGAGCTGATTGTGCTTCTTCGTAGTCATGCTTCATTTCTTCTAGAGTAGGAGTATTTTTCCAATCTACAAGCTTTTCTGGTTCACTTAAATCTACATCTAAATCGTGTTGTAATACTTCTTTTTTGGCCATTATGCTATACCTTTAAGTTTTTGTGCTTCATGATATTGCAGTACTCTAATATCTTTGTATTTTTTAACTTTATATAAATTTTTGCCTTGGTATTCAAATTTTGAATCCATGTATTTATCAAATACATCTACATTATTATCAAATAAAACACAATATATATCTTTATCTTTTACTATCTCTGTACAAAAATACTCATAAACATCGATGAAGCACTTTTTGTCTTCAACATTATCAGCAATAGCTATACTAGGAATAAAATACCCAGGAATACCTTTATCATACATATAATATAAAAAGGCATTTCCTTTATGTATTGCTGTACAGCGTTTAAATTTTATTTCTTTTGTACTCATTTACTTGGTGTAAACCAACTTTTAATTTTTTCAATATCTATTTCTTTTCTCTTAGGTGTATGTTTAATCCAACCGGGTTTTTCTCCCCATGTTTGCATTGCTTTTTCATAACCAGCATTAGTTTGCCAAAAAGGTGATTCTATATCTGCACTCCAATAACCTTTACCTTCTTCTTGACCCATAGCTTGTTTAAATTTAAATCCTGGCATTTTTCCATAATCTAGTGTTGCATTTTTAGGTGCACCTAAATCCATATTTGCACTAGCCTGAGTATTCACATTAGATTTCTTACTATTTTTTGTATATGGATTTATTACTTTAGTTTTTGTTTCATCATTTTTTGTTTCATCAGTTTTTGTTTTATCAGTTTTTGTTTCATCAGTTTTTATTCCTTGTGGTCCAAATCGTGGTCCATATGATGACATAGCTTTTCCCATATGTAAAAGTCTTCTCTCTTCTTTGGCATTATCAAACATAGCTTGATCTGATTCTGATACTGGTGTTTGTGTATAACGATTCATTGTAGGATTTTCAGCACCTTTTAATCCACTTCCTCTAATTATATCTTCCATGCGATATTTAGCATTCCAATTTTTCCAAGGAGTATTTAGATCTGGGTCATCTGGATTATAAAAATAACTATCATCTTTTTCAGCATTAGCTCTATCCATTATTGCAGCTAATTCTTTAAGTTTATATCTATCTCTACTAACATGATGTTTATCTTGATTTACTCCTAGATTAAAATTTGCAGAACTACCGGCAAAAGAACCCCTTCCACCAATGGGTAAATTAGTAGCTCGATTTTGATAAGCATTTTCTCGAGATTCGAGGGCTGCATTAGCTGCCATATCAGCATACCTATCCCTACTAATATGATGTTTATCTGGGTTTTTTCCCATACTAAGATTTGCGGAACTACCGGCAAAAGAGCCTCTTCCACCGTTTGCTGCTAAAGTCTGCCCAACAATCCCTTCATTTTGTAAATTATTACTACGAAATTGTGCAGCATCTATAGCTTTAATTTTATCTGCATGAGTACTTGTAGGAGTAAGTTTTCCTGCTTTAAGCATAGCTAAAACACCTTTAGCATTATAAACCCTACCATTTAATAAACTAGGTACATTAATCCACTTACCACTTCCTTTTGGGTATTCTAAAGTTACTGATAATTCAGAATGCAGTTCTCCTGTATTTTTATTTTTATAAATAACTTTACCTTCTTTTGTCTTTTTATCTGTTGGTTCAAGAGCATAACTTTTGTCTACGTTTCTTAAATGTGTTCTATTTGCTGCCATGTTTTATCTCCCAATTAGCGGCAACTTTGCGATGCTTGTTCCAAGCCGCAAAGCCGCCTAATCTGAGTCCATAATATGCAAGATAATTTATTAATCTAAAACCATTTTGTATAATATTTATGTCTCTAAAAATAATGTCCATCTGTTTTTGTGTTTTAATTCCTGTAGACTTTTTCTTTCCTTTACATAACAATGTTTCGTACTTATAACCATAATCATGTATTAATCCCCCAACTAGCAATATACCCATTGGTGATAACCAAGTATGCATGAATTTAGGAACTGATGCTCCATCAAATACGAATCCTTTAGGTATCACTAAATCTATTCCATCTACTTTATAGTGGAAATCCTTAACTATTTTCCATTTACGGGATACAAATAACCAAATTTTGATTCCACCCCAAAATCCTTTTCCTTTAGTAGGAATAGGGATAGGTTTCATATTTGGCATCCCATCAGAACTAAAGGTTAGATTTACTTCAACATCTTTATCAAGAAATTTCCAAATAGCACCAATTATAATTAAAGCAAATACTAAAGTAAATTGCCAAAATTGTACTGCAAAAGTTATTAGTGTATCCATACTATTTCCCCTTAGCTAATTGTGCCCCAAAATAAAATTCTATAATCATTGTTGCCCATCTAAATATTTCATCGAACTTCAACATACCCTCTACTGTTATATATTCTACCTTATCTGGTGTTAACTGAAATCCTAAGAAACTAAATCCTTTTATTACTGTTGGGATTACAGTTGGTACATCATAATATACTGGTCCCACTTGAGTAAATATAACTAAACCTAAAATTACAAATATTATAACTCTTCTGTTCCAAGCAGCCATCGGACTTTCTTTATCCGCTCTATCTCTTGCTTGGTTAATAGAATCATTACGAACTTGTAATGATTGTATCATCAATTTTTGGTTCTCTGCTGCTGCTTGACTTTTTAATGCAATTAACTTTGCTATAAACCCTAAGATAATTGGTGCAATACTTGTAAGCAGAGTTAACATTAGTCTTCTTTATCCCAATATATGTATAGTTGTTGAATCATTTATAAGTTTGGTATTTATGAACTATATCTATCATCTTATCTAATTTAGCGTCTATTTTGGCAAACATTATTCTATTATCTTCTTGGATTGTTAGAATCTGTTTCTGTATATTAGCTTGGTTAGCTTGCAATACAGCTACATCTTTTTCAATTCCTGTAACATAAACAATTGCAGCTAATATAATCGCTCCCGTAGTGGCTAAGTGACTAATGCTTATTGCTTTACTTAAATGCCACTTTTCTATTTCTGGTACCATACTACTCCTTATTTATTGAGTCCAAACGCACTACCCGTAAGTATAGCACCGAACGCTAAATGAAACAACCCACCACCCATTAGAGTAAAGGGACTATGCTGGCCAGTTCTAACTTTCATAAGTTCTAATTGAACTAGCACTTCTTCCGTATTATTTATTATATCCATAAACTCACTTATATCTGGTCTATTAAGTCCGTACCATATAGGAACGAACATAAAATCATAGAAACAAATTAGTAGGTAGACTATTAAGGCTGTCCACCTCCATTGCATTGTGCTTCTATATAATTTACAATTAGCATCAGAAAACGAACATTTTTCTCGTAATGATGTATCTTGTTTCATTTATATACAAGGCGGCTTGCACATAGCCGTATCAACTCCCCATAGCATTAGAGCTATAAAAGCAATCACTCCAACTACTATTGCTATTTCCTTATTACTCATTAGTTAGCCTCTTTCCAATTCGTTGTTGCTTCATCCCAAATATATTCTTTACCATCATCTGGCATTGCTACTGGAGCTTGCCATTGACAAGTATCTTCGTTAAGAGTCCACGAGTTGTATGGTTTAGGTGCATAGAAAGCATCACGAACCAAATCGTAAGTAAAACCTATTGTAGCATAGTTCTTGCGGA
>Ga0098052_1001288_pt1 | contig 15729 bp, 19 predicted proteins | sample 15_taG_FD_81591 | JGI IMG/M metagenome (GOLD analysis project Ga0098052, IMG submission 81591) | Marine viral communities from the Subarctic Pacific Ocean - 15_ETSP_OMZ_AT15312 metaG | ecosystem: Environmental > Aquatic > Marine > Oceanic | place: Pacific Ocean | collected 2015-01-18 | reverse complement strand
GAATGACCCCACGGACCTGGGTGCGGCGAGTAGGCCCAATGCTGTAGCGTTCGCCGTTCTGCTTGACGATGAAGTCCCGTTGACTGACCGTGGGGGTCGGTCCAATCCATACCTCGTACTGGTGCTGCAACTGCCGTCCATTGGCCGTCTGCGTCACTCGCCGTTCGGTGTCGTCTGGTCCGACGATAATGTCGATGGGGCCTTCGTACCCCCCGCGCCAGCCAGTGCCATAGCACTTCACGCAAGAGTTCAGGGGTTGCTGGGAGTATTCCTCCAGCCTGGGATCCCAGATGCAGTCGCACTTGACCCCAGTGATACGCCGGATGAACAACTTGACCCTCTCGCCCCCCTGCTCCAGAATCCAGCGGTTGCGCCGGATGGCCTCACGCCAGATGTAGTCCATCTTCTCGCTGTTCATCGGAGAGATGGGTTCCGAGTACCCCATCGGTGTCTCGATCAAGCCCGTCGTGCTCGACGTGTCGATGGCAACGGTGGTGAGTCGATAGAAGACCTTGGAGCGTTTGTCGAGGGTGTTGACCAGCTTGTTCCCACGCTTCCAGAAGTAGCTGACCGTCACCGAACTGGTGTCTGTGGGGGCCGTGAACTCATCCCACGAATCCGTGCCTTGGTTCCAAACAGGCATGGTGTCGAGAGTGATCTCCCCCACTGACCCCGATACCTGGGCAACCGGCACCCGTGCTCCGTCGATGTAAACCTCCACATCGAAGGAGGAGTCAGCCGCAACCGCGTTCCCGGTTCGCTTGACCATCTCATGGTTTTTGACCCGGAGCCGCCACACATTGGGCTGGTTCGGCGCACTCCCTCGGAAGACCCACCCCGTAGCCCAAGCGATCCCCTCGCCGGTCACTTCCACAACATCGGTGCGATCCCGGTAGAAGTTGGTCATCACAGGGATGCTGTTCACCCGGAAATAGGGGCCTCGCTCCCCAGTGTCCGACCGGTAGACGTTGACCCCAAGGATCTCCCACACGGTATTGGACTTCCCAGTGCAGGCAACTCCCTCTCCCCCGGTGGTCTGCGAGTCACTGGTCACCAGGGCGGTCGTATTGGTGGTCGAGATGATGATCCCATCGCCCATCGTCCCGTCGAGGAACGCGGCGATGAGCACTATGTCACCCGATACGGTGGCGCTGATGAACCCCAACGTGTTGTCCGAGTCGTTGATCGCATCGGTGATGCTCTGGGCAGTGTCAAAGTTGGAGGGGCCAACTGCGAAGTCCATGCCCCCCGCTGTGCGTGTGGTAACCGCTGACAGCACCTCGCCCCCGATGGTAAGGGTGTCGGGGTCAGCACCACCAGAGAACGTGCTCCCAGATGCGGTGATGAGAGCCGAGTCCGACGAAAGAGTCGTGCTGTTTGCAGCCTCGCCTGCCGTTCCTGCGGTAAGGGTGATGACCCCGAGTGCAGCCTCGGCGGTGGCGATACCCCATCCTCCGACGCTGCCATCGTTGAGGGCAGCAGCGATGTTGGTGGCAACGGTCGCCACCACACCAGAGGAACCGTCGAACTCGTCCACCCCAGGCACACCGGCAACGGCAGTCACGACAACCCCACCTACCTCGATGGTGTCCCCTGCCGTGATGGGAGCCCCGACCACTGTAAAGGACGCTGTAGCGGCGGTGAGTACGTCAGGAATCCCCGCCACCGTGACCGACACCGTAGCCCGTGTAGAGGGAGTGGTGGGGCCTGTGATGAGGGTAGAGGGATCGTCCCAACGAATGTCGGTATCCGAACTGTGGAACGCAGACATGGCCGTACCGTTGGCCGGAGGCCAAGGGAATGTGCCGTCAACTGGTTCCCACCCTGTCGTCATGGTTGGCTCCCGTCAGTCATACTGGTCGGGAACCATAGGCCAGATACCGGACCAGCCTTACATGCTCCGGGCTTCTTCCCGAATGAACTTCATAACGTCGGCCTCAAACTCACCGCCCAACTGGCGAACGAGGTTGTCCACCAACAACTTGCCCCATGCTCCCCGCCCGTGGGCTTCATCCCACTTTTTCGCGACCTCTTTGGGGTTGTGAAGCCACAGGGTGCGGGAGGAGTAGTCATTAGCTACCCCCATCTCCTCCCGTAAGACTTCCATGAGATCATCTTGGGATGCTTTGAGCAGGCTTGTGCTCCATTCCTTCGGAGGCGGCACAGCCATGACTTTCTTGTCTCTCCAGTCATCTTCGGTGACGTAAACCTTCATGCCGCCGAAGTTGATAAGGTACTGGTCAGGCTCATCGTTCTGCCACGCAGCGGGACCGAGTTGGTCCATCATGGCAGATGATGGGTTCGACTTGTAGCCCTTGATCATGTCGATGACGAACCCGTTTGGAACGCTGCCGGGACGCATTTTGATCTCACGGCCTTGCACCATCCCCCCCGCGTAGGGTTCCGTCCCAGCCTCAAAAGGCTTCATCACCACCACCTTGTCCCCCTTTCCCTTGATGGGGAAATGGGGGAGCTTGAAGGCCATGGCGGTCTTGGCAGTCTTGGCCTCGACCTTGACCAACCCACGGAGGATAGCCTTCCGTTCCTTGCTTCCCACGGGGAGTGTGGAAGCAAGGCGGATGAGAGCAGAACGGTCAGCGGCAGTAAAGGTGCGGGACATAGCTGGTCCTCCCCGACGAAGGGTTTTGATACCCCTGTGGAGCGATAGTCAGCCTACCGGTCCTCGACAGCCATCGCGGTTCCCTCGGGGGTGAGCCGCCACGAGGTTCCGTTGGGGATTCCGAGACGCTGGGCTTCCTGTTGGAGAAGACTCTGCGCCTTTTGGTTGATCTCGACAGCCTCACGGGTGAGAGCGGCCTTGTGGATCTCCATCCTACCGACCTCGGCCACAAGGGCCTCGCTACGGGCACGGAGTTGGGTCACAGCGTTGAGCACTTCTGGTGCGAGTTCGCCGTAAGATCCATTCTCACTACCGTTTTCGGTGGTGGGAGTGGGGTTCGTGGGGGTTGCTTCGGTCGTAGGGGTTTGCATGATTATGCCTCCGAGTCACACCGTACCCGGTCACTCATCTTTGAGGATGACTTGAATCTCGTTGAGGTTGGAGTTGACCTCATCCATGTCTTGATGAATCTCCAACAGGAGTTGAGTCTGTTGGTCCATCTTCCGGTCTAACTGCTGTGTGGGGTCAACTTCCTGCGGTGGTTCAGGCACAGGCTCGGTGGCGTTCGCTGCCGCTGGCGCATGGCACACCCACAACTTGTAGAAGCTGGTCGCAGTCAGGATGGTGACGACCACAAGGCACGCAACGCATACCTTACCTGTCGAGAAGCAAGTTGCGGATTTCATCCAATCTCCCATTTGCAGTGTCCAGCTTGCCTTCCAAGCGGGCTAACTGGAGGGCGTTCTCTTGAACTCGGTCATCAATGTCCTTCATCTCGCTTATGCGTTCCTCTAACCGTGAGATTTCCGCATCCGATTGGGCGATAAGCATGTCCCGCTCCGCGTTCCCGATCTCCAGCTTGACGGTCCAGATGAGCACAGGGAAGACGAGAATAACAAGAACGTCCTTCCCCCAGGTCAGTGCTTTGTGCCATCCATCGGGGCTACTTCCGGTCATCGGGACAATCTCCTAATCACTGGTGAAGGGGTATAGCGAAGTCACCGACCCCAGATGCGCCCACCCCGGTATCGAGGAACCTGTGTCCCAAATCCTAAATCGAGGCCAAGACCTCTATATCATTCAGATGGACACTACGGGCGCTGTGAAGGTGGGAAGGTCAAAGGATGTTCACCGAAGATTGAAGCAACTACAGACCGCGTGCCCCCATCGCTTCCGTCTGATCCTGCACGCTCCCGACCAGGGTCACCGGGAACACGGCATTCACCGTGCCATGCGCCATCGGGGCACTCGCAACGATGGTGAATGGTTTGAGGAAGGAGCCCTGGCGGAACTCCCGGTCGAACTTTACGACCTCATCACGAACTTGGATGACCCTGACTGGTGGAAACCGGGAGCCCAAACGAGAAAAACCCCGCCCCCCCAGCCCGAACCGCATTGGTTCGATGTGCTGGAGGAGCGGGGTTTTTGGGGTTGATACAACAAAAGCCCTCCCCGGAGGGAGGGCTGGGGGTCAGTGACCCTCTATGTCAGCATGAAGCGGAAAGGAGCCATTGGACGGCTGGGGACGGACACGAAGGACCGCTCACCCGCATCGTCAATGACCAAGGCCGTCAACGATCCACCGAACACCGCTCCCGTATCCACACCAGTAGCGTGGGGGAACAACGCAGGACCAGCCACGAATGGCTCGTGTCCGAAGACAACGTGGCCGAAACGACCGTCCCACACATCCGCCCAGAACGGGTCTTCCGGTCCCTCTTTGCCCAACTGGAGAAACTTGCCAGTCTCCGCAGAGACGTGCCGCGTCCGCAGCGTCTTGGACAGCGCCCTCTTGGCCTTTCCGGTCAGGGCAGCGGCTTCCTCGGGCGTGGCCGGAAACGTGACCATATCGCCAGGGATGCCACCGTGAACCACGAGCACCCCATGGTCGGGGACTCGGTGGAACATGACCGCACCGTCGAGGAAAGCCACGTCTTCTTCAGACAAGCCTTCCGTGATGGTAGCCAGTTCAGGTTGCCGCTCGGCTTGACCCGCAGCCACTTCGGGCCGCACGGTCAGGTTCTTACGGAACCGTCGGTGCTTGTCCTCGTGGTTGCCCTCTACGAGCACCACAGGCACCGTGTCGGCCAGTTCGCGCACTCGCCGGACCACCCCAACGCTATCGGGGCCTTTGTCCACGAGGTCACCGACAAAGACAACCTCGTCGTCCGTCGTAGGTTGGAGTCGCCCCAAGAGGCTTTCCAGTTCGGGCAACATTCCGTGAACGTCGCCAATGATTATTGTTCGGGTCATGTGTATCCAATGCCTCCGCGCTTATACGGAGATACCGGGGCGAGTTGAACCCCCCCCAAACGAAAAAAAGTCGCCCTCTCGGGCGACTGTGAAAGGGGGAGGGGGCCACCCTTTCGGATGACCCCCTCATAAGGGAACAAACAAGCAGCACATCGGCCTGCTCCCATGCCGTGACCTCCAAGCCTTTTGAGCCTGTCCCCTCTCGGGTTAGGAGTGTGAACACCCGTAAGTAAAACGGTTCACAGCGTTCCTCCCTGTTCTTCGCAGTCTCCTACGACGGAACAGCACGCGATACTGCTGCCTACATTCTGCGCTCCGGGTTGTGGAGTGTACCTTCCCCAACCCTTCACACGACAACCTTTGATCCCTTGGGAAGATCGCCAGTTGCCCCCTTTCGGGACGGCCACCAAGTTGCCCCGATGACCAGAGAGGCTTCTGCATTCAGCAGTCCGATTCTGGGGAACGACCCCCTTCCCAAGACTTTCGTCATGGTTTGTGCCCTGCAACCGTTGTCCCGTTGAACCGACAAGTACGGGACTTCCCTTTGCAGCACTCCGACGGTGGAACGTCGGCTCATGCGCCGGGACACTGGACGGTTCTCGCGGTTTCCACACCGCATAACTCGTCCCCCCTCACAGATTGGGCGGCATGACCTGTGAAGGCCACCTTCCCAATCGGGGTTCTGCCTATCTCCCGAGGGAGCCAACGACCCGGCAAGGGTACATCGGTTTGGGAACCCGTCAGCAAGGGTTCACTCTGCCACGCCCCGAAAGGCGTGTTGAGATTCGTTTGAGATGTAAAAGAACTCTTGGCCCCCCTTACTCGACCGAGCCAGGAGTTGACCCCCCTCCCTTATCGGGAGAGGTGAAAAAGGTCAGATGCCCTCCGTGCGGGTCCGTTTGTAGTGGGCCATCCATTTGGTGATCACGTCATCGGGGGTTTGGCCTCCCCACCGCTTGCCGTGGCAAGCAGGACAATGACCGTTGGCGACCAACCAGACGAGGTATTCGATCTCGGTAGCGTCGTTCTCGGCTTTCCAAGCCCTCGCCGTGAGAGCGCCGTCTTGGTCTTCCTCCACCAGCCCGTTCAGGCTGGGAGCATCCTCCCCGCACACCTCGCAGAGAATGGCGAGGCGAATCCGAGGGGCTTGTTGTAGGAGCATTCTCATCGCACACCCCCACCACGGCGGGATTTGATGAGTTGGACCCATTTCTCCCTCCAGACCATGAACTCGTCTACGGATGCAGGAGAGAGATCACGCACCCAATGGTGGACTATTCCACTGGTTATTGGCTCGCTGTAGCCTCTTTCCTTGACGATGGGGTTGACTTGCCCACAGCCACACATCAGCTTGTCATCGGTGCTGTCTTTGACACAGGCCGAGATGCGTTCGCTGTTGGGGCAACGGTAGAAGTCGAAGCGGGCCAACAGCCATTCTCGTTGGAGGATCATGGTTTTTCCGGGGTTGGAGTGTCCTGGGTGGCGGCATCCCCCCGGAGCCGTAGAAGTTCCTCGCGCTTCGTAGCGCGGTAGCGGTTGGCAACAGCAACAGAGTGCTTGCAGGGCAAGTTCCGTCGGTGGTTGTCATCACAGTCACAGCGCACCCAACCTCGCCGTCCCCTCACGTCGAGGGAGATCACGGTGTTGTAGGTCTTCGCCTTGTCTTCCGACCGGACGGTAGCGACGAGGCGGTCCCCCCGCTCGGTGGCGTTGATCACGTCGATGCGGTTGGCGCGTTCACGCCGACGCTCATCGACTGATTCTACGAGACGACGAGCAGCGGTCCCGCGCTCGATGATGGTGGTTTCTCGGGTCATGGTTTCTCCAGTTGGCCCGTCAGTCGGGCACAGGGAAAAGGATGCGGTTCTATACGGAGATAGGTGGGGGAGTTGAACCCCCCCTGGGCCTTTTTATGACCCATCTTCCTCGGGAGGGGTGCCCTCAACCTCGGTGGCCTCGGCCTCACGGGCCTTGGCTGCTGCCTTGGAACGTGCTTTCAACCGGTGGAAGTAGCCGCTCCGCACACCGTTGGGGTGGTAGTACAACCCCTCGTGCATCTTCCAGCCATGGTCGAGTAACGTGGCCCTTTCCTCGGCTGTCAGTTTTGCGCCGGGTAGGACGGCGGGGCTCTCCATTCGGATCCCGCATTTCGTGACGGCTAACGTCACCGTGTACGGGTCACCCCGTGCGAATGTCAACATGATTGCCTCCTATGTGGGCAGTTACGGAGATCAAGGCTGGGCCTGACCCCCCAGGCGTGTCCACATCTCGGCTGGGTCAATGACCTCGATGCCGTGGGACCGCGCTTTCTTCGCCTTCCCCGACGTGCTGTTGGGGTCTTTGGCGACCAACAATCCGAGAGCCTTGCTGACGCTGGACTTCACAGTCCCCCCGGCAGCACTGATGGCGTTCTCCATGGACTTGTCACGGAAGCCTGTCATGCAGACGGACACACCGGAGAGGACCCCCGAGGTAGCGGTCTTGGGCTGGGGGGGAGCCACGGTGACTCCGACGGCGTACAGGCCAATGATGGTGTCCTTGCGCCCATCGAACCCGACCCGGAAAGCCCTGGCCTTGTCCACCCCGAACCCAGGGACGAGAGCCAGTTGGTCCTCGGTGGCCTGGGACAGCATGTTGAGGTCACAGATGCCAGCATCCATGAGCATCCCCACCATACGCCGACCGCACAACGGGATGCCGAGCGATCCCACGAAGGTATCGAGGGGAAGGGTCTTGTGGGCATGGAGTGAGCCCAGAGCCCGCTTCGCAGCCCCACCGACACGGCGACCGTTGAGCGAGAGCCCAGCCATCGCTTGTTCGTCCAACCGGTAGAGGTCAGGGATGGACTCGACCATGCCTGCCTCGACAACCGCTTCAATGAGCCGGTCCCCGAAGTGGAGCACACCGATCTTCTTGACCCAGCGTCGGATACCACCAAGGGTCTGGGCCGGACACCCCTTGTTGGGACAAGTAAGGTATTCACCTGCCATTCCAAGGCCACAACCACACTCGGGACACGCCGTTGGGGGCTCAAACGCCACTCCCAGGGGATGCTGGGACACCAACGCCTCGACGTAAGGGATTACGTCGTTGCGCCGAGAGACGAGGATGGTGGCGTTTTCCATGAACCCGTCACCATCGGTCAACTTGGTGATGTTGGCGATGTTGTGGAGACTGGCCTGCTTGACTGACGCACCCGCAAGGCCCACGGCATCGAACTCGGCCACAGGGGTCACGCGACCCGTCGTGCCGACCTGCCAACGGATGTTCCGCAGGGTGGTCTGCTGGGCTTCATGCGGGAACTTGTACGCCACCGCACCCCTCGGGCGCAGACCATCTGGGGTCGTGCCAAGGGATTCGCGGGAACCCGTATCGTTCACTTCCACCACCAGACCGTCGATCTCGTAGTCCCGCTGGGCACGCTTACCGTTGGTGTAGGTGTCGTGGAAAGCCTGGATACGGTCGGTCGAGGTGGTTCCCCCGCCTCCCTCAAACGCGGTCGCCTCGGTCCAGGGGACATTGAACCCCCATTTCACCAAGGTAATCATTTCCGAAGTGCGAGACGTAATCCCGCAGAGGGCGGCACCCAGGAACAGGTTGTAGGCGTAGACCGTCAGGTGGCGGCACTTCTGCCATCCGCTATGACGCTTGGAGGTTCCCGAAGCCGTGTTGCGGGGGTTGCTGTACCCATCTGCCGCGAACTCTCGGAGAAAGTCGGACTTCTTGCAGATGATCTCGCCACGGATATGAACGTCCCCACGAGGGAGCGTTGGCAGCGTGGCCGGGACACCCTTCATTACTCGCACGTTGCGCGTAATGTCTTCCCCCGTGGTTCCGTCACCACGGGTGGCGGCTCGGACAAGAACACCGTCCGTGTATGTCAGGAGAACGGAAATCCCGTCCATCTTCTCGGTGACGCACCAGCCCTGGTTCCCTTCGCGGAGTTTGGACCCATTAGAGTTCCATCCCCCGATTCTGCTGTTGCGGACAAGAGGGGTGACCCAGGAGTCCAACTCGGCATTGTTCTGAACCTTCGCCAGCGATCCCATGGTGATGGGATGGGTGACCTTGGGCCAGCCGGAGGACGGAGGCGCACCCACCTCTGCGAGCGCAGGATGCTTGGGGTCACGCTTGCGGAGGTCGGCTTCCAGTGCATCGAACTCGGCATCGGACATAGAGGGCTTGCCCCCGCTGTAGTAGGCAGCGGAGGCTTCACGAAGACGCTGGGCCAGAGCAAGGGTGTCGAGATTCTTGGACATGCTTGCTCCTATGCCAGCGTGTAGGTTGCGATGATTTCTGCTGCCGTGTCCGCAGCCAGGGTGACCACGACGTTCCCTTCGCTGTCATAGGCGTTCCATGTCCCAATCGGTGCCTCATGGACCATGCGGATGTGGCAGAAAGGGGCAGGGAGCATCTTGGAGATCAGGGGCCTTACCCTCGGGTCGGGGTGGTCGGACTGCCCAGCGGGAGCGACAACGGAAGCGAAGGAGAGGACGTACCCCTTTTTTTCCTTTCCCCGACCTTGGAGCAGCCCGTTCGCGACACTCGGAATCAGTTGACGCTGGCCGTTGGCTCCTTTCTTGCCGAACCGTCGGTACACCTCACCGTTTTTGCAGGTGCGCTCAATCAGCCAGAACTTGTCGGACGTGCCGGATTTGTTCTTGCCATTGGCACCAGAGAACTCCCAGCAAATCGTGAAGGGAAGTCCCTCATTAGCTGCGGCAACAGCCTCGGGATACTCGACATTTCGGTAGGTCATAGGGGCTCCTTGCCTGCTCGATGCAGGGCTGGAAAAGGGTATAGATGGGGGCCTCACTCCTATACGGAGATAGGGGGGTGAGTTGAACCCCCCTGGGGCACTAAAGTTCAGCGGTGGTGGGTGTTTTCTCCGCAGAATCTTCTCCAACAGGAAGCCAGAAACCCTCCCCCAACAGGGCAAGGTTAGCCGTGAAAATGTCCCGCCACTTACACGAGATCCGGTGGTGCCCCTTGATCGCCCCTGCTCGGGTGCTGTAGCGGTCCATCTCTCTGTCGGCATTGGAATCCCCGACAAACACCATCGTCTCATAAGGGCACGGGCCAAGCGCAAGAAAGACCGTTGATATGGTGTAGGGGCCATGGGTGGATTCCATCGCCCAGAGGTCGCTGAAAGCTGCCATGGCTTCCTGGGGGCTCCCAGGGGTGTATTTCTCGACCGTTACTGACCCATCCTCATGCTCGATTTCTCGGACGTACATCAGACCTCCAAGGTCTTGGCGCGATCTTGTTCACGGATGACGGCAGCACGGATGCGCTTCCAGTCGTCATGGCCGATGAGTGCGATAGCATGGAACATGGGGTAGCCGTTGATCGACCGGGGAAAGGTGTCCTTCACGTTGCCCGCGACGACGGCGATGTTGTTCCGCCACTCGTCAAAGACCACATCGAAACGGGCCACCCACTCGTCGTGGGTGGCTTGGCGTTCAGCTTGGCGATCCGTATGGACGGCCAGTTTGGCCTCCCACGCCTCGATTGCAGCTTCATGGGTCGCGTCTATCTCACAACGGACCTTCCCCTCGGCCTCGATTGCGCGATCCCACGCCATCAGTGCCGCGTCCCACTCCCGAACCAGTCGGGTGTTCTCGGCCTCCACGATGGCCTTGGCACCGTCTACCTCGACCTCCGTGATCTCCCCCCAATCAAGGTCGCGGAGAACCTGGGGGTCGATCTTGCCAAGTACCGGCTTGGTGGGGGGCTCCCCCACTCCCTCGGGGTAGCCAGGATGTTCCGGCTTGGGGGGATCGCCATCGAGGGTTTCGGGAGGCTCCGCGCTTCCCATGTGTTTGACGATCACCTCGTCCGGGGGAGACAGGGCTCCCATGATCAGAGGCATGAAGACCATGCCCATGTCCCGAGCACGAACTTGGTCGCTCGTGAGCACCTGACCCGACAGAATGTCGAGGACGTACTGCCGGAGTCGATCCTCGCTCAATGGAGCGACGGACAAGCGGGGCTTGGGGTCAGTCATTGGAGGCTCCATCACGAGAGGTCATAGGCAGAGAGGATGTTGTTCACCGACTCTGGGGGGAGGGTGACGAGCACGTCGCCCTGGTAGTTCCGGGCGGTGCCGTCTTCGTCAATCCTGCGGATCCCGGCGAAGGGGGGCGGCAGGCACTTGGAGATGGGGGGAAGGGTAGTCTCCCACTCCATGCTCACAGAGATGCTGTAGTAGCCGTTGCTGGCCCCGCACCAACGGATCTGGGCATCGGCCTTGTCCGTCACGATGTTGTAGAACGTCCACATCTGGACCCAGGACTCACTGGTGTCAGGGTGGTCTTTGGTGTCCTCGCGGAAGTCACGGATGACCGCCCCGATCAGGTCGGCGGGATCACCGGTCACGTCTTCCACCGCCACGGACTCGCAGCAATCCTGACGGTGGTGCAGACGCAGCACGCCTCGGTCGGTCGTGAGCGTGACGACTTCCGAGGAAGGGGCCATGCCATCAATGGCAAGGATTTTCGCACCGCGAAGGACGTTGGTATTCACGAAACTCTCCATGCTCGCTCGGTGCGAGTCCGGGGGTCAAAAGGTCAGCAGGAAGGACAGGGCTCAATCGTCCTGTACCGTCGCCGCCAGCCTGGAGCGAAGCGGTAAGGGATAGACTCGTAGGTGGTCCAATCGAAGTCGGCAGGGAGGTTGCCGCCATCGGTGCCTTCCTCCCACACCTTCAACACCTCGCGTTGCTTGTCCGTGGTGGGGGCAGCGACGAGGACTGTGGGGGACAGGTGCGAGTAGGAAGGCAGTTCCCCCAGGTAGTGAGCCAGCGAGAACTGGAGATGGTAGTTGAGGGTGCCGCCCCCTTCGGGGAGGGCACCCCACCGGTCATCAAAAGCGATCACCGCCTCGGTTATCGAGAGACTTCCCTTGGCATAGATGCGGCGAAGGAAGGCGATACTGATTTCGGTGGTGGGGGACATAGAAGACTCCGGGGTTAGTAGTCCTTCACGGTGCCACGGCACGCATTACGGGACGCATCCCGCTTGCGGTTTCGCGTCACCGTCTTGGGTCCACCCCAATACTGAACGAGATCGCCACCCTTGGCGAAGTGTTCAGCCCTGTCGAGCCCACGCTGGGCCTTGATGCTGGCGTGGATACGGTCAGCCCGTTTGCCCTTGGCACGTTGACGGCGGATTTTGCGGCCCATGACGATCTCCGGGGCTCCTCGATGGAGCATGGAAGGGGGGAGTAAAGAGCGTAGGTCACCCCACGGTTCACGCCTATACGGAGATACCGGGCCGAGTTGAACCCCCCTCCAGAAGAAAAACCTACCTTTTTATTGGGAGGTTAGGTTCCGCCCGGTGAGTCAGCAGGTCAGAAACTTCCGGTACTGATTGAAGTTGGCCGCCACCCAGTTCACGGCATCCCCCTCTGTGCCTCCCTGTCTTGCGTCCCGAAGAATCGTTCGGCATAGCGACGAGCGGTGAGAGGTTCCCACACCACTTCAAGCTGCTTCGCCACCCAGCGGGCGTTCTTCCCTTGCTCCACCCAACGACCAAGCACTTTTTGGATGCGGGCGACGGGTGACTCAAAGAGAGTTGCGCTGGCTTCTATGAAGTCCTCCCACGAAAGGCTGGGATCAGAAACATCCACTCCGAGATCGCGCATAGGGCGACGGCGAGGGGTTTTGAGGTCTTCCCAGTCGAGGGCGAGGAAGTCTTTACGGGAGTACCATTTCCCGTCATAAAGCACGCGGCGGATCTGCCTGGGCGAAACGAGGCCAAGAACCAATGCCTGTGGTTCCCCGGTTTCCAGCATGTAAGAGAGGTCGGGGCGGAACGACTCGGGGAACATCCCTTCCGCTTCCTCTTGTAGTTTGGGGTGTAAGGGTTTTCCGGCCCAATCGCGCCCATGCAGGAAACGGGCGGGGATTTCCAGTTCAAGGATCACCTGACCGAACTTCTTTGCAGTGGCAAGGTCGGGTGAGACAAACATCCCTTTGTGGGGGCGCGTGTTGTAGCTTCGGCCTTTCATCTTGGTTGCATCAAACCCATTGATCAACTGGGGGAGTTGGCCGATGCCTGTCCCGTGGTAGACGGTGTGCCGGTCTGTTTTTCGGAGATTTTCAAAGCGAGCAACGACCCGGACGGCAGAGGCACTTCGCAGGCCGACCTCCTCGTCGGTCCAGCCGCCCCAGTTCTTTCCCCGGACGTTGATCCCCCGCGACTGCCAGTCGCGGAAAATCTTGTAGACCGCCTTGTGCGCGATGCGTCCGAAATCGTAGTGGGAGTCCTTGCCGTGCTTCCGCAGCATCTCCTCAAACAGCTTCCGAGCGTGCCCCTGACCGAGCCGGTCATGCCGAGTCGATACATAGTCGAGGTAAAGGTAGAGTTTCCCGTCCCCGTAGTAGTTTGGGAACTCGTGGTAGTCGAGGAAGGCAACCGTCCCAGGTTCCGCACCAGGGATTGTTTCGTACCGAGGCTTTTTGTACCGCTGGCGGTTCTTCTTGCGGAGTTCCTTTTGGGTTTCCGCGAAGTAAGTCTCCCACTCATCGGGGTCACCTGCTTCCGAGTCGAGGAGTCCGAGCCGCTTCGCAGTCCCGCTCACGTTGTAGGAGAGGGGAGAGCGCGTCCACTGGAACTTCTGGGAAGCGTATCGACGCGCAACCCGCTGGGAGGATCCCCATCGGAACAGAGCCGCGAGATGCTTTTCCATGAGCCCAGCGGCTCGGGTCACCTTGGGGTCCGCAAAGGGGTTCCCCATAGAGTCGGGCCAGTCATTCACGGCCTTCACCGCAGCCTCGGCCAACGCGATCACCATGAGGTAGGTGGCCTCAACGGTGTTCACCCACTCGACAGGGGCATCCTCCGTTTCCAGATTTTCCACAAAAGCCGATGCCCTACCCTTGGCGAGAGAGGCCAACTTGGGTCCAGCCTGTTGAATGTCCTCGACCTGCCTCTCCGCAGACTCCCGCATCCTCTCCTGCCACTCGGGCTTGTACTGGGAGAAGTCGAGCATCTGCTCGCGGTAGACAGGTCGAGCATACTCACGGAGGGCGTCCTTGATGATCCCAGCTTCCTCGTTCAGATGGCCTTTCTCGACACCGAGCATCGCCACCCAGTCATCCTCTCTCCCCAGATTCTTGCCGAGGGAGCCAAGTAGACAATGAGCGGCCTCAAAGATGGTCCCAAGCCCGACTCCGAACTCCATGATGGATCCGAAGCCCCCGACGGAAGGGAGGCCGCCGTATGCCTGTGACCGAATGGGGCAACTGCCCATGGCTACCTCCCTGTGCAGTAGCGGTATGCGACTTGCTCACACGAAGGGCGACGTTGGGAGGCCAGTCTCACCGGGCCGTACTTGGCCTCATACCAATCCAAGTGACCGTCCTCGTCCAACTTGTCCAAGTTCTTGTCTGCCCTGCCCAACACACGCATGGCGATGGCGTAGATGATCTCACCGATGGGGAGGGTGCCCAAAATAGCCCAGTGGGGGTTGCCCGTCAGCTTGATCATCACGGCTGGCAAGAGGGCGTGCTCAACGATCTCAAAGAGCACAAACCCGATACCGAGTTTCCAACCATGCTTCTTGACGGCCCTGATGATGGCCTTGATGGTGTGGGAGGGTGATAGGGCGTGCCATGTCTTTTCCATGAGGTCAATGACCACTTCTTCTGTGACACGGCTTCGGAACTCCTTGATCTGCTCCTGCACCACCTTTCGCTCGACAGCGGTGGGGAGAGTCTTTCCCTTCCATTCCTCGGCATGAGAAAACCCCCAGTCGTAACCCGCCTGTTCATCGTCGGGGGCTGTGAGGTCAGGATCAGCAAGGTAGCCTGAAAGGGCATCGAAACGGCCTTCCTGGGCACCTTCCAGAAACTCCTCCACGTCCTCATCGATCTCTCGTTCTCCAATGGCCTTCACAATCTGGGGAGCGATCTGACGGATCACTTCATCCATCAGGCCATCCACGGGTCCGTAGATGAGGTCTTTGTGCCCTTTCAGGATGACGGAAAGAGGCTGTGCCATCCACCCCATCCATTCCTTGATTCCGGCGTTTTTCTCATACATATCGGTGTACCCCAACAGGAAGCCAGGAACCGATCAGTACGTTACTGCATTTCGCGCACATGGTCCGCACCTCTCTGCCCGCAGAGGGGTATAAGACCACTATCGACACATCACCCCTTTGAGGGCTTGTATGAGGGGGTAAGGTTTCCCTGGAAGTCGGTACTGTGATACCACTATCTACGCTGATGAGGAGGGAGATCGTATGTTGATGAGGACAGAGGGAACCTTTTACGCACGCACAGAACATGGGGGTCATCGCGTGTTGGCCGATACCAATGGTTTTCTCGTCTCGTGGCCCAACGGATCGGTGAGATACCCCTCCGCTCGACAGACCATCATGGCGTTGGTCAACCAAGACCCCAAGCCTCGATCTCATCACCGTGATCCCAAGGTCACTTTTGATCGCTACTTCCGCCAGGGAACCTATCGGCCCCCCGAGCCTGCGATTGACACCCTCCGGCTTTTCAAGAATCGTCCTGACCTCACGGTTGTCAAACCCAAGGCGATGATCCGCACCAGCCGTGTCCTCTCCATTGAGGCTCCCGTTGCCCCCTTGGGGGTTGACTTGGAGAAGCGGGGACACGAGGTCCGAAAACTGTTCTATGCGGGATACGGTCGGCGCGTCATCAAGTACGGCTACGACCCGGACGATGTGCTGCAAGAGATTTACAAGGGCCTACTTGTGCGGAATGGTGGGAAGTGCCCTTTTGACCCCCGCAAGAGTTCCTTCGGGCACTATGTCCACATGGTGTGTGGGTGCATCGTATCCAACTACCGTCGTCGGTACTCTCGCCTGGAGCGCAACGAGGT
>Ga0098052_1001287_pt1 | contig 15733 bp, 24 predicted proteins | sample 15_taG_FD_81591 | JGI IMG/M metagenome (GOLD analysis project Ga0098052, IMG submission 81591) | Marine viral communities from the Subarctic Pacific Ocean - 15_ETSP_OMZ_AT15312 metaG | ecosystem: Environmental > Aquatic > Marine > Oceanic | place: Pacific Ocean | collected 2015-01-18 | reverse complement strand
GAAAATTTTAAAAATGCCCTTGAGATTATAGAAACCTTTACCAAGGGTGGTTATGATGACGTTATAAAGAAATATATCGAATACATTGAAGCTGATGGTGATCCATCTTCATATGAAGGCCCAGTCCCAACTAAATCAACTGGGGCCAAATATGGTACAAACTCTAAAGCTGTATTAGATGTGTTGACAAGTAACTGGATTTTGATTGAACCCGGATCATCCCCTAAAGCAAAAAACTTTGCATTAAATATTCTTGGAAAGTCTAAACACCCTACCATAGATGTTTGGTCGGCCAGAGCTTGGCAAAGAAGGTCTGGAGGAAAAAGAATTCCAGTACAAGCCGAGCAAGGAGTAACGGGAAAATATTCTGCTGATGGAACATATATAACTGGTCAATTTGGTGTGGGTGGGGATGGCTATAGATATGCAGAACAAAAATTAAAAGAGATGGGAATTGAGGGTTTTGAGGATACTCAATCTATTGATCTTCAAGCAGTGGATTGGTTTTTAGAAAAAGAAAATTGGACCGAAAATAACTGGACTACTGTCTCTGGTGAAGGTGGAAGTTTTGAAGATAATCTTATAGTTGAATATCTTCCTAAGTATAAAGGTGGTGGAACAAAACCACGGGACTATGATAGGCATCAAGTAGGCCATTCAATTCAACAACTTGAAGAACCAACAAAAGTTAATATTGAAAAAGCCAGAGAACGCTTAAAAACTGTAGCCTCTAATGATAATAACATTAGGGCTATTCGCTATGAAGACTCCAAAGGTCTATATACATATTTAGATGATTCTGGAGAGGTTGTTCCAGATCAAGAGAAATCATTTGATACAGAGCTAACGGTAGAAAAAGGCCACGTTCCGGTAGAATTTTACAATGAAGTATTAAAAATATCTAAAGAGAATAATCAAGTTGATACTTTCTTTTCAAAAGTATTAAGAGAAAATGAAGTCAGTGAAAATGCTCGTCCGGGTATAGAAGTTGAATTTAAAAATCCTTTAAGTGAATCTGAAGTTGAAGGTATTGTTTCTTTTATTCGTGATCGTGGTCACGATGGGTTCACATTATCCCGTGAGAAAAGAAATAAAGAAGGGCTTTATACTGGTATTAGATTACAGATAATTCCAGAGATAACAGCACGATATGATATGGAATTTAGGGAGTCATTAAAAGACCCTAAATTTTTAGATAATTATATTGAAGAAAAATCTTTAAGTCTAGATATAATATCAGATGAATTAAGCCAAAGAAATGAAGTAGAAGATTCATACTTTTATTCTTATATTACTGAGGTAGTTGGAAAGGAAAATATAAATGAGTTTATACAAGAGACACCTAAAGAAAATAGAAGAACATTTTGGCAAGGATCATCCCTTGGTCAAGAAACGCAGAATGCAATTCAACGCTATGAAGAAGCAGAGCGAAAACTCAGACCGCCTACTGACCGGAACAAGTCCGGAGAGGAAGAGTCCTACCAAATAACAGCCTTTCACGGCTCCCCCCACAAATTTGATCAATTCGATAGTTACCATATAGGAACCGGAGAAGGCAACCAAGCCTTCGGCTACGGTCTATACTTCTCATCCAAAAAAGATATAGCAGAGCATTATGCTCGTAACCTCGCTAGTATTAAACCTAATGATGTTATAGATGCTTTATCAGATAAACAAAAATTAGATTTTATAAAAAAACATAAGCTCGATGATTCTGATCTAGGACCCAATCTTTATTTAAAACTTAATGTTGGTAATTTCGATAACGCTATGAAGAATGAGCTTGTAAAGTTATCTGGGATTGAAAAAAGAAATGTCTACAACGTAACCCTCCATAAAGGCAAAGACCCATCAGAGTATGATTATTTGCGTTGGGCTGACAAGCCTACTCCAGAACAAGTATTAAAAATAAATAGGCAATGGAAAAAAGACTACCCAGCTATAGAGATATGGTTCAATGATAGGCTAAAGAATGCCAGTGGGGCAGTCAACTATATGGGGATGGCAGAAGAATTAGAAATATCTGAAAAAGAAGTCTCGGCATTTTTATTAAGAGCCGGTATAGATGGTATCCGTTACCCAGCCCAAGGTGGTACTGGTGGACGGTTTGGTGACAGTGAAAACTTTGTGGTGTTTGATGACTCAGCTGTAACCATCGATAAGCAAGAGTCGTTTCAGCTCTCTCCTCAACAAAAAGAGCATTTCAAAGAATCAGTTATTCGGGATGAGAATGGTGATCTAATTAAGGTTACCCATATTACAGACCAATCGTTTTATGAGTTCAAATATAAAGAGAGTGGGTTTCACTTTGGAGTGCCATCAATAAATAAAAACCTAAGAAGGTTAAAGGGTAAGTCATTAGATGTAGAGTATGAGGGATATTTGAATATTAAAAACCCTATCAGAATATCAGATAGAAGCACATTCCACCCCGATGGAGTTCTTAAAGATTTATACGATCAAGGTATTATTACCGAAAATGATTATGATCAGCTTGAGGGTGAAATTTTTGAAGCCTATGATGCTGATGATGGAATAACTGAGGCGAGTAATATTTTAAATGATTTCCTTTTAGGTAAAGGATATGATGGGTTTGTGTACGAAAATTCTATGGACGATACTATCTCTTCTATAAAAGTTTTATTAGACCCAACAAATAATACTGCATTCGTGAGCCGAGGGGGTGAGGCTTTTTCTATGCCAATAGCGGAAGGGGATAGTTTTAAAGGAAAATCTCCCCTATGGGTATTCTCTGATGGGGAAAAGGATTATCACTTTACTTCCAGTGAAGGTGATCTCATCACATCTAAGGCAGAAAAAAATAGGGTTAAAGAACTCCTAAATAAAAATGATGGAAGGGTTATTGATGCAATAGCTGGGGAGACTATTGAAATCTCATCTGAAGATTTTGTAAATCCCCCAAAGCCAACAGACTCTTATATTGCCTTCAATTCAAATCAGTTTAAACTAGCTGAGAACATTAAACCAACCGATAGCCCTTCAATATCATATCAACTCTCTCCTCTAGAGCCTATGGGGATTAAGGATCGTATAGAACGTGGGGTTATTGACAAGCTCAATAGATTAAAATCAGTCCAAGATCAGATAGAAAACCTTCCAGAAGACCAGGATGCAATTCAAGTAGCTGAAACGATACACGGCACAATATCCACGCAGATAGAAAACTTTAGAAAGTTAGTATACGAGGATGAAAACTCTATTCTAAACCAAGCCAAGGTAGATGGTTATAGTATTGAGGACTTGGGTGAGTACTTATACGCCAAGCACGCTAAAGAACGTAATAAGGCTATGAAACTTAAAAACCCAGACCTAAAGACTGGTTCTGGTATGACTAACAAAAAAGCGAACGAGATCCTTAACAAGTGGAAAGGTACAGGGATACACAAACACGCACTTAAAATTTGGAAACACGTAACCAAAGAAGCTTTGTTGATGAGATATAAAGGTGGGTTAATCGATAAAGCAACTTATGATAAGCTTAAAAAAAGCTATAAGAATTACGTTCCACTTAAAGGAACTCTAGAAACTGAAGGAGCTACATCATATTCTGGTAAAGGTTTTAACACTCCTGGCACTGGTATTATGGGAGCATATGGTAGGGAATCGATAGCTACAAATCCTCTAGTTCAAGCCTTAGTTGATTATGAATCAGCAGTAAGGATTATAGAACAAAACAAAGTAGGACAAGCCTTTTTAAGGATGGCTCAAGCTAATGAGTCTTCGATGTGGAGTATTGCTAAAAGGAAGCACAAACCAGCATACGATGCTGATGGAGAGGTTAGTTATATCCCAAAGGATTTATCTACTGACGAGTTACAAACCTTTGCAGATGGTAAGAGGTATGTTATTAGAATCAATGATAAAGACTTGTTACGTGCTATGAAAAATCTAGAGGGAACTAAAAGTAATACAGCTCTACAATTATTAAATAAGTTTAACGCATACTTTCGTGCTGTTAATACTAGTTATAGCCCAGAGTTTCCCATTACAAACTTCTCCCGTGATTTGCAAACAGCGATGGCTCACTTAACTTCGGATCAGAAAGCTAAGGTTCCCCTAGAAGTCATTAAAAATGTTAAAAAAGCTATGGGCGGTATCCGTTCTTCTTTACGTGGTGATGGTTCGCACGAGTGGTCCTCAATCTATGAAGAGTTTAAACTTCACGGTGGTAAAGCTGGTTGGATGGATTTTATTGATGTGGCAGATAAATTTAATGATATAGAATCTCAACTAAATAAGTTTGAGGAAGGTGGTGCTACTAGAAAATCAGTTAAGTACTTAAAAGATTTAGTGGAAAACTATAATGAGATGGCTGAAAATGCAGTAAGATTATCCACCTACAAATCAATGCGTGATTTAGGTCATAGCCCGAAGAAATCAGCCCACTATGCCAAAGACCTTACAGTCAACTTTAACAGAAAAGGCGAGCTGAGTACTTTTGTGAACACGTTATATGTATTTAGTACTGCTAGCATACAAGGCTCCAATAAAATATTTAGAGTGATGAAGAGTAAAAAAGGAAAAAAAATCGCTGGTGGGTTAGTGGCAACAGGTTTTTTACTGTCGCTACTTAACCGTTGGACGGATGAGGAAGAGTGGGATCAGTTCTCAGATTATAATAGAGATAACTACTCTATGTTTTTATTGCCAAACGGAAAAGCGGTATCCCTTAAACTTCCATATGGATGGAACTGGTTTTTTGCACTTGGTGGTAGTATAGAACAAACAATTAACGGAGACACAACCTGGGATGAGTTAGTCAAAAGAACACTAAAAAATGCTTTGGATGCTTTTGCTCCTATTAGTGGTGGCTCTTTTGGACAATTTATAACACCAACAATACTTGATCCGTGGATGCAAATTTCCGAGAACAAAAACTTCTTCGGTGGCAATATAGCTAAAGATCAAGAGTCTTTCGGTAATAAAATACCACAACATCAGAGAGGGTTTAAAGGTGTTAATCCAATAATTGACAAGGGTACTCAAGAACTGTATGATGTCGCTGATATTGATTTAAATCCTGAATATATTGAACATATTATAGAATCGTATACAGGCGGTTTAGGGAAGTTTTCGATGAACCTATTAAAAACTGGACGGGCATTAATTAAAAAAGAAGATATCCCCTTAAATAACGTACTATTTCTGCGACAAGTATATAAAGAAAAGAATAGCTGGAAAGCTAAGAACAAGGTAGATGACCTGATAGATGATGCTAAGACTAAGGTGTTTTCACAAACAAAAACAGATAGGTTTTATCATTACTTAGCAACGGCACGTGAAAACGGGACTATTGATCGTAAACAATATAAAAAGCTTAGGTCAAAATTTAAGAAGAATCAAAAGGAAGCACGAAAACGTTGAAGTTTACAATTAAAGAATTAATCCAAGAGACCTTAGTAAGGTTAGGTGAATACGGCATCCCTTATTCAGATGAAGCTGTTGAGTTAGTATTTGAAACAGGTAACGCTGAAACTGGGTATAGACATCTAGAACAGATGGGTGGTCCAGCGGTGTCCTTCTTCCAATTAGAGCCAGACACTATTGCGGATAACTGGGAGAACTTCATCATCTTCCGTCCTAAACTTATAGAAGGTATATATAGCCTGGGATACATAGAGAAGTACCCAATGTTCAGCACCCTTTCTAACATCGCAGTAGCTACCGCAATGTGTAGGGTATATTACTGGAGACAAGATGGTCCTATCCCTAGCACAACAGAAGAACGTGCAGAGTACTGGAAGGATGTATACAATACAGATCTAGGAGAAGGCACAATTAAACACTATTTAGAGGCGAACGGAGTATACGTTGATTGATAGAGATGCACTTAGAAAAGAAATGATGGCACAATTTAAAACAACACACAAGCGTTCTGACGAAATCCTAACACAAGTTAAAGTGACCAACGGACGTGTAACCAAGCTTGAGTCTTGGAAGGATCAGTTTATGGGATTTCTCAAAGCAGTTGCAATAATAGGAACACTCATAGCCTTTGCCCTCAAAATGGGTTGGGTTAGTTTTGGATAAGGAAATAATATGGGAAACGTCTTAGCACTAGTAGGATCAAAACTCCTACAATCACTAGTAACAGAAAAGGTACTAATCGCAATACTAATTAAGTTAGGCGATTATCTTGTTAAACGTTCATCCAACAGTTTGGATGACGAAGTTTGGGACGAGGTTAAAAAAGCTTTAGCCTAGTACCCACTTTTCAAGATTAGAGTCATCAATATAGTTTGCATATATCTCAGTAGTTTTAACTGATGCGTGTCCCATCAGACGTTGTAGTACTTCTTTTGGCACACCTTTATTGAGTTGGTTGATAGCATAGGTATGTCTAAACGTATGATGATTAGCACCCTCTAGTATAGATTTAATATATCCCACTGATTTTTGTCTAGCTCTTGCCTTAGTCACTTCTGGAAACACTTTTAAACTACCGTTATCAGTTCGCCCTTCGAAAATCTGTTGAGCTACCTTATTAATCGGGTATCTGATTTGTTTCTTGGTTTTTTTCTCAAAGATATTAACCCAAGAACCCTCAAGGTCTGTATGTTTTAAATCAAATACATCAGTACAACGTATTCCTGTTTCGAGTAAAAACGACCAGAAGGTGTTGTATTTGGTATTAAGTTTAAATAATTGATCAAGTTCATCCACACTTAAAAACTTACGTGTTAGCTCACGTTTATCTTTTTCTGGTTTTAAACGTAAGGCTGGGTTCTTTATAATCCAATCCATCTCCACGCAAAACTGAAAAAAAGCTTTAATATACTGACGTTCAACATTGAGAGTAGTAACAGCTATTTGATCATAGACCTTGCGGTATTGGATATATTCAATACACATACTTGGTATAACTTGATTTAATCTCTCGCAGTGAGTGTGCTTGAAAAAATTTCTAATTTTCTTAATCCTATCCGCCTGTTGACGTTTAGAACTACCCGATGTACGCTGATCTATTTCGTAGTTGTATATAGCAGATTTACACGCAACATCATTGGTGATAAGCTCATTAAGTAGATCTTTTTCAACTCTTCTAGCTAGATTTTTATCACAGTTTAGTTTACGTCTAATACGTTTACCATCTAATCTAAAATCACTATACCAATCGTTGCCCCTTTTATACATAATAATAACCCCTTATCTTATGTTGAACACCAGTTGTCGGAGTGAACATCCGCAGAGTGTCCTGTTTTTGGTCACACCTGTTTTATGTATAAGGGTTGAATGAGACCTTTGACTTAAAGTGTCTTCTCGTCAGAAATTCGTGCGGAGAGTAAGAGATTTGAACTCTTGCATCGGTTGTACCCGATGACGGATTAGCAATCCCGGAATTTTACGACGGAAAACAGCTTTCTTGAGGCATCAAAATTAACCGCAAAAAACAGGTGTGTCCGTTATTGTTAAAAAGCTATGCTGTATACTTTGAGTAAGAGTCTGCAATCAGATTGTCAGTGTACTCAGCAAATGGGAAATCAAACTTATAGTATCCACCCTCTTCGCTTACCCTGGCAAGTGTAATGATCTCTTCTTTTTCTTTAGTCACAGCATGGAGTTCAAACTCAGTTGAACCACTCCACATAACTTCTGCAAGTAAATGTGGAGTTTTTGCTAACATATCCGCAGGATTAGACAATAAGTCTAAATATGGCTTATTGATTAATTCTGATTTGGAATAACCCAAAACCCGTGCAAAATTAGGAGTAATATTAATGATATTAAACCTATGTATTAAACACTGTATTCTGCTGTTATCCAAAATATTGATATAGTTAGCATTTGTCACTTTTTTTCTTTCAGCTCCTCTAGTTGTTGTCTAAGATTATTATTATCCTCTAACAACTGCAAGAGTCTGTCCGCCATAAGTAACAACCTCTCGTTTTCTTTTATTCCTTCCACTGTCCCTTTCCGTCTAGACACCGTTGGCACTAGCTCACGTTTTGATTGAAATTCAAACTTATCATCAATAGCAACCAGTTTCATGCCAAGTGCTTTGGCTAGTCGGACCAGGTTGAAATGTTTGATTTTTTTTAAGTTGCCTTTTTTAGCTTGAGATCTCCACACATATACAGTCCCTTTTTCAACACCAACTAAATTAGCAAGTTCGAAATCTGTATATGGCGTAATAGCAATAGCCTTGCATATGCTTTTTCCTATAACGCACTTATTTTCATTTGAATCCATATTGTAGTTTAAATAACTACTTACCATAGTTGCAATAAATATTTTTGTCATACTGTATTGTGCTGTTAAATTAATTTAAAATAGGCTTTTGTATTAATAGTATTATAACCGTATTATAAGATAGGGATCACAATACTATTAAATATAATTATAATAAGGAGCAGTTATGAACTTAAACGAACTAAGAAAACCCTTTCCAATAGGGGACACAGAGTGGAGAATCCAACAAAGTGGTTTAAAAGGTAATAAGCCTTGGGGTAAGGTATTAGCATATATAACCAACCGTGCTATTATGGAAAGGCTTGATGATGTTTGTGGTCCAGGCAATTGGGCCAATCAATATGACAGGGGTCCAGAGGGTGGCATCTTGTGTGGTATATCAATTAATGTTGATGGTGTTTGGGTAACTAAGTGGGATGGTGCAGACAACACAACAATTGAAGCTACCAAAGGTGGTTTATCTGGGTCTATGAAACGAGCTGGTGTGCAGTGGGGTATCGGTAGGTACCTATATAAACTTGAAGAGGGTTGGGCGAACTTCTCTGATAGTGGCAAGCATACAGCAAAGATACAAAATAATTATTTTAAGTGGGATCCTCCGAGTTTACCAGCTTGGGCGTTACCAGATGTTGCTCCTCGTACAGATGCCCCTCATCCTCAACCCCTTATGGGTGGGGGGCATATTCTTTACAACTCTAAACTAACAATACCGTGTGGCAAATTTAAAGGTAAAACTTATAATGAAGCCTTCGATGATAATATTGATGTTGTTAGTAGGGGTGTTAAATTTTATGCTAGCCGTACTAGAACTCCAGAACAAGACCTTCATTATATACAGTTAAAGTCTTATGCACGTGCCATCGAAAATGATCTAGCGATAGAGGGTGTATTATGAAACCCACAATTGTAACGGACAGTTTATATGGACGGGTCTATGAGGTATCTGAGGGGGTTTATTTCCCTTCAGTTACCACAATAACCTCATACGGCACTCCTATGGCATTTGGTATCCTGGAATATATAATAAAACAATCACAAGGTAATTACCTACACTACTTGAATAACGAAAGCGAAGCAACTATGGTTGGTACGAAAGCTCACGATATAGTTGAGCAGTTAATCCTTGGTAAAAAGGTTGACCTAAGTGGGCCACCAAGTAATCACTTTAGCGGTGGTATCCAATCCACTTGGAAGATGTTGGACCAACTGAAGAAAGCTGTTATCAGTTTTGTTGAGTTTTGGAACCACTACAACCCTCATATGTGTGCGGTAGAGAAACTATTATATTCTCTCCGAATGATGCGTAACAAATATGTCCACCCTTTTTGTGGTAGGGCCGATTTTATTGGTACTATTGATGGGGATTTGTGGATGCTTGATTGGAAGACGGGTGCGAGTGCATCAAAAGACCCACGTGTTGGTTTACAATTGTCGATGTATAAGATGTTATGGGATTCTATAGAAGATAGGCCTATTGACAGACTTGGTGTGGTATCTTTAAAGAAGGACTTTAAAAGAACCCCCAACGGTAAAACCTTATTGTCGGAGTTTAAATACGACCCTAGCGGTGTTAAAGTGGCTTATGATATGTTCACACGTTTCTACACGGGTTATGACCTTAACGGTCGTGTTAAGACCAAGAAACCATTACCTACAACTTTTAAATTGGAGCAAGATGAAAAAAGACTACAAATTCCCGTATAATTATTTACAGTACCAACAAGACCCCAATATAATAAGAGGGAATTATCCTAGTGCGAAACAACCAAATGACTTAGAGAACTTATTCTTCTGTGCTGACTGTTCTGATGTCTGGGAAAAAATACCTTTTGAAATGCGGGCCAAACGTAATGATCCTTATACATATTATTCTGATTTTCCCTCAATAGGTAAACCTCGTAAAATATGTCCGAGGTGCAAATGCCTTTAGATTTCTTATATGTACCGCCAGGGATTGCTAACGATCACACTATAACTTTGACCGAGGCTGTTGTCTTAGGTAAGATAGCCACCTTCTCTTCTGAGGGTGGTATATGTATTGCCAACAATAGATACTTCGCTAAAGTAACCCGTACTTCAACTAGTACAATTACTAGAGTACTAGCCAAGTTTGTGAAACAAGGAATTGTAACTTCTGCTTTAGATTACAAGCTCGGTTCAAAACAGGTACATCAAAGGGTGTTGACGTTAACAGAAAAGGGGATAAAAAAGTATATTGATACCCCTAGTCACAGTGAGCATACCCCTAGTCATGGTGAGCATACCCCTGGTCATGGTGAGCATACCCCCCTAGTCACAGTGAGCATACCCCCTAGTCACAGTGAGCAAGATATAACAGTATTAGATAATATAAAAGATAACATAAGAGATATAGACGTACGTGTAAAAAGTTTTGAAAGTAAAGTAAGAAAGCACAGCGAATACTCAACTCCAATCTTAGATGCTTTTATTGATTATTGGAGTGAACTTAACAGATCAAAAACAAAAATGCTGTTCGAAACTAAACGAACCTTTGAGATATCACGTCGACTTAAAACCTGGAACCGTAATAACGAGACCAACTTTGGACGTAATAACGGTAAAACTGTAGAAGCTAAAGAAGAAACTTGGAAACAATATGATTAGAAGCGATATTATTAAAAAATTATTCTTTGGATTTAACAGAGACCCCCACAGTAACGACAACCTTGTTGGCTTCTTTTGTGAACAAGTCTATGGCTTTGATGAACACTACTTGGAGAAGGCTGTAGATAGTCTAATTTCTCAGCATACGCATCTTCCTAAAGTGAAAGACTTGGTGAACAGGTATTACCAGGAAGTACCAAAACAAGAAAAGTTAGGAATAGATTGTCACGAGTGTGGTGGTGTTGGATTAATATTTTCAGTCTTTAGGGAAGAGTTTGATACCCACAAAAATATTGAGATGGTTGAATATCCCTCTGATCCCAAGGACGGTCATTACAGAGAACAGACTATTGGTCGATGTCGTTGTGCTAACGGCAATGGATTTTCAAACTACCCTCATGTTGATGTGCCGTTATGGATTAAGAACTTAGCAGATAGGAAGGGTTATGATTGTGTTTTTACTGCACAAGAAATTGCTCGTTCACTAAATATCAAAGTTAGGGGAACCTCACTTAAAACCAAAGGCAACTTAGACAACTCCCTAAGCAAATTAACAGGACAAATATGATGTTTAGAAAAAGAATCCTTAGTGAAAAAGATATTATCAACGTGTATGAACGTGTACTTAAAGAGTGTTTTGATAGGGGGTTGGATGGTTTAACTAAGAACAACACCTTAGTCACACTAAGGTTAATTGGTGCATTAGATAGAAGAAAAAAACAACTAGAGGACAAATTAAAATGAAAAAAACTTTACGTGAAATAGAATTAGAAAAAGATGTGGAAGAGTTGAAGGCAATTATAGCGTCTAAGTTGTATCAAATAAGTGAATTAACAAAGGACATACGCACGAAGGATGCTAGACTTAAAGAGTATGAGGAACTGCTGTACAAATGAGAGATCTTGAAGAGATAGTGAGAATGAACAAAGTAGGTGGTTATAAAAAAGAATACTCAAAAGAGACAATTCAACAGATGGATGATTTTATAAAAAATTTTGAAACACAAGAAGAAGGGAAATCCTTGGACAATAAACATAAACAGAACGAGGTTGATTTTATCGATATATTTAATCATAGCTATCCGAAGTACAGGCTTGAACAATTCCAGAACCCTTATGCAAGGATAGATTTTGTAGTCTTAGAAGGTAAGGGAAGGCGTGTTGCAGGTTTTATGGAATACAAACATCGTCAGTTCGATCACAACAAATATGAGACAATTCTAATTGACCACGTCAAGATGAAAGAATTACGGTTTGTGAGAGACCAATCTAATGTTCCTGTGTACCTTGTTAACCACCATACAGATGGATTATATATATATGAAATAACAGGTGAAATATTTCCACTTGAGTTTGGTGGGGTTTTGAAAGATAAAAAAGAAATTAAGTTGATTGAGAAGATGCCTCACCAAAAGTTCAGAAGTATGACAGGAGCCTTCGATGAGTAAGCAATTAGATACGGTCAATAAACTATATCCTAAAACAATAAAAACCTTTAAGCAAACACAATGCGAGATGATTGAGCTGTTTGCGAAGAAACAACTTGACTATGGTCCAGGCAATATTGCTATGGGTACGTCACTTGATAAAAAAGAAGATATTGATTGGTCGTTACTTGCGTTATCCGTTAGAATCAACGATAAAGTACAACGATTGATGAACCTTCTTAGAAACAACAAAGAGCCTAACAATGAGAGTATAGAAGATACCTTAATTGATCTGGCTAATTACTCAGTTATGTCAATAATAGTAAAAAAAAGGATGTGGAATAAATGAACATAACAAAGATGACTAATGTGACTTGGGTGAAGTCACCTAAGACAAAAGCAACGTTAACGATCCAAACCAGCGACGGTTTTGAAATCAAAGAGTGTAAGCTCATTGATGGTCAAGATGGATTGTTTGTTGTTCCCCCTTCAAAAGAGTGTAAACCTTATGTTAATAAAAAAGGTGACACGGTTCGGTTCGATGATGTGGTATGGATACCTTTGACAGTTCGTAATGAGCTTAATGACCAAGCATCTCAGATGTATGATGTGGCCCATCCACCGTACAAACCTTATGGTATGCAACAAACGGCTCAAGCAGTTTCAACCAACCCGACTCCAGCTACTGTGGATTTAGGGGACTCACTACCGTTTTGATGGAAGATCATCACCTAGAGGTAATCAATAGGGGTCTTGAAGCCGAGATATATCGGCTCAAGGCTCTATTGGATTCGTATATGAAGTTATTTTTGACTGCCGATAGTTTGATTGATGCAATGGGACACTTTATACCCGATGCAGTTGAAGTATATAAAAAAACAAAACAAGAGGAACTTAAAAATGTACAAGTGTGACCGCTGTAGTCAAGATAAAGAGTTGTCAGAGATAGCTTATATGGGTTCAGAGTATGACCAGTGTAATCCTTGTATGCAGTTGAATATTGTATGTATAGCCTGTAAAGACATCCCCAGCACAAAAGGTGTAGAGGTAAGTAACGAGTCGGAAACGTAACACAACTCTGCACCTGGCTGGTCAAACTCAAACGCAGAGTGTAGTTGAAATTACTACTAATATAGTACTTGGCATGGTGATTGCATATTGCCTTCAGTTGCTAGTGTTTCCTATATATGGGATGGGTGTTGATTATTTGGAGAACTTCGAAATCCTTGTAATCTTCACAAGTGTATCTTTTATTAGGATGTATGTTATTAGAAGAATCTTCACAAGGAAGATTTAAGCTTGATGGAATTATAAGGGGGAAAGAAGAATATGATTGAAAGATAAAGAACAAGAACGTATACGCCAAGATAAAAAATCGTCCAAACCGAAAGACTCTCGCCACGTAGATGGTTGGGAACAATACTCCCCCGCTGGTAAGGGTATGAGAAATCGTTTCCCCGATTGGTATACTCAAGATATCACCGAAAAATTAAAGGAGATCTTTGATGAAAAAAAAGAAGACTCCAAGTAAAAAACGTATGTCTATAAGACTTGATAATGTTGTACGTGAATACATCAAGTTACGTGATCAAGACTGTTGCAGGACGTGTGGCATCCACAAAGATAGTACAATTAGTGGAACCCTGGATTGGTCACATAAGATTTCAAGAAACAATCTCCATCTCCGCTGGGATGAACGCAATGGGGTAGCTCAGTGTAGGTGTTGTCATAATAAGTGGAGTATGGGCATGACAATCCCCTTGAACAATGCAATAGATAGCCTGTGGGGTGTTGGTACCGCTGAAGCACTAGAGATGTTTGCTGGTAGACATCCAACAATCAAAGGTACACAGCTTGATAGTGTTGACTATAGGTTAAAACTAGAGTCACTGTATAAAAAAAAGATTAAAGCTATCAAGGAGGGATTTATGTCATCAATAGAATCAATGAAAACCATATGGGAGGAGAACGACCTTGAGCAGTTCAAAACACTTTAAACCATCTATACTTAAAGAGAAGCTAGATCAAACAGTACGCAATGTTGAGATAGCTACGATGTATGCTGTGTTGACAGCCTACACCGAACTTACATATCGGGATAAAATAGATGCTATTGCTAGTGAGTACCACCTCTCAGAAAAACGAATAGAGTCAATTATAACTGAATTGAAAAGTGATATCGACTAAAACCAAAGGTGTCGCTGGTGAACACTTCGCCTGCTATGACTCGTTTCTTTTGGGGATCCCTTGTTATTTTTCGGATGAGAGTCAGCAGTATGATCTGTTGATGGATTATAATAAGGTGCTGAAGGTCCAAGTTAAAGCCTCTAATAAAGGATCTAAGCGTAGTATAAGATTTAATCCGAACACCCCCAGCAAGAGTAACTACGATACTATTGATTTATTCGCTTTTGTGTGGTTGGATGGCGGACAAATAGCTTGGTTGCCACGAACTGAAACTAATATATATAATCATTACATAAACAAAACCCTCTTCCAGGACTATACCTTAGAGAGGGCCTTGTCAATGATTGAATCACGTTAGGGTGTACCCTGTTAGAACTTATGTCCATACTCATATAAGAGTCTAATATGTTCTATACCTCTAATCACCATAGGCGTAAACACCCTGGTACCACTTTCAAGTGAAGAGATGTAGTTTTTTGACGACACTCCAAGCATGACAGCCATACGGCTTTGGGTGACACCAATCTGTTTTCTTAACTTACGCAATTCGCTACTCCAATCCATAGAGCAATATACTGTTGAGTCGGGGAGATCTGCAATAGTAATCATTACACTAACTCCTCTCGGCCTAAAACAGACCTACCTTTAATTATTTTTAACAATCTACGACAAATCAATTTATCGCCTCTGTTTAGAAAGTGGCTATCCATATATGAAAGTATCTTAGAAATAACATCATCTATTAAGCCTAACTCTAAATCCCAACTATCCACTTGCCCGTTACCATCAATAGAGAAAGCATAAGAACCATTACTATACACAAAATCAAACATATAATATTCGTATGCTTTAGTGCCACTTGATTTTTGGAATCTATACCCAAAGGTACAAGTATCATTATTATCCCAATTAATAATATCAAACAAAACATCATTTTGTTTTGGTGTCAATCTATATTGTTTCATTACACTAACTCCTTATAAAATTTACTTAATTTTGCAAAAGATAAAAATTGTTCTTGATTCCAATCTCCATCTGCATTTTTCCAATCTAACCAATACACAATACCTTGACTAGATGCAGTCATGTTTAAATACCAACCTTTTGAAGTTACTAATTTATGTAAATCATCAAATTTTATTTTCATTACACTAACTCCTTATAGTATTCCTCGATGAAGTCCCATACATCGTAATCGTCGAACTCATCACAGGCTTGCTGTATCTCTAATAATTCAGTTCTAATTTCTTGTTCTGATTTGATTTCTTTATTCTCTTTTTCTTT
>Ga0098052_1001283_pt1 | contig 15759 bp, 11 predicted proteins | sample 15_taG_FD_81591 | JGI IMG/M metagenome (GOLD analysis project Ga0098052, IMG submission 81591) | Marine viral communities from the Subarctic Pacific Ocean - 15_ETSP_OMZ_AT15312 metaG | ecosystem: Environmental > Aquatic > Marine > Oceanic | place: Pacific Ocean | collected 2015-01-18 | reverse complement strand
GATAATTTAAGAATATATGAAGCTTACAATAATGAAACCACTGCGTGGTTTGTAGATGATGTATCTATTAAATGCCTTACTCAAGAGGGGACATATATTGCTACTGACCAAGATGCTAATACTGTTCGTGTTACTAATCCAGACCATATAGGAGTTAATACTGGAATATTATCTACTAATCAATGGGAAGCATTAATTTTTGCTACTTCAGGAAGTTCTGCAATAGGAGAATTAAGAAGTGGTTTGACATCTTGGGATAAAGGAAATACTACAGGGAATATATTAAGATATGATAAAGCTACTGCTACTGAAGGACAGTTATATTTTAATCTAAGTGAAGCATCTGTGACTATTGTTACTAATTCTATTGCTAATACAGCTGGAGATTATTTCCTTAAAAATAATGATTATTTCTACAAACTTTCTTATGTGTATGATGGTTATCAAGAAGGACCTCTTAGTTCTGGAACTTGGGAGTATGCTAATACTTCCACTAGAGCAGCTCTTAGTATTACAATAAGAGTTAAAGCTCCTAGTAGAAGATTAACTCATATTTGTCTTTATAGAAAAGATAATCCTAATGATACCTTTAAATTAGTACGTCAAATATCAACCGCTGGAGCTTGGGCTAAAGAAGAAGGTGAAATATATATGAAAACTATAGTAGATGGTGGACAAGTAGCAGAAAGTTACGAATCTAGAACAGGCATGTCAGAAGTTTTAGATACATTTAAAATTAAATATGGACTATCTCAAGATATAGATGGTTATTTATTTGCAGGAGATTGTTCTCATGAGCAAATTGAAAATGCATCAAATAAATTATTTAGGTCTAAACCTGGACGGTACAGTACTTTTGATTGGGCTAATGACTTTTTAGATTTAAAATCTAAGCCTACTGCTTTAGCTAATTTTCACGGTAGATTATATGCATTTGACAAATCTAATATATATAAAATAAATCCTCATACTTTAGTTACAGAGGACGTTTATGAGGGGATAGGATGTTTGAATAGCTCTAGTTTAGCAGTTACTGAATATGGTATATTTTTTGCAGATAAAAATGGAGCCTATTTGCATAATGGAGCAACTCCTTTAAAAATTTCTGAATCAATACAAAAAGGTGGAGATACTACTAAATTTGAAGGATTAGGAACTGATAATATTGATGATGTTAGTTGGACTTCTACTATCGGTAAAGATACTCCTGAAAATATTAGTGTCATTTTTGATTCTGATTCATCAAGTGCTTTGTTTTTGTTTGACTTAAAAGATTCAAAATCTGGCGTTCAGGAAATGGAAACTATATCTAAAAGTTTTATTTGGTCTTATAATATAGAAAAACAAAGATGGGATTTATGGGAATTAGGAGAAGATAATTTTATAGGAAAACCTTGTCTTGGAGAAAATGGAGAAGTTTTGATACCTAAAGATGGAGGATTATATAAAAGTAGAGGTGGAAGAAGAAAGAAATTATATACCTGGGTAAGTAAAAAATTGTCTATGAATGAAGATTCTATTATTAAAGTTTATAATAAGATTAAATTAAATGGAATTACTGATAGTTTGACATTAGGAGGTTCTTATTTAGAAAGTAGCGATAGATTGTTATTAGCTACTAGTACTGGAGATATTGCAAATGCAGATATAACTCATGCGTCTTCAACGTCAAATTATTCTAATTATAAATTATCTGGTTTAAATAAAAAAGGAAGATGGTTGCAAATAAAATTAGAAGACATGACTGAACCAGTTGATTCTATAGGTGTATTATATAGAAGGAAATCTACAAAATAATGGCAGATAAAACTAAAGTTACAACAAAAGTTAATTCATTTGAGGATGTTCAAAGGTCGCTTCAAGAAGTAGAAAAAAGTATAAATCAAGTATCAGATTCTGTTAATGTAAAAGCTGAAGGTCAAGTCGGAGATGTAAAAGGTAAAACAGGAGATATTAGAACTACTCAAAATAGTGATAAAACTTTTACTTTTGAAGTTAGAACTAGTGGTGGTTGGAAAGCTCCTTATTTAGGTGATAGTTCTATTAAATTCAAAGACAAAGAATCCTCATTCTCTCAGAATCAAAAGAAATCTATTGATGAGTTAGAGGTAGAAGACACTTCAAAGGGTACTACCAAAGCCAAACATATAACATATGATGAAAAATCAGATAAATTTATACTTCCTAGACCTGATTATGATAGTGGTTGGACTGCAGTAGGAACTACAAACTTAACTCATACGTTAGAAATTGTTAGTTTTAGCCATATATTGATTGTAGGGAATAGTTCAGAAAGTGATACTGGCTCTTATACTTTGCCTAATGCAGTAATAGGCTTTCCTAATACAACAAGATTTACTGTAAGCGGGTTACCTGGAAGTGGATTTTATAAGTTGAAAGTTTGGAAATAACTTGTTTTAATATATGAAGTATGTGTAAATTATAATGATAAATACTAAGGAGATTTGATGGGTTGGTTAAGTGATAAATTGTTTGGCGAAAGAAAAACTTTAGATTTAAATCATATTAATAGTTTGATGGCCCCTACTCAAAATCTCGTTACTGAACAGTTGGGTATTGGTCGTGATTTAATGGACCCTCAATCTGATGTAAACCAAAGATTAAGGGCTTTAATGGCTCAAAGAGCTTCTGAATCAGGAGCTGAGACTTCTAGAAGAATGGGAGCATTAGGGGCTCAGACTGGAATGTCTGCTGGCCAAACTGCAATGCAATCTAGAATGGCTCAACATGAAGCTACAAGTGGTGTAAATGATATATGGAAACAAGGTTTAATGAGTCAATATTCTCAAGGATTAGGTTTAATGGGTAATATGACACAAATGCAACAAGGTTTAAATGAAAATCAAGTGAACGCTTATATGGCTCAATTAAACGCTTCTAATGCTAGAAGGTCTCAAAATCAGGGTATGGGAATGAGTGCCTTAGGTGGTATTTTATCAGCGGTTGGTATGTCTGATAGAAGATTAAAAACAAATATAGAATTAATTGGTAAATCTCCTAAAGGATACAATATATATGAGTTTGACTATAAAGATAAACAATATGGACCTGATAGGTATAGAGGTGTAATGTCTAATGAGGTTCCATTTGCAGCTATAAAAGATTATAATGGTTATGAATTTGTTAACTATAGTCACCCAGATTTAGATGTTAGTTTTGAAAGGATTTCTTAATGGCAATAGATTATTCTCAATATGCCAAATATTATGCTCCAGGTGCAGACGCTGTTGGAGCCGATGCTCTTGGAAAAGGTCTAGAGAAACTTATTTCTGGTCAAATGGAAAGAAAGAAATGGGAACCTGAAAGATATGCTAAGCTTACTGAAAGAGAGAAGGAACAATATAATATTCAATTAAAAAGAGAAGCAGAGCAATATAAAAAGTTATTATCTAGAGAAGAAGATGTTTATAAATTAGGAAGAAAAAGACAGAAAGATATAGCAAGAGAAAACTTAGCTGGAGGAGGTGTCCCTACTATACAAGAAGAGTATTTGGGAGCTGAAATGAGTGTAATGGGTAATAATTTAATGCACTCTGCTGATTTATTTACATCTTCCATGTTTGACCCTTCTGGAGCTTTTTCAAATCCTAACTTATGGGGTGACTTAAATATATCTGATGGTGGTTCAGCTTATTTAGATTTTATTAAAAACTTAGACCCTCAGAAAAAAGAATTATATCAAAGAAAAGGTTTGTTAAACCCAGCTTCTTTTATACAAAAATATAATCAAAATTTATCTATATTTGGTACAGAGATTATAAAAAACTTAAATGACTATAGGGTAACTAATAAACTATCTGTATCAGAATTAGGAAAAGTAATAGCTTCAAAACCTGGTTTATTTAAACTACTAAAAAGTATGAATCTTATGGATTATCCTGAAATTTCACAAGCTTTGCTTCCTACCAGAACTTATGGTGATGTTTTTAAAGATATGAAATCTCAATATGGATTCGGTCCTGACAAATTACTTGGAACTGCAAAAGATGTAGCTATGGGTACAGCAGCTGTCGGTACGGCTGCATGGGCTGGTAAAAAAGCTTTAGAAAAATTCCCTAAAGCAAAAACAGTAGCAGGGGGAATTCCTCCTTATTTAGCTAATAAATCTGTTGGACAAGTAACATCTGGAATATCTAAACTTGCAGGAGCTTCTCAAAAAACACAAGCTTTAGTACAAGAAGGAACAGAACTTGCTATGAATGCAGTATTGTCAGCTATTCACACACATGGGCTTCCAAAGATTGTAAAAACAGTGGGAAATAAATTAGGCTGGAAAGTTGTTGCTGGAACATTAGCAAAGCTTGGACTTGGAGCGTTTGGAAGTGCCGCAACCTATGGAATAGGAACAGCTGTATTTGCAGCTTGGACAATGAAGGATTTATACGATATTTATAATATAGTTAAAACCATGAAATAGGAGGCTTTATGCCAGAAGCTTCTGAATTTACTCCCTCTTTAAGTAAAGAACAAACACGAAACTACATAAAATCCCACGAAATCAATCCTAGGCAGTTTGATGAGCAGGCATTAGAATCTCTTAGGATGCATTCACAATATCATAATGTTCCATTTTATGAAGGTGATTTTTCTATTTTTGAATCCATCAAACAAGCTGGTGCTGGTTTTATAGAAGGTTTTACTACTTTAAATATAGCAGACCCTGCTGATAATGAATGGGAAGCTGTAGCTAGAAGTGTTGGTCATTTAGTTGGATTTGCCCCAGGTATATTATCTGCTCCTTTATCTAAAATAAGAGCTCTTCAAGGTGCTTCTAAGATGCTAAGAGGTGTCAAAGGTATTCCTTTATATGTTGCTGAAAAATATGTAACACCAAAAGCTTCTAAAATTGCTAATGCTGCTCTTAAAAGTAGCTTTGGTAAAAGAGCTGAAAATATGGGAAGTGTTACAAAGTATCTTGTTTCTAAAGAAGGCAGACATATTGCAGAGGGAGCTTTTAACTTAGGAACAGCTAGTGCTTTGTCATCTTGGCAACATGGCGTTGATGCTATGTTAGAAAGCTTTATGGGAGGAGCTATAGCTGGAGGTACTTTTAGGCTTATTGGTAATAGAATTAATTTAAAGGACCCTAAAGCAGAAAGATATGCAAGAGGTCTTGCTGGCTCGTTATTTATGGGATTACCTGCAACTGCAAGAGGAGCTTCTACTCCAGAACAAATATATGAATATTTAATGGGAGCTTATTTTGGAGGTTCTGAAAAACCTTGGACTGAAGTTAAGGCTATGAAATTTGCTCAAAAAGGTCATAAAAAATCCTTAAAGGACACAGAATGGGCTCGTAGCATGGACCCAGAGTTAGTTGAAGGGTGGGAAAAACTAGAACCTGAAGTTCAAAAGAAAGCCAGACCTATATTTACTAAGATGGCTGGGGAAAGCAAAGAACAAGCTACTAATGTTGGTTTTTATATCTTAGAACAAATGGAGCAACTTCACAAAATTCCTGTTGAAAAAAGAGAAGTAGAAGCTGAAAAACTTGGAAGACAAATCCTTCAAGAGCAGAAAAAAATTGATAAAGAGATAGAAAAAATTGACAAAAAAACAACTCCTATTCCTGACCCTAAAACTCACTATATTATATCATCTGGAGAAAAAGGAGTTCAATCCTATGTAACCTCTGTTGCAGAGAAAAGAAATATTCCTACTATACAAGTTCAATTTCCTGGACAATCTAAAGTATATGGAGCTAAGAAAAGTACTGAAAGCTTAGTATTACCTCAAGAGTTTATAGTTAAAGGTAATAAAATGATTGCAAAAGCTGTAGAAAATATTAAAAAATCAGAGATAAAGTATAAAGGTGATACTACAGTAGATATAGCTAAGTTCAGTGAGTATATAAAAGATAGCTTAAGAAGAGATGCTAGAAATATCTTTTACTCACAAGCAGTAGTTTCTGTAGATAGCGTAGCTCCTTCTTTAAAAACAGTTGCTGGAATATCTAAATATGCAGTTCAAATGGCAATCGATAAAGGTAAGCCAACCTTTGTATTTGACAAAAAATTTAACAGTTGGTTTAAATATGATTATACCAGCAAAAGATTCGAGCCATTCAAAGAGTATGAAATAGCACCCGAATTAAAGCCTATAATGGCCTTTTTTGGCAAGAAAGCACTTGACCCTATAGAGAAGCAGGCTATTAATAGAATCTTCGAAGAATACGACAAATTGGGCTTTAAAGACGAAATTACTAAAAAAGTAGATAAAGAAGTAGATGAGCATGAGAAGGATGTAATTCCTGCAGAAGAGTTTAATCCAGGCGAAGGAATATCTGGAGTAGTTGATAATAAAATGTCAGGATTAGTTGATAAATATATAGGTCCTGAGATTAAAAAAACTGTTAAAGATAGACTTAAAAGGCAGGAGAGATTAGGTGAAATATCAAAGTCTATTATAGAAAATTCTAAAAACTTTATTAATCCTGGCTCATTAAATACAAAATCTCAAGAATGGATTGAAAGTGTAGAGAAGGAAATAGGAGAAACTTTACCACAACCATTAAAAGATAAAATGAGAGCATGGCTTGCTCGTAAAAATCAAGAAGAGAATGTTGCTTTTATAATGACAGATGGAGAAAAAGTTGAATTATCTGTCAAGGAAAATCCTTATAGTCTCGGTAATACTAGTAAGAGGGTAAAAGAACCACCTAAGTTAATAGAAGAGATATTTTATTTGGCAGGAGGAAAAAAAGATGGTACTCCTGTTATTAGAATCTTAGACCATATTACCTTTAAAGGAGTGGATTATAATTTATCTAATTTTGAATATTCTACTGCTAAATCTCTTCAAAATAAGTATACTAAAATCTTAGGGTATACTCCTAAAATATCAGAAATGTTAGAAACCCAAACTGTTAAAAAAAGAGAAGCTATCTATAATGTTGTAAAAGAGATGAATAAAAAAGGCTTTCATCCATATGGAGGTTCTGGAGATAAAGATAGAATTGTATTTATAAAATATCATCCTAATTATAAGAAAGTAAATATTTCCAAAGTCAAATTAAATAAGTCTGTTTATTCTATGGCGAAGGATTTGCTAGGTTTAAATAAAGTTGAACATAATAATATAATGAAATCAATCATTAAATACTCTGAAGATTTAAATGGTAAGACTATCTCAGAAATGATTGGAAATGATGGCTTTATAAAGAATGCTGTAGAAGAAAACAAAAGAGCCCAAATATGGATGACAAATGGAATTAGAGGTGATAAGGAATTTATTAAAAACCCTAAAAATGTTGGTAATTTGCGTCTTTCTCAAGCAGGTAATTTTAAAGGTTATCTTGTTGCTGACCCTAAGAAGGTAGAAAATATATTAAAAGCTTTAAATATAGAACTTCCTCAACATGTTGATGGAGCAATTCTTGCAACAAGTGAAGTTGTAGATGCTATGAATAAGGATGCTGGTGTTCCTGCTACTGGAAGCAATAAATCATTTCTTATTAGTAGAAATCCAGACGGAACTATATTAGGTAAATATATGATTGTCAAAGTTCATCCTGAAATGTCAAAAATGATGAATAAATATGATACAAAAAGTGAAGAACTAGGTGAAGGTATACAATTTTTAATGCATAGTAGCTCTATTAAGCAACGAGGAGATAAGAAGATAGGAGATTATAATTTAGAAGGTGGAAAGCTAAATCTAACTGGAGAAGGTAAAGTATTTGAAATAAATCCAGGAGATTTTAGGTATTCACAGTCTGTTATTAATGATAACCATATGCTTGGATTAAATGAATCTGGTAATAAGGCTATTGGAGTTACTTTAATTAAACAGTTAAATACAAACCAACATCCAGATATGTTTTCTCCAGTTAAACAAGAAGTTATTGACGATATGTATAATAATATAGCTCAAAAAGCTTTTGATGGTAAAAAAGAGATTAATAATAAGATATTAGATTATATTAAAGAACCTTCTGATGAGAAGATTGATGATATTATAGATAATTTTAGTGATGTAGGATTAAAACAAATTGAAACTGTATTAAAAACTCCTGGTCAAGAGAAATTAGCTCAATCTATGCTTATGGAGATAATTAAACTTAACAAAGAAAGTGTGGATGCTCTAAATACTTCTGGAGAAATGTCTGGAAATGAAGCTGAAATTGCATTAAGAGAATCAGTTGATTTTCATTCTGCTGCTGATAATGTTTTAAAGCATGTATCTACTATTAAAGATGGTTATCCACTTTACTTTGACAAATTTACAAGAAAATATATAAATAAAGCTTTAGATAGATTTGTAGGGCAAAGAGTTTTAACTCCTAAAGTTAAAAATGCAGCTGTATTAAGAATGAGACCTTATGATAAATATTTACAAGAAAAGTTTCCTGAATTAAATAAAAGAGATGATATATTTTATTTAGGAGATTTAGCTAAAGAAATTCCTTTATCTACTTCTATTCAAGGATATGAAAAAACTACTTTAGGGAAACTTTGGAATGCTACTAATAATAGAAAGAGTAAATTTTATAAACAAAACAAAGAAGCTATAGAAGATATATTCGAATCTTTGACAGTTAGAGTTCCTCAAGATTCTCCATCTGGAGCTCAAGTAATGAAATTTAGGGGATTCACAGGTATTAAAAATCATGACATATTGATGCATGGAAGAGCTATGGAAATGGAAGGTGGAGCTGACCTTGATGCAGATGAAGCCTTTATTTATTTTGGTGGTAGAAGACCTGATGGTTCTGGTGAAGGTATGAAAAAAGAATGGAAAGATATGTTTAAATCTCAAAAAGAAGAGTTTTATACAAAAGACAAAACTAATATTAAAGATGCTAAAAAACAATATAGAGATGAGATTGTAATTAGCGAAGAACAATTAATAGAACGAGGTTTAAATCCAGCTTTCTTAAAGGAAGTAAATAACAATCCTTATGCTAAATATTCTCCTGCTGTAAGAGTATATACAGGACAAGAAACAGCTAAAAGTAGAGGTCTTATGGGACCTGTAGTAACAATGACTTCAAATAAAAGACAAGCATGGAGTTCTTTGAGAAATAGTAGAGAAGATTTTGATATTGTTCAGGAAGGAACCTTAAAAATCAAAGGAACTAAAGAAGAATTTCCTGTAAGAAAAATTAAAAAAGCTCTTCCTTCTAGCGCAGAACAAAGAGATTATACAAAAGCTTTAATTAACTTTACTGCTGACCCTGCTAATGAAGTTGGATTAATTCCTTACTATGAAATGGAAGCTTCTTTAGATAAGAAGTATTTTAAAACTGAATTACAAGTTAGGAAGAACAATAAATGGAAACGATTGCTTCGTTTAAAGGGAAATGAACTATTAAACTTTAAACCTTTAAAGCATAAGAGATATGAACTTGTAAAGAATATAAATTCTGCTTATTTCGGTCAAAATCGAGTAGAAAATAGAAATTGGACTTCTTATGAAAAGAATGAGATGATTCGAGATATAAATCTTATGGATGATAAGGCAAAGACTACTGTAATGTTCAAATTTGCCAATACCTTAAAAGGATTTAATCTTGATGTTTCAATTTTTGATAGATTAGACCCAAAAGCTTTAGAGAATATTTATGTAAAACATGAAAAAAGACTTTCTGAATCTCCTTTAGAAAGAGAATTATATAAAAAAATATTAGGAAGAACTACTTTAGCAGAGCCTCGTAGTAAGGAAATAAACTTTATAACTACAGAAGACTTGCATATTGAAGCTAATTTAAAACACTTAGCATCTAGACCTGAATTAACATTAGACAAAATCAAATCTTATGGTATTAAAATAAAGAATGATAAAGAAGCTCTTGAAAATATGGAAGGTTATTTAAGAAGAATATTATCAGATTCTGAAGATTACTTTTCTAATGCTTTGCATAATTTGACTACTTTAGAAGAGGTTATTAAAAAATATACTGCAGCTAAAAATGCTGGAGAAACTATTTCTGATAAAGAAATGGAAAAAATTAGAGATAAAGTTGAGGATTTAAAGGAGCTTTTTGCTGTTAATTATAAAAAAAGAAATGAAGTTCCAAAAGATTTAAATGCAGATAATATACAAGATGTTAAAGCTCAAGACCAATTAAGAAAATTACAAGAAGCATTATCTAAATCAAGACCTGAGATTGGGCCTCCTATTACTCCTAAATCTGGATTAGAAACATCAAATAAAGTTATAGACCAAGGTAATTTAGATGCTACTATTGTTAAATTTAAAGAAGGTTTATCTTCTAATTATGCAAGAGATATGTTTGACATTTTATCCATTGGCTCTCTTAGGAGTTCTAAAGTTCAAGGAGCTATTGATAATATTATTAAAAAACCTGCTTATAAGCAATCTCAGATTGAAAAAGATTTACTCCAAAGCTTATACAATGAGGGAGCACATACTGGAACTTCCCAAATGGCATTTGATTCTAAATCCATTTCATCAAGAAATATAATAAATTTCTTTAAGGCTAAGAATAAATACTTCTTAAAATCTTATACTCCTATGTCTGAAAAAGAACTTGATATAGAGGTTAAGAAAATAGACAAAGAAATAGAAAAGTTTGATAATCCTACTGATATAAGGCAGGAAGCTACTATTATTAAAGATATTAATGGATATGAAGGTATAGTAAAGGGTAAGCTTACTTCAGAGCAAGAAGGAATAGCTAATGAACTTATTGGGCATATTAAACAATATAGAGATTTGGATAATTTAGATATACATGAAATGCTATCTGGAGCTTATGCTGCAGTAGACCCTCAGGGATTTCCTAAAGCTTTTAATCAAATGAATACTAATGATTTCAAATTACTTAATAATTACTTTAAATTCTTGAAGAGTGGAACTTTTCATCAAAGAATGAATAAAGCTATTAAGGATTATGAAAAAGCTAAATTACAACATAGACATCACTTGCAATTTCCATTAACTGTAAATAGAGAAATGATGGCTCATGATATTAAATTCCTTCCAGCTAAAGGATATTTTAGAACAAAAGCTGGAACTATAGGTAAATTTTCAAATATATTAAAACCTACACATTATGGTGAAATTTTGCAAAACTGGATAGGTAAAATGCAAGATGAAGCATCTGGACAAAGTTTTGGTTTGACAAAAAGATTTAGAGAAGGTTTTAAATATTTAAGCCAAAAAGGATTAGGAAAAGATGGTGATTCTATATGGAGAATTGCTGTTAGAAATCATGAATTAGAACAAGGATATGAATCTGGAGAGGAAATATACTCATTAAATTATAAAGAATCTATTAAAAAGAATAATTGGGGTAAAATAAGAGGAAAGAAATATATAGTTGATTTAGATGGGGTAAGAAAAGAAATGACAGGTTATCAATTAATGAATATGACAAAGAATCAATTAGATATATTCATGAAAGAACTTTATACTGTTACTAGAGGTAAAAAAGGTGCCTTAGATAGATATATAACAGGGTTTTATGATAAAGATAGTACTCAACCTATTCTAGATTACAAATCTTTTCTTATGGATATGGAAGCAAAGTATAATAAAGGTGAAGTATTTGATATGGATATTGGAATTGATGGAATGAGACATATGGCTCGTTCTATGGTTATTGATTTAATTCCAGTTACAGAATATGTAGGTATATCTAAAGGTAATTATGGTAAAAAAATTAACAAAGAAAAATTCTTTAAACTTCCTAAATATCAACAAAAAAGATGGCGTCCTGACAAAGAAACTGTAGCTGAACAATTTCAGGATTATAAGATTCAAAATACAGGATATAGAAAAGGTTATTTCCCACATCTTTTTGCTGAGAATAAAGGATTAAAAAAAGCAAGAGAATTAGAATTAGAAGCTCTCAGAAAAGATACTTCTATGCCTAAAAAAGAAAAAGCTTCTAAACTTGCTCAAATTATGTTTAAATACAAAACTAGAGAAGGTGATTGGGATTTTACCGATTATGATATGTGGGAAGGAATAGATAAGGTTATATTTAAAACAGCTTTAGAAAAAGTTGAAAAGGGAGTTAAGAAAAGTAAAGATAAACCTAGTCAAAAAACAGTTGTATCAATATTTGGCAATCAAAATAAAAGAGTAAATCATCAAGGTGGATGGATTATAGACCCAGTTTCTGTTGAAACGTATATTAATAATATGACAAGTACTTACTTTAGACAAATGAGCAATATAATGTCAAGAATGACTCTTAATAAAATGGAAAACCATTTAAAACGTAGATGGATTAAAGGTTCTAAAAAAGAGAAAAAAGAAGGAGCTAAACTTGTTAATAATTGGGTTAATTTTTGGAATATGTATTCAAGAGATGCTATGGGTAATCCTGTAATTATATCTAAGGAATTATACAACAACCCTGATATGAAAATAAAAGGTAATCCTTATGGATGGTATGCTGATAATTTAATAGCTGAAAAAGTTAATTCAGTTGCAGAAAAATTAGGTTTATTAAAAGAGACCTCCAAAGCAGCTAAATATTTCGAAGATATTAAAAACATTAAAGGAGTAGGACCTTATGATATGAGAGCTTGGTCTCAAGTTGAAGGTAAATATCAATTAGCTACTTTGATGACTCATCCTAAAACAGTAATAAACAATGTATTTGGAGGAACTTTACATACTATTTCTTCTGCTGGATTTAGGAATTTAAAAAAAGCAAGAGATTTAAATTATCTTCAAAGAATTAATCCCAAATGGAAAACAAAAGAAGATATTAATAATTTTGTTGAAGAACTTGGTATTCAGCCTGAATTACTTTTACATGAATTTGGGTTACAAAAAGAATTTAGAGAAGGTAAAGGAAAGGCATTTGCTCAAGAATTATCTGAACAAGTTACATCTATGAAATCTATTAAAGATATTGATATGACAGGTTTAGCTAAGAAATATGGTATAACTAATGCTGTTATGAGAAAAGCAGCTAAATTTATGACTATTCCTGAAAGAGAATTAAGGCGTGATGCATTTATGGCTCATTATATTCAAGCATGGGAAAGATTAGGAGGAGCTATTCAAGACCCTTATCACCCTGTTTTAGTTGATATAGGTAAAAAGGGAGTCAAAGCTACTCAATTCTTATATTCTGCTCCATTTAGACCTGGTTTTGCTCGTTCTGGTTTAGGTAAAATCATGGCCAGATTTCAACTATGGTCATGGAACGCTGTAAGATTTAGGAATGACCTTCGTAATGATGCAAAGATATATGGATTTGACAAAAATAGTGAGGCGATGAATAAATTTAAAAGAACTATGGCTATAGATACTTTTATATTTGCTTTATCAAGTATGTTTATGTATTCTTTATTTGAACAAGTTCTTCCAGCTCCATGGAATTGGCTACAAGATACTTCTGATTGGCTATTTGGAGACGAAAAAGAACGAGATAGAGCCTTCTTTGGCACATATCCAAGAATTATTGCTCCACTTCAAATGCTTACTCCTCCTATAGCAAGACTTCCTATATCTGTTATAAGAGAATTTGCAGATGATGATTATACTAAATTAGCTGATTATTATATGTGGACTATGCTTCCATTTGGAAGAATGCTGAGAGATGTTGCTCATCCAGAGCAATCTATCTTTAATAATCCAATGAGAGCTCCAGAAAAGATATTCGGTTTTCCATTAACAGGTATTGCTAGAGAGGTTAAAAAGGTTAAAGAAAGTGATTACAGACCTCCTACTCCAGGCTTTCCTTCATTAAAATACTAACTATTTTTAATTGTTTCTTCTATGGCCTCAAAAGGGTCAAAACTAAAATAACAATCCATATGAAATACTACAGATTCATCTTCATGAAATGTTCCATCCTGACCAAGAAACCCTCTTGAGGCTTTATATATAGGAGCTGAATGTCCTATTATTTCTTTGCATTTTCTACATGCTATCATATTCTTCTCTTATTTTCTGTGTCTTCTATCATACCCCATAGTAAACACAAATAAACTATTACATCTGTTATTCGACCTCTTACATCTTCCCTTTGTGATTTATGTCCATTGACAAATGAACTTATACCATCTATGTGTTTTAACAGATATACCATTAATACTTTCTCTTTAGAAGAATCGACATATTCAGCTACTCTTTCAAAGTTAGCGAAAGCATTAGCTTGCTCTCTCGCGTACTCTTTCTGTCCCGCTTCCCTCGTCTCCTGAATTTTTTGGAATATCTTTGCTATCAGACTCTCCATTTGCTTCTTTGTCATGTTTCTCCTTCATCATTTTATCATGTTCTTCATATCTTTTTTGAATTAAGGTATCAAGCGGTTCTTTATCGCCTTTCATTTCTATGTACAATCCTAAAATTCCATCTAATTGTTGACATAGTCTAAATAGTCGGTCAACTTTAGTGTTAACTTCTATTATTGCATTGGTTATTTCTTTATTAGTTGCTTTTTTCATTTAAAGCCCTTTCTTTCTCTTTTTTTAAAATTTCTATATATCTGTTCATTGCATTTCTAGATTCTTTACTATAATTACTAACTCCAGTATATTGAATAGGACTTTTAGCAGGAAAGTTATTTGCAATTACTCCAAAAGATGGTTTTTTGTTTTTAAAATAAAACTTAATCCCTTCTAATAACTTTTCTCCTTGAATAGTATCTTTCCCTACAATTTCTTCTACAATTTTTGCGATTGCTTGGTAGTCATCTCTTGACATAATTCTAACTCCCTTCTTAAAAATTTAATTTCTGTTCTAGCTTCATCCAATTGCTGTTGTATAGCTCTTACTTTGTCAAATTCTGTGTATGGCGTCATCTTCACCTCCTATGTTTTTTAATATTAATTCTTGATGATTCCTAGGAAACCTTCCTGTTGGACCTCCCGTTTTAAATACTGGGAATAAACCTTGGTTACCATTTACAAAGAGAGGCATATCACTTACCCAATATCCCTCTCTTTCCATAACTAATAAGGCTCTATATTTTTTATTTCGCTTAAAAGTTTTCATAAATCTCTTTTAAGGGAATTAAAGCTATTTCGCTTGTATCGTTATCTCCACCCATAACCATTCTACCTTCGCCTTTGAATACAGAACGTTTGACTATTTTTTTTAACTTTTCAATAGGAAACATCAAAACTCCTTCTATTTCTCCATCAATAGTTAATACTTGAGCCCACCATTCTGCTTTTGTAGTATTTAAACCACTTAATTTACCCCTAGAAGCTAATTCAATAGCTACATTACCTGTTCTTTTCCACATATCTCTCTCAGTTTTTACCTCAACCTTCCCTATAGATAGTATTTTAGCAAAACTCTTTTCGAACTTTTCTCCAAACTCTAAATCAATATCAAACTTATTATCTTTATTGTACTTTAAAGTTTGATACTCGTTTAATTTATTTACTACCAAAGAGGGTTTTCTTTGATTATCTTGGCTCTTCTCTCTATATGTTGTTTTGATGTTAATGCTCCTTTCTTCTTTTTACCTAATTGATGAAATTTTGTTCCTAATTTAGGAAAAGTACATTTACTTTTCATTAATTCTCCTTAATTAAATCATTAGGGCAAACATGTCATTGCTTGTAACAAACTAACCACTCCCATAGCTGTTTATTCTAGCTGTTTGCCCTAATTTGCTATTAAAAATCTCTACTAGACATTTTTCTTAATACATACTTTCTTAAATCTATTTCTTGTCTATCTAACCATTTTAATAATTTTCTAAAATTTCTATCTGTCAATGGCCCCTTCCTAGTGTTACATCTTCCACATATCATCTGAAGATTTTTAGGAGTAGAATTACCACCCATACTAAGAGGG
>Ga0098052_1001281_pt1 | contig 15762 bp, 16 predicted proteins | sample 15_taG_FD_81591 | JGI IMG/M metagenome (GOLD analysis project Ga0098052, IMG submission 81591) | Marine viral communities from the Subarctic Pacific Ocean - 15_ETSP_OMZ_AT15312 metaG | ecosystem: Environmental > Aquatic > Marine > Oceanic | place: Pacific Ocean | collected 2015-01-18 | reverse complement strand
TGTTGATGCTATTACTATTCCATATAAAGTATTTAAGTTAATGATGGATCATCCATTAACCGAAAGAGGAACAAGGGCATTTGAAAAACATACAGTTGGATAAAAATAGATTAACACTAATATTAGGACCGTGTGTTCTTGAAAGTGTAAAACATGCCACTTTTATGGCAAAAGAGATTAAATCTCGGTGTGATGATTTGGATATACAACATATATTTAAGGCATCTTGGGATAAAGCTAACAGAACGGCATTAGACCATTATAGAGGTTATCCTTTGGACGAAGCAGTTGATATGTTTCGTGAAATTAAAAGTGAAGCGGATGTACTTATCACAACCGATTTTCACGAAAGTTGGCAAGCAGAAAAATTAAAAGATGTAGTGGATGTTTTACAAATACCAGCGTTTTTGTGTAGACAAACAGATATGTTAGTTTGTGCAGCTAAAACAGGATTACCTATAAATGTAAAAAAAGGACAATTTGTCTCAGCAGAAGATACAGAAAAAATTGTTGATAAGGTAAAAGGTTCTGATGTTTGGTTAACAGAACGAGGAAATATATTTGGTTATGGAAGTTATGTAGTGGACATGAGAAATCTTGTTATTATGAAACGATTTGCACCAGTTATTTTTGATGCAACACATTCAGTTCAACAAGGGGCTAAGGGCGGCAGTAGTGGTTCACAAAGAGAGTTTATTGAACCATTAGCAAAAGCCGCAGTTGCAGTTGGTGTTGATGGGTTGTTCATGGAAGTTCATGATAATCCAGATAAAGCTTTATCAGATGGAACAAGTAGTTTAGATTTAAATGATTTAGTACCACTTTTGAAGAAATTAAAAATTTTATATGGAGTGAGTTAGTATGTTATTTGCATCAACAGGATGTTCATTTACTTTTGGACAGGGATTGTATTGGGATAGAATTTTAGAGAAATATAAAGATGATTGGGATTCGATTAGATGGTCATCCCACTGGCCAAAAATAAGAACTATGTTATCTGTAGAAGATTTAAAATATATGAAATCTTTTACATATTCATATTTGTTAAGTAAGACATTAGATTGTGAATATATTACAAATCCTGGTGATGGGATGTGGGAATATAATTTACCACCTTCAAATTTTGAATCTTATAAAGTAATTGATGTGTGGATTGAAAATCAACAGAAGAATATTGATGTTAAATTAGATTTTATAATTTTACAATTAACTGCACCCGAAAGAGATAAATATAGTATTGAAGAATCCGCACAAAGAATTATTCAATTGAATACTAACTGTGAAAAAAATGATATAAAGTTATTTGTTTGGAGTTGGAGGCGAGAATTGGCAGATAAATTGGACACGAAAGATTTTTGGATTAAATTATTATATAATGATAGGGAATATAATTCGTTAGAAGATTGGCAGGCTACCTTCGAACCACATACAGGAGAATATCCACCTTTGTATATTTACGATGAAAAGTTTAATGAGTTTGGTATTGATGACAGACACCCTACTAAATTTACAAATCAAGTAGTACATGATAGTATTTTAAAAAAAATAAAAGATATAGGTATAGTGTGAAAAAAACTTGGATATCTATAAGTCAAGCTGGAATGGGAGATAGACTTGTTTGTTTTGCATCATCATTAAGACAAGATGAGGATGCATTAATTTATTGGCCAATACAAAAAAAAGAATTAGAAAGACCATTCAACCATTTATTTAATTATGAAGGACATATAACGGAATATAATAAAATTCCTGGTGTTACAACATGGGGAAAGTGGAGATTGTGGTTGAACAAGGAAGAGAGGGAAAAGTATGGTTATCAAGATTATAAATATAATTTAGTACCACAAGAAATAAGAGATGTTTATGTCCCAATTTTTCAGAGAATTAAAAATATGATACGAGATGATATTAAAGAGGAAGTAAAAAATCACATAAAAAAATTAGGTAATGATGTGGTGGGTATTCATCTTAGAACTTTTGAAGGAAAACATTATTACAATGGTTCTTGGGATAATGATCACGAGGGTGTGATTAATCTTTTTAAGTCAGCCATGGATAAATTTCCTAAATCAACTAAATTTTTATTGGCCACCGATGATGAAAGGGCTACAAGTGAATTAGAAAAGGATTATAATATTGTTGAATTAGAGAATAGAGGTTTGTGGGATCAAAAATTTGATTTAGTAGAGGCTCTTGTATTGTCTAATTGTAAAAATTTAATGTTAACAGCAATGAGTCATTATTCAGAATTAATTTGGTGGTTTGCAGATGCACACAATAATGTAATACCATTATATCCGAAAGCACAAATTCAAAAAACAGGTTTTATACTTGATTGGATTGATAACTCTTTATTTACAAATGAATATATTTAAAACAAATCATTTACATATAAAGTATTTAAATGAAGATTTAGGAAAATTATCTTCAATGGAGTGTACTTCATATGGTCATCCTTTTCCATATAAAAATTTTATTAAAGATTTTATTTTTAATGATGTTTTTATTAAAGATAATTATTTAACATTTATTGGTAAAAATAGGGCAAATAAGGATGAGTCATCTACTATTAATATTGAAGATTTAGATTTTTATGTAGAATTGTATGATGGTAGAGATAAGTTTTTTCCTAAGAAGCAAAGTAATGATATTAAAATAACACAAACTGATAATGATAAAGCTGTACAATACTCTTTACCGAATGATTCAAAGAATTCTAAAAAGACTCAACTTGTTGTAAATTTTGAAAATAAGGAAATTAGATATGAATTATCTGATTTTTGTAATTATATTTCAAAACTTGAGAATGGAAAAGTGGTATTGAATACAATATTTTATAGTAATTGGACTTGGATATCGAATTGGATAGAATATTATCTTGATTTAGGAGTGGATCATATTTTATTATATTTCAACGGTGTTGTGAATGAAATCATATATTCAGAACTTGAAAAATATATTAATGATGGAGTATTAACATTATTTGAGTGGAATTTTCCTGTTGGACACGGACATGAAGGAGATGATAATCCCTATCCTGCATACGCTCAACATTTACAAATGATGCATTCTTTATTTTTGGCTAAAAATAAATTTGATAAATATTTATGTATGGATCCAGATGAGTATTTAGTTTTAAGTCGTAAATTACCTGAGTTTTTAGACAGATATGGTGAGTATGATTTTATAATGTTACAGGGATTATGGACAGAAACTTTAAAGTGGACTCATGATGATTTTATAGAGTTAAAGGATGAAGATTCATATTGTTATGTTCCGTATTCTAAAGAAGGTAGATTGAGAATATATAATAAATCTTGGAAAAATGAAAAATTATGTATTCAGAAGCCGGTAAAAGGTCAAAGTAAAAAGGGTAATAAATGGAATAATATTAAGAATATGTCTAATCCTAATGTAGATGTTCCATTGTCGAGATTACATACTATTGGTGGAATAGATAGTTCTAAACTTTTTTGGTTAGATATAAACGATGGATTTTATTTTCATTTTACAAATTTACATAAAAGGTTTAGAAGAAAATTAACTTCAAAGGGTGGAGATTCAAAAGGTTTTGTTAAAATGTTGGATAAATGGAAAGGTTTAACATTTGATGAAATGATAAAAAAATATAGACAAGATGGATTTGATAAATGAAATTAATAATACCATATAGATTAAAAAGTAGTAGATTTCCTAATAAGTATATTAGTAATTTTCTCGAAAGACCTTTAATAGAACATTCCATAAAATTATGTCAAGGTTTAGGGGATGTTATTGTTACTGCACCAAAGGAAGATTATGTGAAAGAAGTTAGTGATTTACATTTTAAATACAAATTTGATTTTATAGCAACTTCACTTGATTGTAAAACTGGAACTGATAGGGTGATGGAGATTTCAAGGGATATTAGTGATGATTACTATGTTATGATTCCCGCAGATGAACCATTAATTCTTAAAGAAGAATTAAAACAAGTTTTGTATAAAGAACAACTCGATGATTTTAACACCTGCTACACAGATTTTTATAATAAAGAAGATTGTATTTCTAATTTATCTGCAAAAATAGTTTCAACTTTGGATGATTATTTATTATATCAATCGAGAAATATTATACCCATTAAAAAAAGTGGAGAGTATAATTGGAAAAAGTGTAAAAAGCAAGTTGGAATAAAGATATTTTCACAAAAAGGAATAGATGAATTATACAAATTAAAGCATAGAGCAACTAATCTTGATAGATTAGAGGGATTAGAAGAATTAAGGATAATAGAACTTGGATTTAAATTTAAATTACATAGAATACAACATAATGGTTTTGGTATTGATGTACCAGAACAGGTAGATATTTTAGAAAAGAGATATAATAAGTCTTTAATTTCTGTATCGTGTGATTCTTTGATAAGTAAGTTTGTAAATCCAATAGAAGTAGAAGAACAAATATCATGGGATAAAATGCTAGAGAATGAAAAAATTATAGGAAATAATTATATTTTAAAATTACAAGAATCAATTTTATCTGAAGGATATGATCCTGATAAATATGAGTCTTGGATAACTGTTAAAGCACTTTCAAAGGGAAGATATCAAGTACAAAATGGAAATCGTAGACATAAAATATTATACGATAATTTTAGAGAGGATTATATGATTAAAGTATTAGTAGTTGGAGAAAATGATGAATAATATAAATAAAATATTTTGTTTTGGAGATAGTATAACTGGTCATTGTGTAACTGGTAATGACCATTATAATGGATTAAAATTTTATCCCTATTTACTTGGTAAACATTTTGATTGTGAAATTAAAAATTATGGTGAAAGTGTTAATTCAAATGAAAAAATAAGTATAGATGTCTTGAACGCAATTTCTACAGAAGATTATACAAATTCTCTTTTTGTTATAGGATGGTCATCTGCAATTAGACGATTGGTTTATATGGAAGATAGAAAATCTATGGAAAATATAAATGATGCAACTGAAACTCGTCCTTGGTATAAAAGCTCAGTTATGGATGTATTTGCAACTTTAAATAGCATGTTAACAGTTCAGAAAGTTTTGACAGATAGGAATATTCCATTTGTTAATTTTTTTGGTTGGAAATCTGATTTTATATTTAATGATGATAAGTTAAAATGGATAGGAAAAGGTTATACTGGTAATGAGAATAAAAATATTGATTTATGGGCGTATAAATCTAATATGTGGTCTGTATCTGAACCACTTGATAATACAGAAGCTAAAGGTCATGGATTTGATTTTATTAATTTAATGTGTAATGAACTTAAAATTAAAAATTTTATAAAAAAAGAATTTTATGATTATTTATTAGAGAAGGGAACGGTTGATGGTAAGTTTCTTAAATTTAAAGATGCAAAAATACCATCTCTTAATAAAGAAATTTTAGTAATCTCTGAGAATGATTTACATCCAAATGAACTTGGTCATAAGTTATGGACAGAAGAAGTATTAATTCCACATATAAAGGGGTATATAAATGAGTAAAATAGAAGAATTACGGGATCTAATAAAAAAATACGAAGCCAGGGGTGATTGTTTTTATACACCTATTGTTATTGATGGTGAAGTATTTCATGAGGCGAGATCAAGGAAACATGAAAACCAGTTTAGATTTGATTATATTGATGTAAAGGATAAAACTGTATGTGATTTGGGGTGTAATAATGGATATTCATCATTTCTTTTTGCAGAAAGAGGTGCAAAAAAAGTACTTGCTATAGAAAGAGACCTTGATATTGGAGAAATTTTGGAGTTAGTCGCAGACATAAAAAATTTACCAAATGTTGAAACTTATATTGGAATGTATCAAGAGTATTTTACAAAAAATAAGAATGAAGTATTTGATGTGGCCGTATTTACTTCAGAACAAGATTATAATGGTGTACTTATTATTTTAAGTTGTTTAATAGGAGAACAAACATACTCAATTAATGCTAAAACTTGGTATATTGAACCTACGAATCATCCCGACCATAAACTTTCTAAAGAAGAAATTAAAGAGTGGGGAGAAAGAGAATTGGGTAAATATGGAGATGTGGAATTTTTAACTTTTACTGATTATCAAAATAGAGGATTATTTAGATTAAATGTCAATACCAACAACTAATGAAGTAAGAATAGAAACATCTACCCATTGCAATGCTGGATGTGTGTTTTGCCCCTGGCCTACTGATGATTTTACTCGTAAAAAAGAGATTATGTCGGTAGATGATTATAAGTTTTATGTGGATAAGGTTAGACAAGAGTTACCCGACCAAATAACAGAAACAACTATATCTGGATTTGGGGAGGCATTTACAGATCCTACATTATTGGAAAAAATAAGATATGCCAAATCAACAGGAATAGGAGTTCATGTTTTAACAAATGGTTCTTATTTAACAGAAGAAATTATTGATGAATTATATGAGATAGGAATTTTAAGTTTAAGAGTCAGTATTCATACAACTAATGAGGAATCATATCAAAAGGTTATGAATTATCGTTCAAATAGATTTACATTAGATAAAGTTATGAAATCTATGAATTATGCCATAGAAAATAAACCAAAGGAAACAGAGATTGTTATTCCACCAATCATTGTAGAAGAAAATAGAAATGATGTAGATAAACTTATAGACGATTTTGGTGATAAAGTTAGTTTGGAAATATGGGCACCACATAATTGGGTTGATAAGAAAGATTATAGAAGTAAAGACACTCCATTAATGCATGATAGTTGTGGACGACCATTTAGTGGACCAATTCAAATACAAGTAGATGGTGATATAATTATGTGTTGTTTTGATTTTAATAATGAAATGGTGTTGGGTAATTTTAAAGACCAAACATTAGAAGAAATATATTCACTTGAAGAAGATAATTTGTTTTCCACAATTCACAAACATCATTCGGCTGGTACTTGTGGAGAATCAAATTTGACTTGTAAAAATTGTGATCAATTAAAATTATCAACAGATATTATTATTTATAATAATAGAGGACCAACTCCAGAGGAAAGAATTACAATGGTAACACCTGGTTTACAAAGAATAAAGGAATAATATGATTAAGAGAATAAAATATTTTTTTTATAAAATTAAGGCTTGGTTTAGTTATAGAAAAAAGATAAAAGAAATAAGAAAACGAGATCCATTTATTTATAAGTAATATGAGTAATAAAGTAGATCCGTTCAAAGAACGGCCAAATAAACATATTATAACTTCTGGTTGTAGTTTTACACTTGGAGACGGAACATGGCCATATCATATAAATCAAGATAAGTATGGTTGGGTTCTTAATGTAGGAGATACAGGTGCTGGAAATGGATATATTAGTAGAAGTATAATATGGGAAGTGAATAATCAATTAAAACTTGGAAAGAATCCAAAAGATATTGAGGTTATTATAATGTGGTCGGGTATAACAAGAAAAGAGTTTTTATCTACGGTTAGAGAAAATCCGTTACATGAATTGTGGGTAGATGGACCACATAAAAATTGGATGGGAAATTTTATCCACGATAGTGGCTGGGATAGACATCCTGAAAAAGATTCAACTTGGATAAAAAGTAGTATTCCGTATATGAGTTGGGATAATAAATCAGTAACTAAATTTTTAGATTTATATTGGAAACATTTTTATTCAGAAGAAGAAAGTTTGATAAATACATTTGAATCTATTTTAAGAGTTCAATGGTATTTGAATGGTTTAGGAATTAAGTATACTATGATGTGTTGGCAAAATATTTTTAATCGATACTCATTTAAAGTTCCAAGTGGATGGGCAAGAGAAGAAGGTGATATCATAGCTGGACATGAAATATGGAATCTTGCGTGGAGAGACAATAAACATTATATGCCAGATAGATATTGGCCAGATAATGCAACTGAAAAAATATCAAAAGATACACCACTATTAAAAGACTTATATCCAAATGCAACTTATTTGTGGGATATGATAGATTGGGATAAATGGTGGTTTTATGAAGATGACCAAGTAGAGTATGGTGGGTTGGCAGAATGGGTTTGTTTGAAGGCCCGTGATCCTTGGGGAAATGGTGAACACGATCCTGGTCATCCATCACCAGATTCACATAGAAAGTTTTGTGTAGAAGTGGTAGAGGAGTTACTTAGTGTCCCTACCATATAAAATAGAATATAATGAGAATTTAAATCTTAGACATTTAGGATTTACAAATCATTTTAAAAATTATTTCCAAAGGGGTTTATATACTCGTAGTGGAATTACAACCATAAACGGACGATATAATTCTTTTGCAAATCGCTTTGGATGCAATGAAAGGTGGGGTATTTATGACCAATTGGTAACTATTAGTGGTTCTACTGTATATGGTGGATTTCGTAATGAGTTTATAGAAGATGTAATGGTTTGTGAAAACACATCACCACACAGATTTACTCATTTAAGTTTTAAACATATGAGATGGTTATGTCAAGATGTAATAAATCGTGGAAATCTTAAACCACTACCTATACAGATTGTTAGTAAAAAAATATTAGATTCAAAAAATATCGAAGTTATACCGAGTAATGAATTGTGGTGTAAAATTGAAGGTGAAACATGGTGGTTTTCTGATGATGGTAAAAATTTATTAAAACTACATCCAGGCGGTAATGTATCTTGTGCTTGTTATTTCGTAGGAATTACTGTACAGGCACTTATTTTTTCATTTGAAGAAAATGAATTTAATTTTGGTGGTGATATTTTGAGTAATAGAGAAATTAACGATATATTTGTACACGGAAAAGATTATAAAAGTTTTAAAGAAAGTCCTTATAAAATGAATGTAGATAGGGCTACGCTTAAAAAGGTTAATAAAATTGGATTTCCTCGAAATGAAGGACTTCTTAAAGATGGGCCTTGGTTACATTCGGCTAATATGCACGATAGTGTTAGTTATGGTTCTATCTTCAGAAAGTCGTTTCCTTTAAATGTGTATATAGGAGCAGACTCAAAAGAAGAATTTGATAAATGTTGTAGTAGAATTACTAAAGTACGAGAAAAAATATTTAATCAGTCTGATAATATTAGTAAGTTTGATGATTTTTTTTATGATGAAAAATCATTTGTATCTGAAAATTTTGACTATATTTTAGATATGTATGATTCTGAATCTGAAGAATATGATGTGGCTCAAGTAATTTTGAATCAAATAAAATCTATTTTACCTTGTGAAACAAAAAGTGCAAAAATTAATTTTATTCAAATTTCACAATCAGATTATATGAATGTTCCGAAGTATAATAATTACAAAGGATTTTCTGCTTATTTAAATTCGGAAACGGATTGGGAACGTGATATTTTTGATTTATTTTTTCTTGGTAATTCTAAGATAGCCAAAAGTTATTTAGGGAATGATTTAATATTTTATAATTGTGAACATCCTATTTGGAAATATGACATTGAATGTCATGAATCAGATACAATAAAAATACCATCTGAATTTTGTAAATCAATAGTAGGTAATTAATGAATTATGTAAGTTTTAAAATTAATATAGATACAGAGAGTTTTGATTATTGTATTGATAATAATATTGAAGTATTTTCTTTGATGAAAAATACACCACAACGGGTTGTTTTAGGTGATGCTAAAAAATACTTTGTGGTAATTGATTGCAGTACAGCAGCAGAAAATTGGACATATAACTCTGATGGTAATATATTATTATTTGATGTTTTAGAACGAGAATTAAAAAGTGATTCAAAATTTGGTTTAATCTATAAAGATTTACTTGAGAGGAAGTGTTCTATATTATTTTATTTTAGAGAAAGAACATTTATTAATACTGATAATTTCTTTTCACATCTTAATAGTACTTTACAAAAATTAAATTTAAATAAGAATCAGATTTTATTTTCTATAATTGAGTTTTATTATGATGGTTTAAAAAATAATGATTATCAAATATTACAAATACCTTATTATGCATTTAATACTTGTTGGTGGAACAGTAAGAGGGTAAAAAGATTAAAAGACTTTTATAGTTTATATTCTGATTATAGTAAAACATTTTTAAGACAGAAAAATTTTATTTGTACTAATAATAGAATTAGACATTTTAGGAGTTGGGTAACATATACTTTTTTTGAAAATAATTTATTTGATAAGGGTTATGTTAGTTATCTTGCAAACAACGATGACCCAGAAAATAAATATAATTTTGATGATTTTTTATTAGATATAAAACATTCACATGGTAATAATAGTGAACATATTTTTTCAGATGAAAAGAATAGAAAATTAAAGGAGTTTTATGATTTATTACCGATTGAATGTGATACTAAAAAAAATGAACGAGTTACTAATCATGAATCAGGAATGGCCATTCAAGGTATTATGTTAAATTCATATTTTAATATTATAACTGAAGCGAGTGCTAATTATACAAAGAATCCAGTAGGTAATGTGTTTATTACTGAAAAAACATGGAAACCAATTTTGGCCCGACAACCATTTATTCTTATTGGTCAAGAGAAACATTTATATGCATTAAGAAAAATGGGATTCAAAACTTTTGAACCATTTATTGATGAATCATATGATGAGGAATTAGGAACAAAAAAGTATGATATTATAGAAAAGGAAATAAAACGATTGGGTAATATGAGTAGAAATGAAATTGATGATTGGTATTGGGAAATGGATGAAATTTTACAGTATAATTCAAATAATTTTTTAAGTATGTTCCGTAGATCAGTTAGTAATGTTAATAATTTTATAGAAGGTGGGTGGAGTAGAATATAATGGGAAAGATAAAAAGACCAAGCAATTATTTTTATGATAAATCTTTGAAGGATGAATATGAACCTTCTCTTTGGGGTACTTATGAGAATATTGATAACCTTCCTATATCGTCAGGAGAACCCGATAATTTAATAGATTATTTTAAATATTGTGAAGATGTAGGTTTACAAGTGGAATTAACTGATAATTTTATAATTGATAAAAACTGTTTATCGGGGGGAGTTGATTTATTATATGATAGAGATAGTCCACCAGGTGGAAAAAGAGAAGGGATGTATGGATGTTTATCAGACGCGTTACTTGATAGTAGTTGGACAAAGTTTCAAAATGATGGTCATCATTTTTGGACACATAAATGGATGGCCCAAGATTTTTTAGAACGGGATGTGGTCATACCATTAAATGTTTCTATGTGGAGAACAGAGAATTGGATAGATAAATTTAAAGGCAAGATGTTTGAGTTTACTTTAAAAGATGGAACAATTAGGGAAGATTATAGAGATCATTGGGGATTTTATAGTTCTTTTACATTACATAAGTTAGAAGAAATAGGTTATAATGGTGAAGGGTTTGATTATAAAGAACCTAATGGTTCTACAATAAAATTTTCAAAGTTTGCTTATTCAATACATCCAGGAGGTGGAAAGATTAATGTTTTAAATTTTTTAGGGATAAATAAAGTGCCTGCAATTATAACTTCATGGAAATCTGATAATATTTCTTGTGGTGGAAAGGTAATGAAAACCGTAGATGAGTATGTAGAATTAATTATGGATATTTCAAAACATTATGGTACATTTTTATGTTATGATGAAGATAATCCAGACCGAGTAAAATATGTTAAAAATCCAGATGATATTTTAGGATTCAAGAAAGTAAACATTTATTCAAAGGGAAATTATAAGATTAAAGCGTATTTAGAAGATCCACCCGTTTGTTATGGTGAGGTTTTAGCAAATACTTTTCCGTTTAAGGTTTATATAGGTACGAATTCTGAAAAGGATTTTGTGAGGAGTAGAAAAAAGATAACAAACAATGACGATAGGAATCAATTTATGGAAAAAACGACACATCGATATTATCACAAGTATGGTCGTGGTTTAAAGTCCACCTACGACCCAACTTTCTATCCTGAGTTTGTAATGATAGACCCTAATAATAAATTTGATATTCCAAAACTTAATAATTATGGTGGATTTTCAGTTTACACAGATTCAAATATTAAATGGGATAGAGACATATTTGAACTTTTATTTTTTGGACATTCTAAGAAGGCATTTTCAAGGTTTGAAGATAATGATGATATTATTTTATTTAATTGTCAGTATTTAGGTTGGAAATATACTACAAAGGATAAATTTGTAGAAGATGATATTCTTAAACTTCCAGAACATTACTTAAAGTCGAGGTTTGTAAATGAATCATAGACAATTAAAAAATATTTTTAGTAATATATTTCATGCTGATGGATATGATGTTGGTATAGGAATGTGTGGAAATAGATTACATGAATCTTTTAATTTTTTGAACTTTAAAAACAATCTAAGAGATTTTGATTATAAGAAGTTATGTCTGTATCTTGATGATAATGGTGTATTAGTTTTATATAGACCTGCAGAATTTTGGAATCCATCTGCAATGGTAAAGAATACTTGGAATTATTTTTCTGATTATATGATAAAAAATAATATACAAGATGAGATAAAAATATTTGTTGTTAATAATAATTGTGCATTAACTGATAAAATTTTAGAATATCCTGAACATTTTTTAATTAATAGTGGTTTGTCTAAATCTGATAAAAAGAATTTTAAAAATCTTGATTATAAAAAATTAAAGATGTTTGAATTCAATATAGATTATTGTTTGGCAGAATATTTGATGCATATGGAAAGGTTAAGAGATGAATACGGAACTAAATGTATACCAAGTGTAACTAACTTGACTGAAGAAGAAAAGAATTTTGATAAACCATATAAATTTTTTACTTTAATGGGTGGACATCAACCATTTAGACAATCTCTTTATGATATGTTAGAATCTGAAAACTTAAAAAAAGATGGATTGGTTTCAGCATGGTGGAAAAATGAATTTGTTGATGTTAGAAGTTATAGATATGATAAAGATGGGGCTCCAAATAATACATCAAATAATTCTAAGGCTATAAAACTTGAATATATGACTGATGATGAATGGGAATTTTGGGATAAGTTACCAATTCCTATTTATTATGCAAAAAATATTTATAAAAATTGTTATTTACAAATTATTGCAGAATCAAGAATGAATCTTGCCACTAATAAAGAACACGAATTAGTTGATTATGTTTTTCTTACAGAAAAAACTGCAAAATCTTTATGTTCTAATCCATTTATAATTTATGGACAACCACACTCTCTAAAGTATTTAAAGAGTTTGGGATTTAAAACTTTTGATGGTTTAATAGATGAGTCATATGATGAAATTATGGATGCTGATGAAAGATTAAATTTTTTGAATAATCAAGTTAAGTCATTATTGTCTGGTAGTGATGAAAAGTTAAAAGATATTTACATTCAAAGTTTACCGATTCTCGAACATAATTTTAATACATTATTTAAAATAAATTGGAAAGATATGGTGTATAAGTTAGTAGATATGATGGGTAGTAAGTTAATATGAAAATTGATTTAAATAATTGGCCGCCCGTAGATAAGAGTTTAGTAAAGTATCCTATATTGATTTCTGATATCGATGAAGAATTAAGAGATTTAATTTATGATAATCATGATATTGAGATTAATGGTGATAGATTTTCTCATTCAATTTATGTGATTGATGAATTGAGTGATAAATATATTATTGATACAATGACAGAATCAATTTCTCTTAGTAATTATAAAGAAATTTATTCCAAATTAAATAAGATTGGAATTACAGAAGATAATTCTATTTTATTAACAAGTGAGAATCAAAATTTAAAATCATTAAAAAATGTTGTATTTTTTACTTGGCTACCTTGGGAAATGTCGTTAAGGTGGTTTAGTAACATTTTTCCTTATTTACCATATAAAAAATCTTATATTGAAAAAATAAAGAAGTATCGAAAACCCTATAAATTTTTGTGTTTAAATGGAGAAGCAAAAGATTTTCGGTTGATGTTATTAGATTATTTACATAGAAAAGAATATGATAAACAAGGATTAGTTTCATTTTTGATGCCCGATCCCAAACCACTTAAAGTTTTAGAGGAACATTGGGATGAATGTAGAGATAATCCAAGAACTTTTCCTTGGGACGGAACTATAAAATATCCATATAAGTTTGATAGGGGATATTTTTCAAAGGCACCATTTCTTTTAGATACTATTGTGGATATTCCTGATAGTGGACTTCACAATTGGAAACCTAATAAAAAATATTGGAAAGATAATCAATTTTATAATAATAGGTCTATACCTTTAAAATTTGTTGAGGATACTTATTTTGGGATACATCCCGAAACTGCATTTTTTAGTAGTAATGGAACTTACGTGCATAGACAGACTGCAATATCAGAAAAAACTTGTAGATTTCTTTTATTTCAACCATTTATTGTAGTTGGAACTCCTCTTACATTAAAAATTGCAAGAAGTTTTGGATTTAAAACATATTTAGATATATTAGATGAAAGTTATGATTTAATAAAAAATGATAATGATAGATTTTTTAAAATTTTATCAATTATTGATGATTTGATGAGTAAAAGTATGAATGAATTGCATGAAATATTTGTTGAATCTTTATCTATAATTGTACATAATCAAAATGTTGTTGTTGATACAAATCCTTTGGATTTTGTAAATAAGTTATTTACAGATATTAGTTCGGTAAAGTGATATGTATATAAAACAAGGACGAGATGTTATAATATCAAATGATGTTTATATCAAACATCCTGATTTAATTACAATCGGAAATAGAGTTGCGATAGACAAAGGATTTTATTGTACTACTCGAGCTGAGATTGGAGATTATGTTCATATAAGTGCTTATGTAACTTGTATTGGGAGCTCAGAGGGTTTATTTGTAGCAAAGGGGTTTAATAATATAATGGCAGGATCAAGAATAATTTGTAAATCTGATAACTTTGATGATTCTGGTTTACATGGTACATTAATTCCAGAAGAGGTTTTGGGGAATAGAATATCGGAACCAGTTGTTATGGATATATTTTCTAATATTGGTTCAAATGCCGTTATATTACCAGGGGCCAGATTGAGAATGGGAGCTTTACTTACAGCAGGATCCATTCTGATGGGAGATACAGAGGAATGGGGTATCTATAAAGGTAATCCAGCAACTTTAACAAGAAAAATAGATGGTTCTAAAATAATAGAAAATGCTAAAAAAATTGGGTGGACAGTGAAATGAAAATATTAGGAATAAACGCATTAAATCACGACGCCGCTATAACTATGATACAAGATGGTGAGATTTTATTTGCTGGTCATAGTGAGAGGTATAGTGGGGTAAAAAACGATTCTGAGTTAAATAGTGCACTATTTGCCGATTGTTATAGACTTGGTGGTAAACCAGACAAGGTGGTTTATTTTGAGAGACCATATCTAAAAAAGTTAAGACAATTGAGAGCGGGTCAATATGGAGAGGTATTGGGTTATAAGAATACACCAAGATATTATCTACGAGATTACGTTGGTAATGCAGAAATAGAGTATGTTCAACATCACCAATCCCACGCTGCAGCAGGTTACTTTACAAGTCCATACGAAGAATCAGCTATTGTAGTTATAGATGCCATAGGTGAGTTTGAGACGTGTAGTATTTGGTATGCATGGGGAAGTCATTTTGAGAAACGATATACACTAAAATATCCAAATTCACTTGGATTGTGGTATTCAGCAATGACTCAACGACTTGGATTAAAACCACAAGAAGATGAATACATTCTTATGGGAATGGCAGGTTGGGGAACACAAGACCACAAACTAAAGAATAGTATTCGTAAAGAT
>Ga0098052_1001280_pt1 | contig 15781 bp, 29 predicted proteins | sample 15_taG_FD_81591 | JGI IMG/M metagenome (GOLD analysis project Ga0098052, IMG submission 81591) | Marine viral communities from the Subarctic Pacific Ocean - 15_ETSP_OMZ_AT15312 metaG | ecosystem: Environmental > Aquatic > Marine > Oceanic | place: Pacific Ocean | collected 2015-01-18 | reverse complement strand
TTCTTCTTGCGTTTCTTTATTGGTCTTCGTGTATCCACGCCTTTATGAAAAACGTATTTAGTTGTTCCCTTTTTAGGATCAATTTCTAAACGACCAAACGGAGTTTCTTGATCTGTTAAAATTACTTTTTCGCTCATTGTGGTATCCAAGGGTTTACTTGCTCAATATTGATAGGAGCAACAGCGGCGTGTTGTCTAGCTCCGTCAATCATTAATTCTGTTAATGCCCATACTAGAGCATCAAGTCTGTCAGGGGAAGCGGATACATCAGGAACCCAAGAACAAAGTTGATCTTCCAAATCAGGGAAAGATCCTACGTGATGAACTTTGTGTTGTTCATATAAAGCCGCTATTGGTTCTGCACGAACTCTTTTACCTCGACTTGCATGAACAAGACGCAAAGGAATAGTTCTGTCCACTGTGTTTAAAGTGTGGCGAATCATATCTCCACCTTGATTAGCTTCAGCTACTATTCGGTCAGCTTTTAATCTGTTGTAAGCGGCAACAGCTTCGTTAGCCCATTCCAATGGTGTCCCTCTTTTTGAGACATCTTCAAGAATGTAACCATGTCCTGCTTCATCTACTCCAGCGGCAACTATTCCTGTTTCAGCGGAACTTTCGTGAGATGAAACAGCAGGGTCAATAGCTACAACTATTCTTTTCAAATCAGGTATCTGTGAAACTCTTGCTTCGTCAAGCATGTCTCGACTCCATAAAGCTCCATCTACATCATCAAGTATTTCAGCGTGTAGTTCTTGTCTGCCTAAACGAGTTCCTTCATAACGGTCAATTATTTCTTCAAAGAATGAAGCCGCTAAATTAGTTTTATTTTCAAAAGTACTTCCATGAGTAACAATCACATCTTTTCTGTGAACTAAATCTCTTATTATTCGAGTTGGTCGAGGTGTTGTAGTGACTAATGCTTGCGGATGTTCACCGATACGCAATCCGAAGATAAGCATGTCCCAAGCGTCAGGATATCTCCATGCGGCAAGCTCATCGCACCAAGCGAGATCATGATTAGGTCCTCTTAGCCTGTCGGGTTCATCTGCTGAAAAGGCTGTTGCCATTGCTCCGTTATGAAAAGTTATTCTTCTTTTAGATGGTTCATATCGTGGTCTTTTACCATCAGGGAAGATAGACAGAATGCCTGATTCTCCTTCTATCATAGTGTCACGAACATCTGCGGCTGTAGCCCCAACTAAAGCTATGTGACCTGCTTTTCCTAATTCAACTTGTTCTCTTACCCATTCAGAACCTGTTCGGGTTTTACCAAAACCTCTACCTGCGAGAATAAGCCACACTCTCCAATTGCCTTCAGGTGTTATTTGTTTCGGTCTGCGCCAAAGTCTCCAATCGTGCATTACCGCTTGAAGTTGTTCCTGTGAAAGTCCCTCAAATAGCAGATTTGGTTCTGTTCTGCGGGAAATCTCCTCAACAACCGATAATTCTGACATTTGGAGCCTTTCTAAGCTGTTTGTAGGTTGTTTTGGTGGTAACCATCATCGTAGTATCTATTCGTCTAGAGATGGCTCTAAAGCTGTCTCGGATGGTATTTCTACAATTAAAGGTTCTTTATCCAGTTCCTCAGCTAAAGGACCTTGTTTATCTCTTAATTCTGCTAAACGAGTAATTAATAAATCACCAACATCAGTTCTGATAGCTCCACCTTCCAAACCTGAAACTTCAAGCTGTCGAGGAGCATCTAAACCAAATAATTCTGATCTTCTTTTAGAAATTCTTACAGCGGTCATAACAATATTTAAAAACTCATTTACTTCAGCTTGATTACGGTCAGCTTCCAACAAGCGGGCAAAAGTTCTTCGCCATAATTCATCGACACGTTCACCTTCTAAAACTCTTAAATTGTCTACAGCTTCCCTACCCCAAGAATTTAAAGCCGCATCATAAGCTTCTTTAGCTCCTGAACGGCTTGCATAACCTAATTCTTGAGCGATTCGATCAAAAGTAAGACCAGCGGCTCTCATTTGAACAACTTGTCTATACCTTTCAGCGGTTTCAGGTGATAATGCTGGTGATTGTCCTTTTGCCATGTTCAGACCTTAGTGTTCAGAGGTCAAGTGCGTTGCGTAACGATTTTGATTCTGGGGTTCCTTCTATTTTCATTGCGTATTCGGGTATTGGTTGGGGGTCGTCTGCTGGTATGAATGGGTTATCGAAATGTCCCCATGAGTGTGAGACTACGTGTTGTGGTCTACCGAATCTTCTTTTAGTTTTTACTACTCCCGGCCATAGTCTTTCTAATGAGCGGGACATGTAGTTTCTTCCATCGTCTTGGTATAGTTCGTCTGTGTTGCCTCCTTTTAGGGTCATGGTTGCTCTTTTTCTAATATGAACTGCTCTGAACAGAATAGTTGACCACCAGCCGGTTGATAAGGCTTGCAGGCACCAATCTACATCTTCGTTGTATTTTCCTCGCCATCTGAAAGGGGCGCTGTTGTTGTGTAATGAAGCTGAGTAAACTCTGCAGTTGCGTGTAAATGGTTTAGTTTGTTTACCTCTTACTACGAACATTTCGTAATCGAAACCTGATACAGCTATGTTTTTGTATCTGTCTGTGAAATCTTCTACCATTCTTAAAGCAATATGTGATTGTATTGGGATGCTTCTGCCTTTGTAATAGCGTAGGAATTTGTCTTGGTTGTCGTCGAATTGCCAATGTCGTGCTGATCCGTAATGTTCTATTGAGTGTTCCATTATCCAATTTCGTGAAGGTATAACTGAACCTGCATTAGAGAAAGGCAGGGTAAGGAAAGTTGTTGTGGGAGATGAGCAATGTTTCTCATAGTTTTCCAATTCGCTTTCTTCTATTACTACATGAATAGGAACTTCGTCTTTTTGGAAAGCTCTTATAGTAAAAGGTGTTTCCCATCTACCTTTAGTGGGAATATAAATAGGATATTTAGGTAATTCAGGCATTATTTGTCCACGCTTAGAGCGATTCTAAGAGAAATAATCACTTTAGTGTATGGATTATTCATTGATATCAACAGTAAACTCTACTGAACTTAAATCTTCTCTCTGATCTATGCTTTCACTGGCAGGCCATCTTAATGACCAATTATTTAATCTTCGCACCGTTTCAACAAGTTCAGGATCAGCTTGTGTAGCTTTTTCTACCCATTGTTCCCTATGTTCTGCTGTTGGAAATTTTATATTCACAAAAGCTTCTTTACTAAATTCATCCATTGTAGTTGGATCTTCAAATTCGGGCATTCCAGCTTCAGCCCATTCCATTGCGGCATCGAAATCCCCTATTTCATCTGCTGGGCGAGAAACCATAGCGTAAGCGGCTAATGAAGCGTCATCAAAACCTGTACCCAGCAACCCTTCTTCACTAGAAACTTCTTTTAAAAGCTCTGTGAGCATCCTGTCATCATCAAAAGATAAATGCTGTATGTAATTATCAGCCGCTAAAAGTTTTAATGCTTGTGTATCTTCAGGAGATATTTTTAATCTAACAACAGGAATAGTAGTCATATTTAGTTCTTTGGCGGCTTTAACTACTCCGTGACCTGCAAGAATAGTGTTGTCTTTAGCCACAACAACATTCCTATAAAACCCATGATCTTTAATAGATTGTTTAATGTGTTCTATTTGATCTTCTGAATGTTGCCTGTAATTACGTGGATGTGGTTTTAAATCATGTAACGAACATTGTTCAGCGGATCGTTGGTAATCATTAGCAGGATCTTCAGATTCGGATTTGGGTGACTGATTTAAATTGTCAAATATGCCCACAGCTATGCCTCCGTATTATGGGTTATTAACTTCTCCAATCAGCATAGCTTCTTCTGCCTCACAGGGGGTAACTGGCTTATGAAAAAGTTCAAAACTTGGGCATTCAGAACTTTGGTATCCGTCAATCCAAATTCCCTCACCTGCATAAACAATTAGCGCAGTACAATTTTGGCATTTCATTTAATGCCTACCCCATCCACCACTAATTGACCTAACTAATCTATCTGCAACTGGAAAAGCAAGAATAAGATTACTGTGTGTAATATCCACCCAATCTTCTTCATACTCACTTACATTTTCAGGTTTGTTCATATCATCAAGTCTATTGAAAAACATTAGATCACCTTCAAACCTGTCAAACTGCACATGAAGAATCTGTTTACGTGGCATAAATATTGCTATATGCTCACCATAAATTTTGATTAAAGCTTCAACTGTTTGTCTATTTACAACTTCAGCAACATCGTAAGCATGATTGTGATTAAAAGGAAGATTCATATTACTTCCCCTAACTTTTCCACCTTAACAAGTAAACCTTTAAGGGAATTTACGAGAAGTTTGGTTTGGTAAGCGACTGTGTGTTTAGTTTCCCTAAAACCTGCTCCATTTTGTTCTCGGAAATATATGTCGTATAAACCATCACCATTATTTGAATAACATTCACAATCTGCTTTTCCACATTGTTGTTCATCCATGCCATTTGAAGGATCAGACCATCTATCAATGTTCCAATAAAGTTCATCCACAAATTCTTCAAAAGCAATCCAAGAAGGTAATCTGCCTTCAGTTAATTCGTGTCCCCTTACTTCAAGTAAAATGTCGGTATCAACTTGGATAGTTTGACGATCATCTTTCATTTCGACATAATGAAAGAAACCTGCCATTTGTTTTTTAGTTAATTTGAAAGGTAGAACAAATTGAAAATCCTCGTGAGGAGTATTTTCGATAAGTTGTTCAATCGTTTGATTTTGCATATGTTCCATTTTTCCCATCAAGTACCATTCTAACTCATATTTACCCAACTGTCAAATTGGGGTTATACGATTTCGACTGTAAATAAAAAATCTCCATTAATAATATTTATTTCTTTGTTTCCTGTTGTCGGATCTTTAAAAGTAAGTTTCACAGCATCAGGTGTGGAAATCATTTCGTGAGGTTCTACAGAAACAACTTCCACTCCATCCAAATCTGTATTTGAAAGATCATCAATCCATTTACCGATTACATCACCAGCTTTCAAATCTTTTGCAAGCTTCAAATCAAATATTTCTTGAACGGTTTCCATTTAGTTCCTCCCTTCTGCCATTGTTCGTGAACTTTGCATTCTTTCACCTACTACATCTAATTCAATTTCATGTGGGTAGAATCCAATCTGATGTAACCAGCTTTTATCAATTTTTACATAACCATGACGATCTACAAAGTAGTAATCATCTGCACCTATTCTCACTAAGTCTCCAACACTTAAACTGCGTGTTTGGAATTTAACTGGCATTTCATCATCAGTTCCATCTACAGCATTGTTGATTCTGAAGCAATCAGTGTGTGGATCTCCTAGGTGGGCTGGGAATACTGCATCTAATTCTTCATCTGAGTATTCTTTTATTGAATTTGCATCTACTTCGTATGAATAAGCTTGTTTCCATGTAGGTGTGTAATCTGAGTATTGAACAGAGAACATGCAGGTTAATTTCCAACAATCTCCTACTATTCTTCCTTTTTCATCCGTATTGTTCCTGTGAAGGATTGTTACTTCTTGTGTTTCCATTTGGTTTTGCCTTTCGGTTTGTTTTCCCATCAAGTACCACTATAACATTGTATAACGGGGTTTATACACTTTTGCTGATATTTTTTAATGCAGAACTATGCGAGTTCTCAATGGTTTTCCAATAAACCCAAATAAATTTATTTCCCATCGCTTAGAAACGCTACAAATACCTGTAAGTTGCCATCTCAATGGGAAAAGAAAAACGCCGACACTGGCTTATTGAATACAGATCAGGAAGAAGCCATCCTAATTTTGAAGGCAAAACAATCACCCATTCATGGCGACAAAAAGCCGCTTGTAAAGGAATGGACACGAATCTTTTTTTTCCTGAACCAACAGGCTCGTCTTATCAAACTAGAGAAACTAAAAAAATCTGCAACAACTGTGACGTTGAAAAAGAATGTCTCGATTACTCTGTAACAGTAATGGAACGATACGGAATTTGGGGCGGCACAACTGTGAACGGCAGAGTAGAAATAAGATCCAAATTATGGGATAAATATAAAAATTCTACTAACCTTAAAGGGAGAGGAACCGCTGACCATATTCCCTTTAATATGAACTCAGCTAAATGAATGGGGATTTTTGCTTGGCAAGATAAAGCTATCTGCAAAGGTTTTCCAACAAAATGGTGGTTTCCTGAACAAGGTGGCAAATTTGATGTAGCGATTTTCATTTGTAACCAATGCCCGATTCAACAAAAATGTCTTGACTATGCCCTGAAAGAAAATCTTGCTCATGGTATTTGGGGAGGTTTAACTGAATCGAAACGCAGAGCATATAAACGCCATATAGAAGAATAAAAAGGGGTCAGGATGTTAGCTCGACCTAATCATCCTGACCCCTTGGCAAACACAGGTTTTTCTGATGGGAAAAACGAACCGAGGAGGCTCCCTGTGTCTGCAAAAGTTTTGAAGGCTGGTGTCACAAATTATCTATATAGAATCCCGAAGGTAAACTTATTTTTTTGTGTCACTTCAACTACCCGACTCCCCGAATTTAATCTTAGGATCTATGTCCGGTTCATCCGTGAACCTTCAAACCATATGTTCATTATTTAGTTGTCAAATATTTATACTAACCAATTCCGCAGAGTTAAGTGCAGAACTTTCTAATTCATCTTGCCTGTCTGCTTTTTTCACAGTCTGTGCATAAGATGTAATTGCTTGAGCTACACCAAGTGCAGAGTTATCCCCACCTTGATAAAAGTGCTTCAGAATATTATTTTCTTCATTTTCTGACCATCCAGATTTCTTAGAAATCATTTTCATAGTTTTAGGTGGTTGCTTAACTTCAACACCTGCTAGTTGATGCAATTCATCTATTTTAGATTTCATGTATTCCACATCCAAAAAAGTTGCTACAGCATCTCTTGTTTTAGTTGTTATTAAAGCTAATTCTTGTTGTTGAGTTTCCTCAGACCAAGTAATAACTCCTTCTTCTAATTTGCTTCCAAGATGGACTGCCCTCATAGCATCTTTAGTCATCTGTAAACCGTTATTGCAAACTTTAATCACAAGACGAGGCACTATAGAAAAAGCCCCACCGCCTGTTTCAGAGTTTTTAATAACTAAACCAGCAAAAATAGTAGGGTTATCTGTTCCAGATTCCCCTGTAAACGGTGAAGTGTAACCACGCAAAATTTCTTCGCTGTATTGTTGCACTTCGGGGCAAGTTAACCTTAATGCCATTCTGTGATCTGAAACATCAGCACCGTCAATATTTACTTCCACTCCAGCGGATTTAACTCCGTCAAGTGTGGCTAACAGAACATCATAATTATCTATTGTTCGGTATCTGTCAGAAAGAAAAGCTCTCGCAATTCCAACATCATCAACATCATCTGTTCTGAAACCCCTGACAAGATGTAATCTTGATGGATCGTTCTCCAACCAATAATTGATGTTTTCGTCATAAAGTGTCGAAAAACCTCTATGAGCTTTGATATTTGCTGTATTTGTTTGCTTATGATTTTCTATATCTGAAGTAATTTGTTCTCGCATAGTGCGAACATACCTTGCAGGTATATTTAAACGATTAGCAATTCCTTCATCAAAAATTGGTGTAGGAACTAATGTGGCATCTTCGGTGTGAACACCTTGTTCATCAATCCGCACTCCACCACTTTTAATAATCAAATTACCGTTTTTCATTTTTATTCCCGATGCGGGAACAACAACGTCATAACGAACATCTGATTGTTCTTTAAGCATTGCTACTAGGTTTGGTAAATCCAAATTCCTAGCTTCAGTTTGTGTTTCCATTTAGCCCTCCTCGGCTTTGTTTATAGAAACATTTTATTTAATAGGTGTGACAGAACTGTATTAGCTCACGAAAATTGTTGCCTGATAGAGCGATTTTAAGCAGTTTATATTAATTCATTAATGGTTTATATGCCCGAAATTGATTCATTATTAATAAAATGAGTAATAGTTCTTTTTAATCCTTCATGCAATTCAATCTCTGGTTCCCATTTAAGATGTAATTTAGCCAAAGTAATATCAGGACACCTTAATTTAGGGTCACCTTCTCTTTCTAAAGGCATAGGAAGAAACTCTATTCGGCTATTAGAATTAGTCATTTCTATAATTGCTTCCGCTAAAGAAAACATTGTTAATTCTGTAGGATTGCCAAGATTAAACGGTTGATTTTTTACATCACAATTCTCTAAATCTAAAAGTTTCACTAACCCTTCAACTAAATCCCAAACATGACAAAAAGAACGTGTTTGAGTTCCTTTACCGTAAACAGGTAATGGTTGATCTAAAAGTGCTTGCTTTATAAAAGTATTAATCACTCTGCCATCATGCGGATTTATACGTTCGCCGTAAGTGTTGAAAATTCTAGCTATTCGTGTATCAGTGTTATAAGCATTATGAAAAGTCATGGTTGTTGCTTCAGCGAATCTTTTAGCTTCGTCATAACAACTTCTTCTGCCGACAGGGTTCACAGAACCGTTATATGTTTCCTTCTGAGGATGAATTTCAGGATCGCCATAAACTTCGCTGGTAGAAGCCAAAAGAAACTTGGCGTTCGATTTTTCAGCTAAATCCAAAAGCCTCATATTCCCCACACTTCCAGTTGTCAAAATATGAATAGGCATTGTTTTAAAATCATCAGGAGAAGCAGGGCTGGCAAGATTTAATATTGCGTCAAAATTTCCTGTCTTTTCAAATGGGCTTAAATTCAACCATTGAACATATTGAGGATAATTAATATCCATGTTGTGAAAAGAAAAATTTGGATGATTCCCATAACGAGAAACATTAATCATTCTGCCTGTAACTAAAGAATCAATTACAGTAACTTTATCTCCTCTTTCCAAAAGGCGACCTGTTAAATGGGAACCAATAAAACCTGCTCCACCTGCAATTAAAACTTTCATTGAATTAAATCATTTTCTCTATCAGCTACACAATCCTGTATAAATTCTGACAAGGATCTCTCATTTAATTGTGGTATATAAGTAAACTTTTCTTCTCCCACACGAAAATCTACTCGTGCTTTGTTTTTCATAAGTCAAGTTTATTTATTGCATGAGTACGGCGTTTACGCAACTCATTGTAAACAGTTTGCTTAACCACTCCACTTTGTTCAGCAATCTTTGAATATGAAACTCCATTTGTAGAAGCTTCATGCCAAAGCTCTCTACGTTTATTGTTACATTCCATTATCTGATTTTGTAACTGTCTCATTTCTTTAGTTAAATTATTTGACTTTTCCAACACAGTGCTTATTGCATCTTCCATTTTACCCTCCTGATGCTCTGACATTTGCCGCTATTGTTCTTAAAGAATCCAACCTTGCTCTTATTGTGATAAGAAATTGTTGAGCGGCTTTTTCTCTTGCTTCCATTAATTTGAATCTTCTAAATTCTTCTCTAGCCATTAAAGAAGCTCTTGCTTCTTTTTGTACCGCTGTTAAACGGTGCATACCTGTTCCATCAGAATCTATTTGTCTCACTAAAGCAGTCCAATATCTTTCCTTGTATTCAGATTCTGCTATAGCTTTTTCTTCAGCTAGTTTAGAAAATTCTTCTGTTCCTTCTTCCAACTGTTTGCCAAGCTTAACCATAAGGTTTTCAACATCGGTTTGAATTAGGTATTCGTCATATCCACTCATTAAAACGGTTCTTCAGGTCGATCATATTTTTTGGTTAATGGTTTAGGTTCTGTTTTTTCAACTCCACCAACTGATGCCCATTTCATAGAAGCGCCTATATCTTCTGCAACGATTTTTATTTTGGAGCGTTTTTCGCCATCTTTTTCCCAAGATTCTTGTTCAATTCTTCCATAAACAACCACACGCTGACCTTTACTTAAAGACTCAGCGGTATGTTCAGCTAAATCTCGCCAACAAGTCACATCGAAAAATGATGCAACATCTTCTTGATTTTGGTCTTTCCTATTCCAAGCAACGCTGAATGAACAAACAGCGGCTCCAGAAGCCGTATATTTTAATTCAGGTTCTCTAGTTAAATTTCCTATTACAGTTACAGTATTATCAAACGCCATTTAATTTATCTCTCATTCTTTTTAATTTATGGTAAACAGAAGGATGGCTAAGTGGATATTGGCGTATTTGCCGATAATCAGCTAACACCACCACATTAGATTTTTCTTCTTTTTTCATTAGTCACTTTCTTCAATTATTTCTAGTCGTAGTCCATTATTTGAACAGACTTCAGGTGCATTAAATGTAATCCTAATCACATGGAAAGGGTCATCATCTGCAACTATTTCTGCATCAACCAAACCATCTATTGCCGCTTTAACTGCTGGATAACAGGCGGCTACATCAGGCATAGCTCTGCGAGATGATTTTAATGGAGTGGCAATAACTGAAATTCGTTGTAATTTAGGAACTTTAGATGCTTTAGCTATCCATGCCCATCGTTCCCTAGTTTCCCGAACTTTTGTTGCTCGTTTATGGTAATGCCATGATCTTTCAGCATTAGCTGTCCAAGGCAACTCGGTATCTTCCAGAATCCATTTATTCATCGTTTAATTAGTCTAATAGCCCTCCTTTACTATTAGTGTTTTCTTCCACTGATCTGTCATGTTCAGCTAATAAAGCGTTATGTGCATTAACTATTACTTTTAGATCAGCCATACCTGTTTTTTCTCCTGTTAAAGTTTCATAATCTTCAGGGTAAGCTATTTGTGTTAATCGTTTAAGTAGCGCTCGGTACATTGATTCCCAAGGTTTATCTTTTTTCTTCATGCCGCTTTCTTTTCATGTTTAGGTTGTGTCCATTCAGATAACAATTTAGATCCTTTAGAAGAATTACAAGTTCTACAGCAAGGCATTAAATTATCCATACAATCAGTGCCGCCTTTATCAAGCGGTACTACATGGTCACCTTGCGACCACTTCCAATTATGACCCCATTCTGTATGCCAAGCATCACAATAGGTGCAAAGCTTCGGATCAATGTTTTTATCTTCCCAGTATTGTTGAAGTTCAGCGATAGTGTGACCATCACTTACAGCATTAGCTTTTTTTGCCCGATAGATTCTTGTTCTTTCCTGATCTTTACGATTAACCTTTTCTATGTTGGCTAATCGGTACGCCTTTGCCTTCTTATTAAGTTTCTCTCTATGTTTAGCACTGTATTTGTCACGAGACGTTTTTACCTTGTCGGGATTAGCCTTTAACCAATCTAGTGACTTTTGTATTTCGGATTCTTTATTCTCCTCATACCAACGTTTTCTGTTGGCTTTAATTTGTGCTTTATTCTCAGGATTGTTCCTATAAATTTTAGCCCTGTCGGAAATACACATTTTACATTTAGCTGTCTTTCCGTCATATTTGCATGCCTTATTATTTGCAAACTGACCGATGGGTTTCTTAATGAGACATTGTGTACAAGTTTTTTTATCAGATGGTTGCATATTGGTGCGAGGATGAAATTTGTGTGGGTCACCATAATTTTCTTTCCTTTTCCAATGTGAGCCACAGTAACCATGACCGTAATAAGTTTTACTGCAAGTGTCATCGTTAATAGTGCATGTTCCTTTTACACGTTCAAGATATTCAATCCTTCCATGTTTCTTATACATCTGAGCATGGGAATTACATATGTACTTTCCATCTTCATTTTTCGTAACTACTTCTCGATCACAGGAAGTGCCATCTTTTTTCTTGCCATCACAAGAGTAAGCTTTCCAATAATCATTTGGTTTACGAGGCTTGCGAACTGCAAACTTACCGTATTGGCTAGCAATATCTCTGTCCTCATAACATGAACGACATAAACCCCTTCTCTTATCAGTCGTAGCATGATGAGTTTTACCACAGTGAATACACTTCTTTGGATCTCCCCCACGCAAACGATCTGTTGTTCCAGTTCTTTCTTTTCTTGCATAGTGTTTTGTGCAAAGACCTTTAGCACGAATATCTTTATCACATCCTTCAACCGTACAATTATTGAGCTTTTGTTTAGACATTGCGAACACCTAATTCATTAATCGGCAGGTTGTAACAATCAGCTTTAGCTGTCCAATTATTGCTTTTGTCAACATCACCTTTTTTAACGAAATGAGCTTTCTGAAAGAAATCTTCTTTCAAAATAGAACCCACATACCATCCTTTAGATTTATCTTCCATAACTCGAACAAAGGAATAAATGTCGCAATCTTGATGAGTGTGACCTGAAGCTATTGAACATTCATAATGAGGTTTAGGAATAGAATTAACCATCTTAGTTTTGACATCCACCCTCATCCCGCTTGTCATAACAATGTCATAGTCATAAGTGTTCTGTTGTTCACCACCAACTAAAGTTCTAAAAATTATTTCACCTAAAAAACCGTAAATGGTTCCTTCGCCCTGTCTGATTGAATGATTCAGAATCGGTAATTCGTCTGCCATTCTTTGAGCTTCTTCAAGTATTTCTGAGGTGATATTTAAATCGTCAAAATTCATACAGCTTGCTTTCTTCTTTGAGCTTCAATTCTTCTTTGGCGGCGTGACATCCCACCCCAAACACCTATTGTTTCATTATTAGCAAGTGCATAATCTAAACAAGGTTCTTTAACAGGACAATTTTCGCAAACCTGTTTCGCAGGTTCAGTAGATTCTCCTCTTTGTGAAAAGAAAACATTTGAACTCATGTCTTTGCAAGCCGCATGTTTCACCCAATCTGCCATCAGATAGCCTTTCTTCTTCTTCTAGCTTCTCTAGTTCGTTCAGCGAAATTCATTCCACCCCAAATTCCAAACCGTTCGTGAGTTTGAATAGCAAAATCTAGACAAGCTTGTTTTACAGGACAGGATTCACAAAGTTTTTTAGCCGCAATCCCTGTATCTCCTTTATTAACAAAAAACACATCAGGGTCTGCATTTTTACAAGCGGCATTGTCCATAAATGGAGCAGGAGTAAATTCCCTATCTAAAAATCCCTCCATCAGCTTTCATCTCCATAAGTGTCTAATTGGTTTTCCTTTAACCATTTGTCTATGTGGAATTTTGTGAAGTTTAAAACTTCCACAAGATTCTTTGAGTCAGTTACCTTGATGCCATTAAGCAAGTCATAGAACAATTCTTCAGCTTCACATTTATTAAGAGCTTGTTCTTTAGTTAATTCGGCTTTTTTCCAATAAATACGTGTTGTTTTTGTTTCCATGTTAGATTTCACCCATTTCTTTAAGAACCTCAGCAACTTGGTTGATTGTTTCTTTGCTGTAAACTTCACCGTTGCTATTTCTTACAGCCCATTCGGTTCCATAAGTATCAAGCATTCCGTTTGTGATGAATTGAATAGCGAAGCCTTTAGCAACCTTATTCATTCTTGGCATAGTAGTTTTTGTTTCCATTGGGATCTCCTTTGTTGTTTTTGTATTTCCCATCAAGTACTACTATATACGAAATATAACCCCATGTATACATTAGGCGGAAAACTTTTTAAAATTTTTTAGACCATTGAGTTCTCAACGGTTATCCGTGTTTCAAACAGTCAGCTAATACAGCCCTGTCACCCCCACGAAATAAAATGGTATTAGCGGTGGTTTCCACCGGCTGAAAGTTAGGAGAAAAATTGGAAACATTAAAATTAGCTTCCGAGCTAAATGATATGTCTGAAGCTCTGTTAGATGAGTTTTCAGATTCTGATTCTGACTTTGAGGATTTAGCAAAACTGATTGAAATTATAGATCAGCTTGATAAAGCCAATCGCAATATACGTTTTGCCGTTACAGCGGCAAAAACACTTGCAAATATGCAAATGGATAAACGAGGAGAACAAAGAGTAGTTCTTCCTAGTGGGCTAATCGCTGAAAAGACTGGTTCTTATCGGCGCACAAATATAGACCGTGAAGGTTTAGAAAAATATGTGGCTAAATGCGCTCACTTAGAAGATTTACGCATGAATCCTGAAACTGGTGAATTACGTTCATCAGATGCAACAGCTTTAGAGTTGCATAAAAGATGCTTCCGTTCAGAACCTAAATGGACTGAACTGAAAAATCTTGGGGTTAATGATGACGATTTTTGTTCAAGAGAGTTTGTTGCATCTGTGAAACTTACAAGTGCTGGGGTGTTGTGATGTCAGAATTAATACCTATTAGTGAAACAGCTTCGTTTGATCTCATTATGAGACAAGCAGATATTTTAGCTAATTCAACTATTATTCCCAGTTCTTATAGGCGTAAAGCCGCTGATATTGTAGCGGCTGGACTTGCGGGTCGAGCCTATGGATGGGATGTAATGACAAGCATGAGACAGTTTCATGTTATAGAAGGCTCTGCAAGTTTACGACCTGAATCAATGTTGGGTCTTGTTAGACAAGCAGGTCATTCTGTTACTTTAGAAACAACAGAAACTTATGCACAAGCTACAGGCAAACGTGCTGATACCGCAGATGAGCATGTAGCAACTTTCACAATGGAAGATGCTGAAGCGGCTGGTTTAGCAGATAAAAGAAATTGGAAACAATACCAAGAAGCAATGCTGACTTGGAGAGCAGTTTCTAAACTCTGTCGTGTGTTATTTCCTGATGTTGTTTTAGGTGCAGGATATGTTCCTGAAGAACTTGGTGCTGAAGTAACACATACAGGTGAAGTTATTGGAATGGAATCTAAAGAAGAAATTTCTGAAGATGAAATTTCAATAGCTGAAGCTAAACATCTCATATTAGATGCAGTCGGAGGTAACAAAGAAGAAGCCAAAGATATTTGGGAATTAGAATTTGCAAATTCTGAAAAAATACTCAGATTAGATGTACTTAGGCTACTTGAGGAGTTACAATCGGTAATTCTATAAGGGAAAAGTTTTGGTCGGGGGGCTAGGGAATAACCCCCCGACCACTGTATATAAGGGTAACGGTATACATGACAGATTCTACTAAATTACGGCGGCGTTGGACAAATAATGAGATAGTTATTTTTCCTACAGCTATTTTAGCCGAAAAACTATCACCAACTGCTTTAAGACTTTGGATTGCTTTAGCGCAATTTGCTAATGATAAACGCCAATGTTTTCCTTCTCGTAGGAAATTATTGGAATTAATGCCTGAAGGTACTGCAAAAACTTCTTTGCGAAGGGCAAGAGGAGAATTAGAAAAAGCCAACCTTTTAGAAGTTGAATATCGTAAAGATCCTCGAAATGGCAGAGATACAACTCCACTTTATACTCTTTTAGTGCCAATAAATAAGGGGGTCGAAACTGACCCCGATGAGGAGGACAATACTGTACCCCTTGTGGGAGACGAAACTGTCCCCCCTATTAACCTAATAAATGAACATAACCAAAAAGAAGAACCAAATTTAGTAGAAAAAGTATTTGAAAAATGGGTAGAAGCAACTGAAAAACACCCAAAAAGAACAAAATTAGATGAAAAACGTAGATCCGTTATAAGAAAAGCACTTAAAACCCATTCCTTTGAAGATGTTTGTGACGCTGTAATTGGGTGGAAACGAGAACCTTTTTATTGCGGTCAAAATGACAGAAATGCTATTTATAATTCTTTAAATTTACTTTTACGAGATGCAGAACACATTGAAAAATTTAGGGATTTGGAAAGAGAAGCTACACTTGTAATTGAGAAACCTAAACCTCACGTAAGTAATCCTGACCTTGTTGGAATGGTAATAAAAGATACAGACGGAAGCGCGATTGCTAAATATGACAGCGAAGAAGGTAAATGGAATTATGATGTTTGAGAAAATAGTTACAGCTTTTGCGATTACTTGTTGCACGGTTGTTAGTGATGCAGTTCTTATTCAAGAGCCTTTGAATTTAGTCGAAACTCAAAT
>Ga0098052_1001270_pt1 | contig 15868 bp, 37 predicted proteins | sample 15_taG_FD_81591 | JGI IMG/M metagenome (GOLD analysis project Ga0098052, IMG submission 81591) | Marine viral communities from the Subarctic Pacific Ocean - 15_ETSP_OMZ_AT15312 metaG | ecosystem: Environmental > Aquatic > Marine > Oceanic | place: Pacific Ocean | collected 2015-01-18 | reverse complement strand
GTTGACATGATATTTTATGTATGTTTATATCCATCTTTGAATTAACTTCTCTTTCTAATTTATCGCGTCTTTCAGTTCCCTTTTTACCGTAGACATTATCTTTTATATCTTCCCAACTTTTTATTAATGCTTTTATCTTACTCATCTTTGTTTTGGTTTAATACTATAGTAGCTATTTCTGTAACTACTGGTTTGCTTTTGTTACTGGAGTAGCTATTTAGTAAACAAATCTGTTTACTTTTATAAAATTTTGTAAACACATCTAAACCTTTTTTAATCTTCATATAGGTTAATAAAATATACTTCTCCCTCTGTTTCAATAGTAGCGTTCGCTGCCCATATCGTAATATAACCGTTCATGTACTCAGTAACCATATAGAGTTGACCATCCTCGTGAACTTCTAAGCAGTAGCTATATACGTTCTCCTCCATACTCCTCCACCAATCTGTTATAGCCTGCTATCATTCTTTGGTAATACCTTTGTTTACATATTCCACACCCTAGATTCAACCTTATATTTTTGTCCTGCTCAATATATTTAAGAAACAAAGTAGCTATTGCTTCGTTAACTTTAGGTTCTCTACTAATAGCATTCAACTTTTTATATGCTTTCAAATATGGCAAGTAAGGTTCTACCTCGTTAAACAAAGGGTGGTTTTGTTTAATGCCTGTGAAAGGTGTTAGCTCCTCTATTCCATGTGCTACATCAGGCATAGCATCTAACCACTCTAAGAGGACTTGTTTAGTCATTCCTTTGGTGTTTATCCCTAGCTTTGTTCCATAGCTTTTTAAAGCTCCCCATTTTAACTCTCTGTAGTTCATTAATCTTGTTTTGCAAAGTATAAAAATATTATCATATAACTCAAGTTCATAAATATAATACTAAAAGCTAGACCTACCCAAAAACTAAGACAATAAGAACAGTTAAGAGGCTTAAAGTCTAAAGTGTAAAGTATCTTACTAATTGGTTTGTAAACGTATCTAAAACCTTCCTTAGTTGTAAAGGTTTGTTTAAAAAGGTTAGTCCATCCAAGTATTACCAGTATTGATATTATTATTATAGTCATTTGTTTTGCTTTCTTAATTTATTATATATGCTTTCCATTCTTTCCTTTGCTGTTGCTCTGTGTATTCCTGTGTGGTCGCTAAATAGTTTTATAGATAAATTTCTTTTAACTATCTCCTCTACCCATATTCGCTCCATTTCGTCCAGTTGTTTAACTTGCTCTAGGTACTCCTTATAAACGTTGTTACTAATATACGGAATATCTTTTAACTTTAAGTAATCTAACTCTGTAGACTGTTTTAAAACATTATCAAAGTGCAAACGGTTAAACTCAGAACCTGATAAATGGAACATCTTATAAGCCACCACGAAAATAAAGCCATCTATCTTATTCAAGTTACTAGGTAGCTCGTTAGTCAAAAAGTATATGTTAACCTCCTGAGCTAAGTCTTGCCAAATGTCAGAATGTTTGCAAATATTCTTACAAGCTGTTTCTATTACTTGCCTTTTTTCTTTTAAGAATGTTTCGTTCACGTCTGTAAATATAATATTTTTTTTAACACAATATTTTTAAGAATATATTTACTTGCTTTTCGTTTTTTTGGTGGGTTTACTTTATCTATATAGTCTAACATATTTAATTGCTTCATATATCTAATACATTTTGTTGCAAATCAATAGCCCAAATAAAACTATTCTTATATTTAAAACTTGCTTTTATTTGGTTTGTTATATACTTTTTATTGCGAAAAGTTTCAATATAAGCAACTTTATTTTTAATTTGTACAAATACATATACATCGCTACTTAAATGCTCTTGGATGTCTTCTAAATAACAATTAAACGTATAAGTTTTTTCTCTTGTAGCTTTTACTTGGTATTTATAGCCTTTATCATCTACAAAGTCTATGCCTTGAAAGTCTCTGTCTTTATTTTGTTTAAACAATTGCTCACCTTGAAAGTTATTAATAAACCATTGCTCGAAAACTTTTTCTCCTATATATCCAGTACTTTCTTTTAATAACTCCTCTGGTATATTTATTTTTGCTATATATTTCCTCATATCAATTATCTTTTACAAAAGTTCCATTAATCATTTTACCTGTTCTTTTATTTATAACATTATAAGCTGTATCAATACACTCCTCAATAGTTAATTGTTTGTCGAAAGGCTGAATATTAAAATGCTTATTTCCTAACTCGGCTATACTTGTTAAAACAACAACACAATCCCCTATAGCGTCTACAAACTCTTCATAGTCGTCTTTCATTATAGCTTTAGCTAATTCGCCAGCTTCCTCTTGCAGTTTTACATATTGAGTTTTTACGTCTCCTTTTTCGTAGATTCCTTTTAACTCTGCCCATTCTCTAATTAATTCAAATTGATTTTTCATAATTTTTGTTTATTTATTTAGTTTTGCTTTAATATATTTGCCGTGAGTATAATTATTTAACTCGTATTTTTCAATATCACCTGTTAAAGTGGGTAGTACATGTGTTTCTGTTCTATTGTATTCTATTACTTGCTCTTTATGATTTTCATAAATATGTGCATCTTTTAAATTTATACCTAGCTTGCTCGGCGTAAGTTCACACTCTTTTGCTATAGTAGTTAATAGTAAAGCCCCTACAATTATATCATAAGGCAACCCTAAAAACATATCTGAGCTTCTAAAGTCCATTGACATATTTAAGTTATTTCCAGCTCTAACAAAGTTAAAATGAGTATAACAACATGGCAATGCTTGCTCTTTTAAATCGTTTGGGTTCCATAAACTTATAATAGCTCTCCTGGAGTTGTTTTTTATTTCATTAATAACATACTCTACTTGGTCAAAACTGCCTCCAAACTTTCTTAACTGATAGCCGTATACTTTACCTAATTTTCCATTCTTAGCAAAACCATTCCACCATTTTATGCCATGCTCATTCAAATAAGCTAAGTCTGTTCTACCATTGAATATCCATAAAAACTCATGTAGCCCAAAATTAAAGTTTATTTTCTTTGCTGTTACAATCGGGAAACCTTTCTGTAAGTCTATATTAAATGCCTTATTAAAAAGCTTGTATGTTTTTATGCCTGTTCTATTATTTATTAGCTCTCCATTTAGTAAGCACTCCATTAAAAGGTGCTTGTAGTCTCGTTCAAATCTGTTGTTAATCATTTTTGTAGTTATTTAGTGCGCCAACATAAGCTACACAATCTAGCAATGTATCTTCTTTCAAATTATATGCCATACGACTCATCTTAAGAGCTATCATACACTTATAGAAGTCCTCTGTAGTTATGTGCTTATTACATAATTCCGATGCAATAGAAGCGGCTTTTGTCATTGAATCTTCAAATGGTCCATAAGCTCTTTCTTTTTCTTCTGCTCTTTCGTTTATTATTTTATCTGCTTCTTTTAAAATATTCATAGTTTAATTAGTTAATTTTAAACAATAGTATAAAACATATTTAATATAAAAAAGTTTTTTTATAGCTTTTTTATTTTATCCTTATAAATTACTTTCATTTCGATAAGCTCAGGTATTGAATACTTCATTGGTTTACCTCTTAACTTTTTTAGTTCTTCAAATCTGCACAGCCCTATTCTATTTGGTAGTCTTTCGGTATAGTCTAATAATGCTCCATGCCTGTGTTGATTACAATAAACACATTGTCCATGTATATTGTCTGTGTTAAATCTTAACTCAGGGTTTCCTCCTGCGCTGTAATAATGCCCTGCGTCATACTTTCCAGTCAGCAGAGTTCCACAGCTTATACATCCCTTGTCTTTATCTCTTAGCCTTACATATTTGTTTACTATTACTTGTAACTCTTTAACATGGTCGCTATAAGTTTTTAGCTTTTCTTTTAAAACTTTCTTTTCTGCTTTCCACTCTTTAGCTTTTACTTTGTTTTTATATTCTAAAATACAGCTAGGCTCAAAACAAGTTTTTTGCAGAAAGTACTTCGGCTCAAATTTATCTTTGCAAACTTTACATCTAGGCATATTCTATTTTAAATTTATTTTCTACCACATTAAAACGTGGTCTAACAGTTACTATATTTCATTAAAACGAAAATATAGTTTTGTGTTATATGCAAGGCTTCAAATAACCATACCTATAATTTCCTATTGTAATTTTTTTACGCTTCCCAATTCGCTCACTAAACATCGGTGTAATACTGTTATGTGTCCAAGTCATGCCAACACCAAACAATCTAAACCATCCGCTTTTTTTTGCTCTTAAACACGCCCAGCATATAACACCAAATAAGCGTAATGTTGTTTGTGTGCTTCCGCCAGCTAATTCTCTAACTTTATATTTTATCATATCTATTAATTTTCAGTTCAATAATACGCTTATTCAAACCGTTAGTTTAACTGGTCTTTAATATACTGTATATACTTCTCGGTGTACTTTTGGTAGAACTCAGCAAACTGTTCTTTTGTTGGCTCTTTGCCTATCTTCTGTTTGCAGTATAAATATAATACATTTCTTAGCCTTTCGCTCTGAGTCTTTCCGTTTGGTTTGTCTAGTACTACCTTATCTATTTGGTTTATTTCGTCTGTGCTTAGTCCTTCGCTGTCTTTGTAGTATAGTATTCCGTTTGAGTCTAATAGCTTATCTACTTCCATTAATTCGTTACTGGATTGTTCTAGGCTTGTAATAAATGAAATTTTTAAGCTCTTGTCTTTTCTGCGAGTTACTCCATCTAGGGAGCATTGTTTTAATAGTTTCATGTCGTTTTGTTTTTATGTAGTTCTATGTATTCTGTAATGTTGTTTGTTCTTTGGTCTGCTAAGTTTGCCCTAGTCCTTAGTTTACTGTTTTCTACAGACAACTTATATATCTGTGAATCTTTGTTTTTTAATTCCTTACTGTACATTATACTCAAGTCATACAACTTATTAATCTGTTCTAGGGCACTTTTAAGCGTGTTTAAGGTACTTTTAGCGTCTTCCGATAGGGTAAGACCTTTTAGAGCTTCTTCTTTGCTTAGAGGCTGTTTATATGCTCCGTTCTTTTCTAGTACCCTTTCTATAAGGATGTTTAATTCTAGTTTTGTAGTTAGTTGTTCTAGTGTCATATCTTAAATTCTTCCTCTTCCATGTAACCACTTAGCCAGTCCTCGTCTTTTGTTGGCTTAGGTTCTATGGTGTGGTTTATATCAAATGCTTTGTTTGGTTTTAATTCTGTTTGTTTAGGCTCTACTACTGGCATATCACTTAAAGGGTTCTTTGCATTAGGTGGCAATATACTATAATCTTTTTGTCTAATGTAACAATTAAAACTTAATCCTCCTTTATCCATGTGAAATATTACGGGCGATTCCATAAAGGTAGGCGTTCCTCCAGTTTCTACTTCTTTTATTTTACGAACGTGTACCTCTGTTTTCATCCACTCGCTTTCGTGCTGAGTCAAACGATGTACTACTATAAAGTCATCTGCTCTGTTTACCCACTTGCCTCCTCCCTCAATATCTGAAGCCATTAACGGTATAGGATGTCCGTAAAAGTCGTGTCCTTTGGTAAATGTCTTTCTTAGTGCTTCTGTATTACCATGTGCCAAAAGATAAATAGACTTGTTATTTTGTTTGCAAAACATTCTAAACTCACTAGCTACAGCATAATCTCGCTCGTGGCTATTGCCTTTTATATCTTCGCAAGTTGCTAAACTATTGTAAGGGTCTATTACCAAAGCATCAAAATACTCGCAATCTTCTAAAGCTGCTTTAAACACATCTCTAAAGTTCATAAACCTTTTATTTATCCTGTAGAATTGTTCAAAGTCTATAAATTTAAAGTGTTCGCCTATCCAGTTAAAGTGGTATTCATACTGCTGCTCGTCAAGTTCTTTAAGTTGTTTACCTGCATGGAGTTGTATTAAATCCCTTTTTATTCCTCCTGTGCTATTCTCAGCACTAAAGATTAAAAACTTTTTACCATGCTTTACAGCTAAACAAAGGTAGTAGTATAAAATAAATTTAGTTTTACCTACGTTAGCGTGTCCTGCCATAACATTGAAAGTTCCTTGCTTATATCTTAGATGGTTATCTAAAGGACAGCTAATTTCTAAACCTAGTTTAAAACTTCCATCCCTAATAGAATCTAAATACTTTTTACCTGAGTTGTTTTCTAATATCATGCTAGATAGTCTTTAGGGTGAATAACTATTTTTTCTTTTTGCTTAGGATATTCTTTAGCTAGCCATTTCTTAGCTGTTAGATATAAACTTTTATAAGATTTGTTTTTTGCATAGTTTTCTATACTGTCTAAAATATAGTCTATTTGTTTTTTACTGTATTCCTTATCTAACTTTCTTACATCTTCAACAGTTATACTTAAATGGTCAAAACTGCGATACACTAACTTCTTTTCTTTCTTTACATTCTTGTTAGTTGTTATTCGTTTGTTATCCGTTTGTTGCTCGTCTGTTAATTTGCTTGTTACTACTTGGTATTCTTTGTACTTAACTATTTGTATTATAGTGCCTTGCGAGGTTGAAACGCTTGTTATTTCGTTTGTTAATTTTAGCTTGTTTATTGCTGTCCTTATTTTTTGTGTGCTAAGACTTAGCTCTTTTGCTAGTTTATCGTATCCAGTCATTACCTGACCTTCTTTTATTTCCACTCCTCTGTAGCTTCTAGTCTTATGGTTAGCTTTTAAAAGCAAATGTAGAAATAACCTTAGTGTATTTGGTTCGTCGTACCACTCCCATTCTAGAATCTGTCTGTGTATTTTAATCCATCCGTTACTCATTTTTTTCTGCATAAAAAAAGACCTATAGGTTTGTTGATGCAGCAACTCCCCTATAAGCCTTAGATATTAGTATTATATGAATAGTAGTTACTTCTGCATTTAACCACTATATACCTATTGTAATTATTTATTTAACTTGTACAAATATAAGCTATTTTATTTTATATCCGTTGCTTAAAAATAATTGTATTACCTTCCTAAAAGGGTAAATCATCCTCTGTCTCAGCTTGTACAGTTTCTTTCGCTGTAGTCTGAGAATCGTCCTTTGTGCATCTCCAAGACTGTAAAGTCGTGTAGTATTTGCCTTTCCACTCATTTGTATTTACATTAAATTTTACAGTAACCTTATCTCCTACAGTATTATACTTTCTAAACATTGTACTAGCATCCTTTCCGAATACTTCAAAAGCGTAAAGATTGTTATACTGTTCGTCTGTGGTTAGTGTGTAAGTTAACTTTTGCCAGTTGTCTCCTGCCTTGTTTACTCCTTCTACTGTTTCGCCTATTGTTTCAATAGTTCCTTTTACTTCTAATTCCATAATTTATTGTTTTTAAATTGGTTACAAATATACTATTTTTATTTTAATTTTTGGTTTATATTATTATATCTCTGCCTTATGTCTTGGTAGTTTTCTACCCAATGTTTTAATTTAGCTATTGCATACAATGCGGTAGCGTGGTCTTTGTTAGTTTCCCTACCTATATCTGTAAGCGTTCTAATTACTCCTTTGTGCTTTAAAAAGAACATATAAAAGTGCCTAGCTAGTACTGTGTTCTGTCCTCTAAAATTTCCCATTATAGCCTCCTCTGAAACCTTGAACTCTAAGCATACAGCTTTTAGTATGTTTTCTTTTGTTACTGGCGAGGGAGTTGCGTCTAGCGTTTCTGCTATAAAGTATTCTAATTCTGTCATAGTAAAGTAAATAAGTTTATATCTGTGTCTATTAATATTAATTTTCTGTTCAAGTTTTTTTCTAGCCATTTGCCTTGACTATTATACCAGTCTACAGCTTCTTTTTTAGTCTTGTAATACCTAGAATACTCCTCAAGGTTTCCACTACTATTATAAACCTTGTAAATGTAAGGCTTAAATCTATCCTCTGCTTTCATTCGCTTAGTATTAGTTGCTTGTTTAAAATCGAATCTCTGTACTCAATATAGAATTTACCGCATTCTATTACTCGCTCTTTTATTAGTTGCTCCTTTTCTGTATCCCTTTCAAATGAGATTGTAGTAACTCTTAAAAAGGGGTCATGTTTATCTACTTTGTGAATCTTATAATTATCCCAGTCTTTTAAAAGATAGTCGGGAGTACTAACCATACAATAGGCAAGTTCTGCTTTAGGCTTATCGTAAAGCCACATATATGCCCTAAGTTGCCATTCATAATCTTTGTTATTTACATCCTCAGGAGATGCAGGAAATGTCTCTAAAGACCAAGAGCTTTTTATGTCGATTATTTTATCCTCTGCGTTAATATCGCATTCGCCAGTTATAAACTCATTCTCTAGCCTTTCTGTATTCTTTAGATATAGAGTATTGTGTACTTCATTATAAAGGTCTATACTCGTATCTTCTAAGTCTATTCCTTTGGTTAAATACTTAGAATCTATTGTAGTTCTGTAATTAAATAGCTCCTCTTTTACAAGTTCCTTAATATAAGTTTTACAAGTTGCTGATAATACCTCTGTTTTTTTACGTGGGTTTGTCATAATTTTACCTAGTGCGCTGCTTCTAATTTTCATAGTTCTGTGTTTTTAGTATAAAAGTTTTCTAATTCAAAAGCGTGGCTTTTCTCCATTAGTTCTATTCGTTCATCCATAGCAGCTATAATACGCTTATAAGTTTCAATAGTACTTTCTAGTAGTATTATTCTTTCGTCTGCTGTTTTTAGTTCAGTTCTTAAAATAGTTTTCATCTTATTTAGTTTTTAATTTTTTACCTAATTCTGTTACCTTTTCTACTTGCTCTTTTGTTAGGGCAAAATCTTTTATTATAGTTCTTAAATCTCCTATACTAGCTTTTAACATCATTCCTGAAAGGTTGCCATCTGTTATCTTTTCTTTTTGCTTGGGTTGTGGTGCTTCTGTATCAGGATCCTTAGTATCGTCTATTAAGAATAATCCGTTAAGAGCGTACTTTCTCGCATAACTGGAGGAGCTACCGAAAGACTGCGCTATATCCATTCCCTTTTTATTTGGGTTAATTCCTGCTTGAGCAGATACTGCTACATCTTGTCCTTTCTCGTTTTGTATAGTTGCTATTGCTTCTACAAATACCAATCCTCCGACCTCTAGTATATTGTCGGATATGTACAAAGTACATTTATTCTTTTTTAAGAGTGGTTTAAGAGCCTCTAAGACATCTTCGCAGTTTCTATACTTGTACTTCCCAAAGTTATTATATTGGCTCTTAGGTGCTTTTAATTCGCTTTGAATGTTTATTAATTCTTTCATTTGTTTAAGTTTTTATGTTTATTAATTAATTTCTGTTCTATTGCTTCGCGTTCTGTCGCGTGGTGTGAGATGTCTTTAATAGTGTAAGTACCGTTATCCCAAAAGTCTGTAGTAAATACTTCGTAAAGGTCTTTGTTTACTTTTTGCATCTCATGTAGTGAGTGTGTTAGTTTTCTTTTCATTTAGTTAAATTTTAATTGTTTAGCCATTAATAAAGCGCCTACCAATATGTAAGCATACTCGTGTCCTTCTCTTTTGTACTTATCTTTGAAGGTCTTAATCATTGCCTCAATAGATTCACATTGAGACTCTGTTTTTAGCGTTGCAATACTTTTGCAAATCTTGTTAAATGATGTTTCCATAGTTTTATTTGTTTCTTAATTGTTCTGCTTTCTGTTCGTTGTTATCGTGTAATATCATTCTCATATCATTGTTAATAATACCTTTTTTAAAGTCATCCTCAATCTTACACATATTTGCCGTCTCAACTATTTCAATCATCCAGTTTCTTTGTGTTCTTTTATTATCCTCCATTAACCATTCAAAATATTCCTTCGTATATTTTTCAGAATTACAAAATTTCTTATTTTTTATTCTAGTTAAAATCGTTGCGGTTTTTTTGCAAGGTTTAGCATCAAATTTCTTTTGTGCTACATCTAATTCCTTTACGTGCTTCACATACTCTTCTGATAATTGCTCTTTCATAGTTTCATAGTTTAAAAGTTTTCAACAATATTATATATAACTTTTGGAATAAAAAAATTTTGAAGCAATTATTTTAAAATAGGCACAAAAAAAAGAGCTAACAACTAAATGTTAACTCTCTTTCCAAAACTAAACCTAAACTATGAAAGCCCAAATATAAGCCTTTTATTTTAATTATTCTTTTTAATATGTATTTCTTTTGCCCTTTCTAGGATGTAAGTATCCACTTCTATTTCTGCTTTGGTGTACATTCTAACCATTTCCTCAAAGCTATACATTAAGTCGTGAGCATCCCTAATAGGAAAGTAAGTACTATACTCTATTTCTTCGTCAGAAAGCTCTATCCTTGTCATTTAAAATAGTGTGTTATATGTGAAACTCTACCCATATCTTTAGAGTGGAGAAAACCCTCGCAAGCTACCAAATTCATTAGACCGCTTTCTGCGTGCCAAAGGTCAGCACTACTAGGCGAGCGCAAATAAGTTACATTACAGCCTGTAAAGTCTTTACCGCTTTTAAACTGTGTTTTGTCTTGATGGTGTACATGATGTAAATAAGCATATCTAAACTTAGTGTCTGCCCACATCTGAGGTTGTTCGTTAGCCATTTGTAAAGGTAGGTTTGACATTTTACCTTTGTGCCCATGTTCAAACTCTAGCATATTACTGTAGTACTGGTAGTACTTTCTATACTTTGGGCTTATATCGAATGTAATATTTTTACTTTTTCTAAACCATGCAGACAGTACAGAAGCTAAAAGACATCCACTCATTTCATCGTGGTTACTAGGGCAATGTATAATGTCTACATCTGCAACCTTTATACATAACTCTATACATTTAATATAACAGTCTTTAGCAATGTTAAAAGCCTTAAACCAATTTACATCTGTGTCTTGTGGAGTAAATTTAGTAGTTGACTTACTAAGGTTATCGGTATTTAGTACATCGTTACCAATTACGAAAACAACCTTTTCAATATTAAAGCCGCTAGCCTTTTGTATTAGTCCTTTAGTTCCCTCTATTGCTCTTTCTACTGCTATCTTACTATTATAGTCTGCTCCTGTTAAGTGAGCTTCTGCGTACTTGTTTATATGTAGGTCGGCTATATCTATTACCAATAAATGCCCATCCTTTGACTTGCTCCGTTTTATAGTAGGGTACTTAGGCGAGTATTGCTCTAGCTCTTTTATTAAGTCCTCTGCAAACTTATTCTTTTCTTCTGTCTTAAAATTTGGGTTCTTAAAGAATAAACTACTCTTGTCAGTTTTAAACCATCCATGTTTTACATCGTCAGGATTAATCCCTGCTGATATGCTTTCCTCTTTTATCCTCCGATAGTTTTGGATAAGGTCAAACTCATCTTTTTTAAGTCGTAATCTTCGGGCGTTTCTGTTTTCCATAGTTGCAAATATAATAAAAACTAAGCTACATAATTTCGCCTAAGAACTACAAAGAACAAAGCAGATAACAAGACAATTAAGACTATCATATACCTGTTATCCTTTTCAATTACTTTGACCTTATCTACTGGGACTAATACCTCGCGAATTATAGTATCTCCTTTACATTCTACCTCGTGGTAAATCTCTTGTCTTAGAGTGTCGTAAAAGTACCTTAAAAAGACTTTCTCATTATTCACTACTATAGTGCTATCATGCTTTATTATAGTCGCTGTAGTGTCGTGTATATAATTATCCACTATAACAGTATCAACTACCTTTATAGTGTCTTTAATTACTAGCCCATGTTTATAGGCGTAATTCTCTGCTCTCTTTACTTTACGGTTAAGTCTGTTTTGTGGATTGCAGGAGATTAAGAATATACAAAGTATTAGTATTCTCATTTGCGATTTAAGCCTATTAAAGAGTCCTTACTTCTTAATAACAATAATCCTAAAGCTGCTACTGCTCCTGCTTCTGTTTCAGTGTGGTTCTTACTTATGTATAAACATATAGCTATACTTAAAATAGTTAACCCCATTAAAGTTGTTACTATTCCATCTTTAAATAATCGTTTCATTTTGTTTTTTTTTAATTTATTTGAAAATGTGCACCATCTTTACCCCAAAGATCATAACCCCAATGCAGAACTATTCCATAGTCAGCAGCTACCTTTATTAAATGTCGTGCAATAGGTTCTAGGTACTTCATATTCCAACTTGCTTTTTTATCTACATAAGCGTAAATGTCGAATGCTTTGCCAGTCATGTGGTAACTTTTAAGTGTCCAAGTAATACGACTTTTGTCGGGTCTACCCTCTAGACCTGTTATACCTTTTTCGATTAATTGCTCAGTTGTTCGACCTCTAGCGTAAAGTTCCTCCTGTCTGCGAAAGGTTCTAAAACCTCCATCTCGTGGGATACCAAAATCATAAGGAGAGTGCTTTATCCCTTCCTCTAGTATTTTAATAAGAATAGGCTCTACGTATTCTAATCTGCTTAAACTTATGGAGCTAAATCTATACATTGTTACTTATTAAAATATCTAGTTTACCATTGATTGATGAAATACCTATTTTCACTTCCGCAAGTTCTTTATTAATAGTGTCGAGTTCTGACTTATTGTTTTCTTCTGTCTTTTCAAACCTTGCGTGAATGCTTGAAAACTTTTTAAACATTACTGATTCGTTTTTGTCTTGGTCTATTTTCATCTGTTTAATTTTTTCCTCTTGGCTTTTGTCTGACATTACCATTTTCCAGTAAAATCCAAGCGCCGAAGCAACCCCTACTACTATGTAGATAACATCTTTTAATGTAAAAATTGTATCCATCGCCACCATCTATATTTTATTTTAAATTTTTCTCTTTGTTCCTATTTCTGCTATTTCTTCTGGCTCACTCCAAAAAGGGGCACCCATTAACTCTAGTACCTCGCTATGGGTGTATATTCCTACTGGAATTATTTTACCGTTCTCTATAAAAGTAGGCTCTGTTCCTTCTTTCCACTTTATAACAAATTGAGTTTCATCTACTGACCTCCTTATAGTCTTACTAGATGTTTCTCCTATTTGCGAAAAGTCTATTAACTCTAAATCTTTTATATTAATAGTTGCGTATGTTCTTATTAGTCTATCCATCTTTTAAGGTGTATCTGTTACAATATCTTCAGCATCCATATTAGTCATAGTTCCATCGTTACCTCCGCTTCCATTATCTGTTAGAGTTGGGTAAGTATCACCATCTCCGTTTCTCCACCATCCTAAAGGCGATAGACTTGTTAGGTCTGTTGGTTCTCCGCTACCGTTCCAAACATCTCCAATAGGTATAACTGAGTCAAAAATACTTACCTCGTCAATATTACCTACAAAGTATCTACTCCTTGCTCTATTACCTATGTCATTGTTTGAGCCTACTCCAATGCTCGAACCGCTACCCGTAGATGAGATATCAACTCCGTCAACATATACTGTCCTCGTACTACCTTGCAATGTACACATTATATGGTGCCAGTTATTATCGTCGTAACCGCTTCCGCAATTATACAATATACCTACTGTTGATGAGGCGCCTGTGCCAAAACTTATCTTTCCGTAATGAGTGCTAAAGCCTAAAGTAATAACTGCTTTGTTTGTATTAGTTGCAAAATTTATTAATCCATTTGAGTTGCTTGTTTGCGTACCCCATTTTGCCCACAATGAAATAGTAAAGTCAGAGCCAAAAATATCTAAACTACTGTCATTTCCTAATCCTACATAATCGTCTACACCGTCAAATTCTAGGCTCTTAGTATTAGAGAAGGGAGAACCCCCAGCACCTACTACTAAGCCACTAACATATCTATAACCATATCCATACATAGTCTCTATTTTAAAATAGCTACAACGCTCCCACTAGTTAAAGTTATAGCACTAAAATAATCTCCTTTTTGTGGAGTTATTAGTACTCCTCCTTTTACTGCTGTTGCAGGTGTAGAAATATAATTAGCTTTAACGTCTGTCGTGTCGTCTCCATTAATTTCTATTCGTGCTATTACAGTATCTTCTGCTACGTAGTAAGAGTCAGCGTTTAATACTTTCTTTGTAGTGTCGTTTATTATAACGACTCCGTTAATTGCTATTAATTCTCCTGAGTTTGTCATTTTATTTATTTATTATATTTTTGGTATTTGGCATTCGTCATAATTTAAAGGCTGTTTAAGACTCATTGACATAGTCCAACCTGTTAATGTGTCGTCAAATCTTTCGGTAAAGCTAGATATAGATCCTGTCTTTTCTATGCTTACAAATTTCCAGTTATCTGTATATAGCTTTTCAAAGTATGCAATAGTATCTAATAAGATAAGTAGAGTATCGCTTTTAACTTCTGTTTCAACCGTTCCCTCGTTTGCTTTGTCCATTACAAGAATGTTAAAACCGTTAGTTATATAGCCATCCCCAATACTCGCAGGGCTATCCTGAACAAACAACATTGGATAATTTAATTCTGCTAAAGTCTCTTTTTGCACAACCTCCCAAAGGTCTCCTGTCTTAAACTCGTTTATCTGTCTGTGAGCTATTGCAAAGTCTTGAAACTCTTTTATTATTTGGTTGTAGGTTATTTTCATTTCTAAACTTTCTTAGCTTTCTGTCTACTATACTAAATTTTTTTACTTTATTCTTTCCCATATATTTTAATCGCAGCAATCTCTAAGGTAGTCAAAGCCTCCTCTAGACTTTCCACCTCCTAAATAAAGCCCACCAGTAAAAGCAGAGTTGCTAGGTATAATATCGTCTCCATCTGAGTTGCTTGTATATAAAGGAAACAATGTAGAATTAGCACATAGGTAGTTAATTATATCATTTGCAAACATTTCGGCTTTATCTCTCCATCTATTAAGTAAATGGTTAAGGTCATCAAAGGATGTAGCTTGGCTATTCTCTGAGGTCTGCTGTACTACTCCTTTGTTTCTGTACTTGTATGCTAGTATTGGTGTCATCTCAAATACTAGGTATTTTAATAAGCAAGGTGCTATGTAAGTATTAACTAATATTAAGTCGTTTCCTGCGAGTGTTCCTGCTGCTGCTTTGTCTATAATATCGTCAAATAAGTCAGTACCTAAAAGAGGTTTAATGTACTCCCTTTGAACAGTCCACAAAGCATCTACCATAAGGCGCTCGTCTACATTGTCGTCTAGGATACTGTTATCCTTTATGTAGTCCATATCTATTAATAGTGTTCTAGCCATTGTGTTTTTCTTTTACTTCCCTTCTAATGTTCTTTGCTCTTTTGCTGTGTGGTCGCATTATAATAAATTCAATATCTTCTTTAAGTTCCTCAGCTACTTTTACTGCTGCTTCCTTTTTAAATTTTAACCTTTGGTAACTACTAAGCATCTTTCTTTACTTTTACAGTTCTAGCGCTCCATACGTGCCTACAGTAGGGTACTCTGTTTCCGTTCCTATTCCACCATCCCCCACGATGTGTAAATGTACTTTGTCCGAAACTATTAACCATTCCTAAAAGCTCTTGTCTAGTGTAGCTCTTATCCCTATCTAACATATTTCTACAGTAATCTCTAGTCCCTGCAATTATTTCGTTACCGCTTATGTCGGCTCTCTTTTGGTATTTGTAAACTGTTATAAGTTCTGAAACTTCCTGCTCCCCTTCCTCTGTAACTTTTATTTTAGTTTTCTGTAGGTCTAACAATCCATTCTTAACCAATCTATCTATTCTCTTTTGAACTTCGCTAGGTGTTTCTCCTACTTGGTCGCTTATCTCCTCTACTGTTACTTTAGGGTTTGCCTTAATAATGTCTATAACTTGGCTGTCTATTGGCGACATATCCGCAAAGTCGAAAGGGTTATAATCAATGTCAAATACTTCTATAACTTCTATTTGGTCATCTGTATAACCTATTTTACTAAATGCTAATTCTAATTCGTCATTGCTAAACTTTGACTCCGTTCTAGTTATTGTAGGCGTACCCTTCAAACCTACTAAACCTCTTATCTCCTCAGCAGTCATATTATCT
>Ga0098052_1001264_pt1 | contig 15922 bp, 15 predicted proteins | sample 15_taG_FD_81591 | JGI IMG/M metagenome (GOLD analysis project Ga0098052, IMG submission 81591) | Marine viral communities from the Subarctic Pacific Ocean - 15_ETSP_OMZ_AT15312 metaG | ecosystem: Environmental > Aquatic > Marine > Oceanic | place: Pacific Ocean | collected 2015-01-18 | reverse complement strand
GTATTTATAACAATATCATTTCAAAATACTATAATTAATACTGATGATTTTTATAGCCAGATTCTTGTTGATACTGGTATAATTACACCAGCATCAATTAATATGGCTGCATCTGGATTATTTAGATTACCTATACCTACAGCATTAAATGAAGAAACAGTAAAATTAACATTTTCTGGTTTAGATACTGGTGTAATTAATGTAGAATTTTCTGTTGATAATGGATATGTATAAAAATGATTAAAAGTAAAAGCAGATATGATATATTTAGAGACGGATTAACATTAGGTCAAATAAATTCTCTTAAAAATATTGCTAACGGTCTTTGTGGATTAGATGAAAATGCGCAAGTTCCAATAGCTCAACTTCCTGATGCAGTTACAGGGGCTGTTTATTATAAAGGTGTTTGGGATTGTTCTACTGGGTCATATCCTGTAGGACCCAATCAAGGTGATTATTATATATGTAATGTTGAAGGTACAATAGGAGCAGTTGATTATCTTGTTGCTGATTGGTTAGTTTATAATGGGACAACATGGGATAAAATTGATAATTCATATGGTCATGATCATGATTATAGGTATTATACATTAAGTGAAATTGATATATTTTTAGCTCAAGATGACGGAGTTAGTGTTCCTTCTGGATTTCCAAATAGAGATGATAGTGTTATTAGTTTTGATGATGGAACATTAACCTTTAGCATTACACCTTCTGGTGCTGATTTTGATGTATATAGTGATAGAAAATTATATACATTTGATGAAGCACAAACAACAACAATTACTGATACTGAAGGTTTATGGCACTTTTATTTTGATACTGATGGTGTTTTACAGGCAACACAAACATTTGATTCATCATTAATATTAAAATATGGATATGTTGCTAATATATATTGGGATGTCGATGGTAATACAGATATTATGTTGGGTGATGAAAGACATGGGTTAACTATGGACCCAATAACCCATGAATATTTACATGAAACTGTAGGTACAAGGTTTCAAGAAGGTTTAGGCTTAGTAAGTATTGTTTCTGATGGAAATGGTGATCTTGATACATCTGCCCAATTTGGATATGGCACTGGAATAATATGGGATGAAGATATAAAACTTGATATATCGGGTGTAGTATCTCCTGCTCAAATTCCAGTATTTTATAAAACCGGTGCATTTGGATATTGGAGAAAAGATACAGCAACAAATTTTCCAGTTAAAACCTTTGTTGGTGGTGGTTCTAGATTAGCTTATAATGAATGGACTGGGACAACTTGGCAACAAACAGAAATAGCTAATAATGATTTTGGTTTATGTCATTTATTTGCAACTAATGACACAAATCAACCTATGATATCCGTTCAAGGTGAAGGTGATTATTTAACATTAGGACAAGCTAGAGAGGCAGCACCAACAGAAATATCAAATCTTATTACTACTGGATTACCTTTTCAAGAATTTACACCAATAGCATCAGTAATATATCAAACATCTAATGGATATTCAAATACAGTAAAATCAAGAATTAGAACTACTGATACCGGAGATGATTATATTGATTTTAGATATTCATTTGGTGGTGGAGCTGCTGGATCTGTAAATGATCATGGTTCATTATCAGGATTAGATGATGATGACCATACCCAATATATGTTAAGGACTGACCTTGCAGATACATCTCAAGGTGAAACTGCTGGAATGCATGCTATTGGATTTCCAGTTATTAACACTCCTGTATGTGATAGTTTAGGTTGTATAATAAATAAATCTCTTTCTGCTGGAGTATTAACAGGTGGATTAATAACTGATGCTGGATCAAATACTATTGATATTTCTGCTGGTTCAGGATTAGTAAAAGCATTAGATCTTGAAGAGGCTGAACTTTTTGCTTTTGGATGGCCTGAATTAACAGGAGTGGCCATTCCAAGTGATAGCATCAGATATATAGGTGTTGAATATAATGCTGGTACACCACAAATTATTGTTAAAACATCAGATACATGGGATTTAGATACAGATTTTCCATTAGGTAAAGCTGTTAGAAATGATACTCTTCATATTTTAAATGATCCTTGGCTTGTATCAGATATACATACAAATATTCTTGAAAGATTTCAAGGTATAGGTAAATTTACTAGAGATGCATTTATTGGTGGATTAATGCTATCTGTACCAGGAACTAGAAATATTGCATTAACATCTGGTTCAGTTTGGACACATATTAATGAATATGCAATAACATCAAAAGATACAAGTATATCTGGGACATTTGTAATTTCATGGGTAGATACTATTGGAAATCAAACAGAAACAAGCGTATCTCAATATCCAGTAACACAATGGAATGATTTAACACAAGATACTCTACAAACAATACCAAATAATCAATATGCTAATTGGTGGGTATATGCAGAAGTTGAACATGATGTATTACATTTAGTATATCCACAAAATGTATATAATAATATTGCTAAAGCTGAAGTTGAAACTGCACCAGCCAATATACCATTACATGTACAAGAAACAGCAATATTAGTTGGGAGAATTATTTTTCAAGAAGGTGTTGATGTTCCTATTCAAGTACAATCTGCGTTTGAAGAGACATTTACAGCATCTCTTGTTGCTGATCATGGAAATCTAGCAGGATTAACTGATAATGATCATCCACAATATGCTTTAGTTTCTGATAGATTTGTATCAACTGAACAAACTGGTAATAGCTCGCAACAAACAATAGCTCATGGGTTATCTGGTATACCAACAGGTGTTTTAGTATCGGTCACAGATGATAATAGCGGAGCAGGATTTGTAATAACTGAAGGAACTCATGATAGTACAAATATATATGTTACATGCACATTAAATGTTAAATATAAAGTTTTAGCTTTTATATAAAGGAATAAAAATTAATGTTAATTAATTCAATACAAGAACCAATAAAAAAATGGTTTAATAAAGATGAAAAGGTAAATGAAACTGAATTACCAAATATATCTAGTCCTGAGGCTATTGAAGTAGATGAAAATAATATTTCATGGGATTATAGTTTTGACGTTGTATTTAAGGGTATTAAACAACTCATAAAAACATATAGAGAAATAGCTTTAACATTTGAAATTAGTTTAGCTATTGATGAAATTATAAATGAAGCTGTAATACTTGAAAATAATAATGTTATAGGAGTTAATCTAGATAAAACTGATTTTTCTGATAATATTAAAAAGAAAATTATAAATGAATTTGATCATATAGTTTCGTTATTAGATTTTAATAATATTGGTGATGAGTATTTTAGAAAATGGTATATTGATGGTAGAATATACTTTCAAGATATTGTTGATCTAAAAAATCCTAGTAAAGGGATATTAAAAATAAAATTATTATCTCCATTAGATATTTTTAGATACAAAGATGTAAAAACTAAAAAGAGTTTTTATGTTTGGAAATTAGATGATTCTGAATCATGTAAAAGAAATAGATTAGGTGGTTATTATGGAAAAGATGCTGATAATCAAGTAATATTTAAAGTACCTGAGCAATTAATTACATATGCTCCATCAGGATTAACAAATGAAGATGAAGAATTTTATATTTCATATCTTCATAAATCTATTAAACCACTAAATCAATTAACACTTATTGAAGATTCAGCAGTTATTTATAGACTAACAAGAGCTCCAGAAAGAAGAGTTTTTTATATTGATGTTGGTAAACTACCAAAGAAAAAGGCAGAAGCATATGTTAAGAAACTTATAAATAAGTTTAAAAATAAAATATCATATGATTCTACAACTGGTAAAGTTAATCAATCTAAAAATACAATGACTCTTTTAGAAGATTTCTATATACCAAGAACTTCAACTCAGCAAGGTACAGAAATAGATAATATTTCTAATGGAGCATTAGTTGATAAAGTAGAGGATATTCAGTATTTTAAGAAAAAACTTTATAAATCATTAAATGTTCCTACATCTAGAATTGATAAAGATGAAAGCCCTGTTGTTAATTTAGGTCAAAGCGGAGAGATAACAAGAGAAGAACTCAAATTCTCAAAATTTATAAAGAAACTACAATCAAAATTTGGTTTTGTATTTTTAGATTGTTTAAAGAAACAATTAATATTAAAGAAAGTTATAAATATTAATGAATGGGAAGATAATTATCAAAAGATATTATTAGATTGGCAGCAAGATTCATATTTTGAATCTCTAAAAGAAGAAGAAATATTAAGAGGTAGAATAGAAACTGCTGATGCTTTAACTGAATATGTTGGTAAATATTTCTCTCATGAATATGTTCAGAAACACATTTTTAGAATGAATGATGAAGATGTTGAACAACAAAATAAACAAATAGAAAAAGAAAAGAGTAATCCAAAATATAAAACTGAAGAAGAATAGTAATAAAAGTAAATAATTAAAATATAGGAGAATATAAAATGACAGATAGTCTATTAAAGAAATGTGTAGAGAATGATATAGTTGGCTTTAAGGAAGAATTAAAAGAAATGTTTCAATCTAATTTTTCTGAAAAGATGGATAAAATTAAAAAGGAAATTTATAAAGAGCCTTTATCAGAAGCAAAAAATGTAACTGTTGATGTTGATTCTAATTATGATGCAGATGAAATGTCAGATAAATTTGGTAAGAAATATAAATTAAAATTTAAAGATCATAAACAGGGTGTTTATATTACTGGTACACAAAAAGATATTTTAAAATTTATGCGTTCAGATGATGGTGGATATGAAGATATAGAAGATTTATATCCTGAATTATTTTAAGATTAATCTTATTCTACTATAAGGAATAAAACAATGGAAGAGTTTTTAACTGAAGAATATCAAGAAATGAATATTCTTACAGAAGGTAAAGAACATCAAAAGAAATATTTTATAGAAGGTGTTACTTTACAGGGCAATGTTCAAAATGGTAATGGAAGAATTTATCCTACACAAATTTTAACAGAAGCTATTAAATCTCATACTGATAAATATTTACATGTTGATCGAGCTTTAGGTGAATTAGGTCATCCTGATAAAAATAAACATAAAATCAATTATGAGAATGCAAGTCATAAATTTGTAAAGGTAACTCAAGACGACGATACTTTTATAACTAAAGCTGAAGTTTTAACAGAATTTCCAAAAGGTAAAATTCTTAAAAATTTAATTGATGCAAAAATTGGATTTGGAATATCATCTAGATCATTTGGTGCAACTAAAATGTCAAATGGTGTTAGTGTTGTTCAAGGATTAAGGATTGTTTCTCTTGGTGATATTGAGCATGAACCTTCTGCACCTGATGCATTTATGACTGCTATTATGGAAAATCATGAATGGATATATGAAAATGGTGTTTTAGTTGGAAAGGATCTTAGTGAAAATATTGACGAATATCATAATATTATCAATAAAACACCTAAATGTCAATTAAATAATGCATTTTTAGACATTTTTAAAGATTATTTTCAAAATTTAAAATAAAATAAAGTAAATAATTAAAATATATAAATAAACCATTAAAATAGGAGTAAATTTATCATGAAGATAAAAGATATTTTAGAAAAACACTTTAAAGAGGTTCTAACTGAAGATGTTGGAAATGAAATTGAAGTGATGTTTGAAACTTTAGTTGAAGCTAAGGCTAATGAGAAAGTTGAAGCTCTTACTGAAGCAAAGAATAAAGAACTAGAAGAGAAATGCCAAGCTGATCTAACTGAGTTCAAAGAAGAGTTAGTTGAAAAGCTAAATGATTATGTTGGTCTAACTGTAACAGATTTTCTAATTGAAAATGAAGGTGTTATTACTGAAAATATTAAGGCTGATACTGCTGATAAGATTATGAGTGGTGTAACTGAGCTTTTAAAGGAATGTTATATTGATATTCCTGAGTCTGATGTTGATGTAATTAAAGATCTTACTGGTCAAATAAGTACACTTAAGACTGATCTTAATGAATCACTTAATATTAATCTTGATTCAACTAAGCAAGTATTTGAGTATGAAAAGGCTATGAAATTTAAAGAACTAACTGAAAGTTTAACTGATAGTGATACCGAAAAGGTTATGGAACTTATTAAAAATGATAAGTTTGATTCAATAGAAGATTTTGGAAAGAAAGTCACAATTTTATCAGAAAATATTGCAGTTGTTAAAAGTGATGAGTCTTTAGAAGAAGATCTTAATAAGGATCCAGATAAGGATCTTTCTGGTGATGATCTTCTTGAAAGTGATGAAATTGAAGAAAATGAAATTGATAAATACTTACCAAATTTCTAATGAAATAAATATATATTAATAAAAATAAATTTAAATTTAAACTCTAATAAGGAGAAAATAAATGATTAAGGTAGATAAAGCAATAATCGATAAGTGGATGCCACTTATGGAAGGTAAAGGAAAATGGAGTGACTTTGTCTCTGCGTGTCCTAAGATTCAAGAAAAGGATTATGCAATGAATGCTCAGCTTTTTGAGAATATTGAAAAGTTTAGCTCAGCTAAGGATGAGAGTCTTGATGAAGCAACAGTAGCAGGAAACATTGGTAATTATAGCCCAATTCTAATTCCAATGTTAAGACGTGTTATGCCTGCAATGATTGGTCCTCAAATTTTTGGTACTCAACCTCTAAGCGGTCCAAGTGGTCTTATCTTTGCTCTAAGAGCAGTATTCCAGAATGACTCTGTTAATCCTCTTACTAGAGCAACTTCTGTTATTCTAACTCTTGCTGATGCTTCAACTTTCACAGTTGGTGGAGATATCACTGGTGATGGCGCAGCTATTGTAGCCGGTAATGATGGTGTTGGCGTTGTTAGACATAAAGATGGAAATAATGTTCTTGTTGAAGTAGTATCTGGAACATTCGTTGCAACTGGTGGTGTTGATGATGCTGAACCATTCTCTTCAAGCGTAACAACTATTTCAGCTGTTTATGAGAATGAGGCTCTTTTTGCTGTCATAATGCCAACTTATACTGGTACTTATGCTACTGCAACTGGTGAAGCTCTTTCAACCGACATGAAAGAAGTTGGTTTTGAGATTGAAACTGCAACTGCAACTGCTAAGACTAGAAAGCTAAAAGCAAAATGGACTAATGAACTAGAGGAAGATCTACAAGCAATCCATAATATGAATGCTGAAGCACTTCTAAGTACTATTGCTTCTGATGAAATTATAATGGAAATGAATCGTGAAATGATTAATTATCTAATCGCAAATATCGGTTCTACTACAGTTTATAATTATACTTCTGCTGATGGTCGTTGGGAACTTGAGAAATACCAGAATCTAATGACTATGACTTCAAGAGTAAAACGTCAAGTTGCTGTTGCTAATAAGCGTGGTCAAGCAACATTCATGATTGTTTCTCCTGCTGTTCTTTCAGTATTTGAATCTTCTGGCAAGCTTGATACAAATGGAGTTGATCCTGTTCAAACCGTTTATGCTGGTACAGCAATGGGTATGAAAGTTTTTGTTGATCTCTATGCTACAGATGATACAATTTATCTTGGTTATAAAGGTCCTACAGAGATAGATGCTGGTGTTTTCTACTCTCCATATATTCCACTTCAAGTTCGTAAGGGTTACGGTGAAGAGGATAATCAACCAAGAACATTCTTCAGTACTCGTTATGCTCTTACTGATAATGTTTTCGGCGCAGAAAATTACTACAAGGCAATCTCAGTTGCAAATCTTCCTTCCTAGTAGTACTAATTAACCTCACTATTCTTCTGGATCATATGATCCAGAAGTCATTAATATTGGGTCTTATTTTTTTATAAAATAAGACCCATTTCTATATAATAAAGTTGTCAAAAATTTTAAAAAAGTAAATAATTAAAATACTATAAAGGTATAAAAATATGTCAGCAGATTTTGAATTTCCTAAAGCATTTGATGAAGATTCACAACCATATATTTTATTTTCAGCATTTGAATGGTCAACAAAAGGCAAAAAGGATATAACATCAGAAACAGTAAAAGAAAATACAGAAAGTATTAGACTTCCATTATCTATTAATGGAATCGGTAATGTAATTTCATCTAGATGGAATGAAACTGACATTGGAAGAACAGAAAATCTATTAGAAGGTGCTAAATCAATATTAGCTCAAAAACTTAAAGATTTAGGTGGATCATTTGTATCAAGAGCAGCATTTGAAGCTGGAGTTGCTCAAAATGACTTTGCTAGTTTAGTATATGATGGTGTAAATCTTAGACAATTTACTTTTACATATGAACTAATACCTAAAAGCTCAGAAGAATCATTAGTTCTTGCTGAAATAGTTAAGGCATTTAAGAGAAATTCATTACCAGTTTATTCAGGTTGGCAAGTTTTATATCCAAATTTTTGGAATATAATGATTGTTTTCCCTCAAGATAAAAGTGTTATTAAAATAAAAGATTGTGTATTAACAAATTTATCTGATAATTATTTTACTGATACAAAAATTTCATTTAATGATGGTGCTCCACCAAAAATAGATTTAGATCTCACATTTAAAGAATTAGACCATATATCTAAAAACGATTACTTATAGAAAAATATGAAATATTTTAATTTATTACCAGCATATACATATAGCAATGGAATATTAGGAAGAAATTTAAATTGGAAGTATTATTTTGCTACTGAAATAGATACAAAATATTTATCAACATATAGAATTCAAGATGGTGAATCATTAGAATCTATATGCTATGATTTATATAAAGATGCATCTATATGGTGGCTAATAGCAATGTTAAATGGATTTCGTGATGTTATATTTGAAATGCCATTAAATGAAGATACTATTCAAAAAATAGCACAAGATTTAAGCACAACTATAACATTATCATTAGTTGATGCTAGTAATTTTACAGTTGGTGGATTTATAAGTGGTGATGGAGTTGAAGGAAATTCAGGAAAAGCTACAATTTCAAGTATTATTGGTAATGATGTTGTAGTTGATATGAATGTAGGTGGATTTGTTTCAGGAAATGGTGTTGATTATAGATCAACTTTTGTATCTGAAATAACTACAATTTCATCTATATCAAGTGTTTTAAATGAAAGTGAATACATTACAAATTATGATTTATTAACTGATGATAATGATGACAAAAGAGTAATAAGAATAATTAAACCTGAATTTATACAAAAGATTCTTAAAGATATTGTGAGACAAACATAATATGCCTGAAATATTATCAACAGTAGAAAATTTTTCTTTAAAAATGACTAGTAATACTGGTCAAGTTATTGATTTGTCAAAGTTATTTCTAGAAGTTAATATTTATGAATCTATTTTTAATAATTTCTTAAATGGAAAAATCACTATTCTAGATACATTTGATTTAATAACTAATGTACCAATAACTGGTAATGAAGATATTGAGATTGATATTATAACAACTCAATTTGATGATCCAATAACATTAAATTTTAAAATATATAAAATAGATAAAGATGTTGAAGTTCAGAAGAATTTACAAAAGAATAAAATGTTCATTATGTATATTTGTTCTTCAGAACTTTTATTAGCTAATACTTGTTTAAGTAGAAAATTTAATGATAATAATGAAAATACTATTGCATGGTTATTAGAAAATACATTAGAATCAGATAAAGAATTAACTTCAACTACTTGTTCAGAAACATTTTCTTTTAATACTAATTTTTGGACAATACCAAGAATAATAGAGTTTATTTCTAATAATTCAAAAACATCAACTTATTCAGATTATATATTCTTTGAAGATTTTGATGGATTCAATTTTAAACCATTATCTGAGCTTTTAAATGAAACTGAAGTTCAAGAATTAACATATGAACGTTCAACAGAAGCATTTGCAAAAATAAATAATATAATTGAATTTAAATTTAATGCTTATTTTGATATTTTAACTCTATTTAAAACTGGATTTTTTGGATCAACATTTTTTAATTATGATGATTCAAATTATGAATATACTAAAACTGAAAATATTTTATCTGATTTAGAAAATGAAATAACATCATTAGGAAAAAATAGTTTTTTTGACTCATCTTTATCTAGTTCTTTAAATAAAGTATCAGATAATTATTTAGACCATGATTTAATATCTACTAAATTAACCCAAATTAAATTATTAAATCAATATAATGTTGTTATTCGTATTAATGGAGATTTTATTAGAAAATGCGGAAAATTAGTTGAATTTTCTTTTCCAAATTTAGATAATGAAAATAATGTTAATGAATCTTTTGATGGAAAATGGTTAATTAATAATATTAGACATACATTTCTACAAAGTAACAGATATGAACAAAATGTTTTATTATCTAAAAATGCTGCATTTTCAAGTGATAAATTAGATTCAATATCTTCTTTAATAAACGTATAGTGGAAGTAGGAAATATTTATGAAATTAGATTATTGTATAGTAGAAAATAATATTGATCCTGATAAAACAGGAAAAGTCCAAGTACGAATTATAGGTAAACATACTGAAAATAGAAGTGATGATTCTAAAAATAATTATCTAGCTGTGACTGATTTACCATGGGCAAATACTATATCATCAATAACATCTTCTAATATTTCAGGACAATGCGATTTTGCTGTACCAGCTATTGGATCTGTGTGTATATGCTCATATATGGACGTGGATGAACAATATCCAATTTTATTTGGTACCATACCTAAATTTTTAGAAAGTTTACCAGATTTTACAGAGGGATTCTCAGATCCATCTGGGACTAATCCCATAAGTGATCTTGTTGGTGAGTCACAAATATCAAGATTAGCTAGAAATGAACATATTGATGAAACAATAATTCAAGATAAGATTGATAATGTTGAAGAAGATGTTGATTGTAATGGTACAGAATTTAGTGAACCAATAACACCATATGATACTGTTTATCCTCAAAATAGAGTTATTGAAACTGCTAGTGGTCATTTTATTGAAATAGATGATACTACTGGAGCAGAAAGAATTCATATTTATCATAAATCAGGAACATTTGATGAATATCATACTGATGGATCTAAAGTTGAAAATATAAAATCTAAGAAATATAAAATTACTATCTCAGATGATAATACATATATTCAAGGTAATAAAAATGTTAGAATTGAAGGTAGCGAAAATGTTGAAATAGTTACTGATCAAAAAACTAAAGTTGGTGGAACCAAAACAACAGATATTACTGGTGTTTCAACAGAAAATGCAGGTGGGAATATAATTATAAACTCAACAGGTGGAAAGTTAAATATTAAAAATGGATCATATAGTATTTATGATCTATTAACCGATTTAATAACACAAACAAAAGCAATAACAACATTTGGTGGACCTACTAATCAAGCTGTTGATGGTGCAAGTCAAACTGCATTAGCAGCAGTTCAAACAAAAGTAGATGCTACATTATATTAAAGGAGTATAAAATGGCTGTAGTTCAAGCAGATATAAAATCAGCATTAGAAACAATGGTAGATACTATGAATGGAACAGCAGAAGGTAGTGTAAAATCAACTTATGCTGATGCTTTAGCAACTATTATTTTTGATGCTATAAATACAGCAGAGTTAAATACTTTAGTTGCAACAGATTCTTTAGCTGGTTCAGTTACACTAGTAAGTAGCACTATTAAATAATTAAAAAGTAAATATATATAATATGGCAAATGATATAACATATAAAGATTTCGATTTTTTATTTGAAATGGATGATAATGGTGAATTATTAGTTTTAGTTGATGAAGAATCAATTAAGCAGTCAATCAATAATATTATATTAACATTAATTTCAGAAAAAACTATATATCAAAACCCTAAATTTGGGTGTAAAATTAGAAATTTACTTGGTGAAAAAGTAAATGGTTTAACTGCTTTACAGATTGCAGATGAAATTGAAATTGCATTAACAAATTGGGAAAAACGAGTTGATATTATAGAAATTACTGCTGAACCAAATACAATTAAACAATCATTTGATATATTAATCAAATATAAAATAAAAAGTCTAAATACAGAAGATAGTATTTTAATTAATTTAGGAATTATTAAGTAGGATAATTTATGACAACACAATATTATGATTTAGATTTTGAAGATATTAAGGCTAATTTAAAGGAGTTTTTTGAAAGTTCAACAGAATTTACCGACTATAATTTTGAAGGTTCTGCTGCTTCTGGTTTATTAGATGTTTTATCATATAATACACAAACTCATGCTTTTTATCTTAACCAATCTGTAAATGATTTAACATTACAAAATGCTGAGATTGATTCTAATATCAAGAAATTATCTCATATGCTAAGTTATTTACCATCAAGAAAATCTTCTCCATATATTTCAGTATCACTTCAAAGAAATGATACATATACAATTATAATTCCAAAATATTCAACATGGAATATGGGATCATTACTACTAACTAATATTGAAGATATAACAATATCTGATGGTAGTGTATATGTTGTAGATTTATATGAAGGAATACCAACTACAGAAACATTTACTTCTGATGGAACTTCTTTTCAGCGTTTTACTTTATCAAATACATCTAATGTTGATAATGATTATTTTGATGTATATGTTGATGCATCTGATGGCTCTGGTGGTTGGATAGAAAGTACAACTCCATGGAAATCTGTTAATAATGATGATTTTGAATTTGAAGAAGATTGTTATTATATAGAATATTTTGAAGATTTTACAGTAAAATTTGATGATGGTCAACTCTTTACAGTACCACCTGATGGAGATAGAATAAGAATTGAATATGTATATACTAATGGTATTACATATAATGGTACAACCGGAACAATAACAATTACTGATGAAGATGCAACAAATATTGAATATTTAGATATATCAACTTCTGATTCTTTATCAAATGGAGTAGATGAAGAAGAAAATGAAGGTATTAAATCAAGAGCTCCATTATTTTATACTACTCAAGGCAGAGCAGTTACTGAAGGTGATTATAATAATCTAATTAAAAGATGGTCTGATTATGATACTCTTGATTCAGCAATCGCTTGGGGTGGAGAAAAAGAATATATTGATACAGGTGATGATGATCATATTATTGAAACCGGATCAACAAAGGATTTAGGTTATGTATATTTTTCTATGCTTAAATCTGATTTAGATTATTTAAGTAGTGGTGAATGGTCAGATATAGAAGATTTTCTTTCTATCTATAAATATATAAATCTATTTTTTAAATTCTTACATCCTGTATTTTTTAATATATCACCAACAGTTAATGTTAGTTATCAATCATTAGTAGGTATTACAGAAGATATTGAAGATTTAACAAATGTATATCTTGATACTTTAGAAGGATATAATAAATCATTTTATTTATCTGATTTAATTGGATTTGTTGATGATTTACAAACAGTTGTTTATACATATATCACATATACAACAAATGTTACAGTTAGACATTCAGCAGATGATTATAATGTAATTAGATTAAATAGTGCTGTTGATACAAGTAGTATATCTGGAACAATAAATGGAAATGCAATATCAGATGATGGTGCAGGAAATATAGAATGGAATTCAGGAACTGTTGGTAGCATTAATTATACAACAGGATTTATTGTTTTAGATACATCATTTGGTGGATTATCTGAAGGTGATACATATGATATTGGATTTGATTTAACTGATCAAACAAATATAACTTTAGAAAAAGAATCATATTTAAAATTTAATGATATTACTCTAAATTTAGTATAGCGGATCAAAATGACTACAGATTATAATAAAAAATTAGAATATATTACTGAAACTATATTACCTAAACATCTTATAGATCAATATCCAAAATATGTTGATTTTATAAAAGTTTACTTACGTTTCTTAGATGAAAATTATTCTAATAAGATTTTAAATATAACTGATAACTGTGAAACAAATACAATATATGATGAATTACTTGATGATTATTTAAATAATTATTTTAAAGATGTTGTTAATCTTGATCGATATGAATTAACAAATCAGAATAAAAGAAGAGTTTTAGAATTAAGTAAATTAATCATGAATACTAAAGGAAATAAAAAATCCTTTGAAAGTTTATTTAAATCTTTAACTAATATAGTTATTCATGATCCAGATGAAAATGTAAACGTGGACGAATTTAATATTGTTTATTCTGAATCAGAAGGTACATTATTTACATATACATTTGAAGTAGATATTAATTATGATCGTGTTCAAGATTTAATTGAACAAGTTCATCCAGCAGGTTTTCAATCAGTATTTAATATTGCTCCGTTCGATTTACAAGATAAAGTTGAAGTTGAAGATGAATTTTATGCAGAAGTATCAACATTCGCACAATATAATGGGCAATATCAATATAACGGAACAATACAATATAATGCAACAACTACTACAGAAATAGGTGATTAAATGGCTGGAGCTAATGATAAAATAAAAGTTAATGGTATATTAGAAGTTTATGCTTTTAAAATGATTGATGGAATGTTCTTTTTAGAAGAGCATTTTATTGATAAAAATAGAGTAGTTAATAATGGATTAGAGAAAATTTGTTTATTATTAGGAAATAGTGGAGCTAATAATTATATAAGTCAAATAGGAGTTGGAACAGATGGAACTGAAACAGATGCAACTGATTCAGGTTTAACAAATGAATTTAAAAAGTCTCTAGAAGGAATAACATTTCCAACAACTACGTCTATTGAATGTGAATTTGATATAGATCTTACTGAATATAATGGAAATGTTATTAGAGAATATGGATTATTCACAGCAGATTCTACATTATTTGCAAGAAAAGTTAAAGCTGCGGTAGTTAAAGAAAATGATATTTATATAAGTGGAACATGGACAATTACTGTTTCATATACATCTATATAATTTAATTAGGAGAATATGAATGACTGATTTAACAGAATCAAGTGTATGGGAAACAGGAATATATCAATTAGAAATAATTGATTATGTTATTGCTGGTGCTGGTGGTACTGGAAATAGACAAGCACAAGAATTAGTTAATAGAACAGCAAAATTAAGAGATGAATTAGAAAAAAATGGAATTTTTATAGATGGATCTCATGAATTTATAGGACAAAATGTAATATTAACAACAGACTTTGAGGGTACAGTTGCTGATAGAAATTTAGTTTATTATAATACAACTAATTCTGAATTTACAAAGGCTATAGCAGATGGTACAGAAGCATCATATATTGCTGGTATAGCAGATGTTACAAATGGAGCAGTTTATTGTAATGGATTAATCAATCTTTATGGAACTAGTGCCTCTCCAAATGATATTATATATCTATCATCAACTGTTGCTGGTGCATCTTCTACAGATGTTACTGATGTAGTTATCGGTAAATATTTATATGATGATATTATATTTGTTTCAAAATCATATCAAATTGATGGATTAAAAATTGATGGTACTAATTTAAATGTAACATTAGGTACTGATGCAGCATCACCTTCATTTGTTGGAAATTTTAGTTGTATACTTGGTGCAGAAGCTGCTAAAAATGCAGTATCATCTAGTAAAACGACTGCTATTGGATCGCAGTCAATGGGATCTGGAATTGCAACTGGTGATAATAATACTTGTGTTGGATATCGATCTGGATATGATATTGTTGGTGGATATAGTAATACATTAATTGGATATCAATCGGGTCTTAGCATTACAGAAGGATATCAAAATGTTTGTGTTGGTAATTCATCTGGAACTCAATTTTTAGGATTTGGATTAACTTGTGTTGGTCATGCTTCTGCTAATAATTTAACAGGAATTGCTGGTTGTTTTATTGGATATCAATCTGGAGTAAATGCAACAACAGCTAATTACTCAACATCTATTGGATTTCAATCAATGGGATCTGGAATTGCAACTGGTGATAATAATACTTGTGTTGGATATCGATCTGGATATGAT
>Ga0098052_1001252_pt1 | contig 15954 bp, 32 predicted proteins | sample 15_taG_FD_81591 | JGI IMG/M metagenome (GOLD analysis project Ga0098052, IMG submission 81591) | Marine viral communities from the Subarctic Pacific Ocean - 15_ETSP_OMZ_AT15312 metaG | ecosystem: Environmental > Aquatic > Marine > Oceanic | place: Pacific Ocean | collected 2015-01-18 | reverse complement strand
ATTTCATTTTTATATTCTTTTTCAACTTGTTTTTGTTCTTCTTTATTTACTCCTAATCTAATTTTTTCTATTTCTTGTGAATTTAAATGAGAATGTATCCCTTCATACTCAGTTTTTGATTTATATTTTTTATTTATTTTATTCTCTGCTATAACTAGAGAATTATTATCTTTTACTTTTACTAGGTATTGTTTATCTTTATATGTTAATTCTTCTTGTTTCTTTTTTTGAAGTAATTCTTGCCTAAATTCTAAATTAGCTTTTTCTATATCTATCTTTCTTTGTCTTAAAGCTTCTGAATCTCTTTCTATAACTCCAATTCTAGGATATTTTACTTTACGTGGTAATAGAATACTTTCTTCTTCTTTAATCTTATTTAAACATACTAGTAAATATTTTATTTTATTATTTACTTCATCATAATTAAATTTAAGGTGATTATTATTTTCAATATATTCTTTATTTTCTTCAAGAAAACATTTAAAGAACTCAATTCCATCAGGTGTTAATGTTAATATATTAATATTATTTACTTGATTATAAAAAGCAACAGTCTTAGTTCTTAGAATTGCTTCATAATATAAATTATCTAATTCGCTTAATAATTTAGAAACAACTAAACCATGTTGTTTACATTCTAATATAAATTGATTAGCTATTGAAGGATGAACTCCAAAGTCTAATTCTAATTCTTTAAACCATGTAAAATTCTTTAAACCTAATACTGTAGCACACTTAAACCACTCTGCTCTTTTCAATATTCTATTATAAAATTTCTCCTTAAAATACATGTTTTCAAAAAAACCCTCTGAGGGGCTCAGGTTACCTGAGCCCCTGAAGCCCTTTTTTTTATTTTCCATTTTTAAGCCCTATAACTTCCACATAATCACCTTCTTTCAAATTACTTGAAATTGGGATAGTTAGCATTTTTTGTTTAGTTGATTTATTCAGCCATATTTTTCTTATTATTCTTTCCATTGTAATTTATAATATTATTTAATAGTATTTAAATATTTCTAAAAAGGTTTATAAAGTTGTAACTCTAATATATATTTAGGCGTTACGCCGTACTTATATAAAATGACAGATAAATTTAAACTAGGAAGTAAAGAATTAAAAAAAGAATTGGAAGGAGAATATGCAAAATTTGCTTTAGGAATCCCTGTAAATATTGAAATTATCACTGATGAAGTAGAAAAAAGAATTGTTGAATTTGAGAAAGATGGCGAAAAAAAAATTATTGCTAGATATGATATTAAAATTTGTATTGATGGGATAAATAAAATATGGTCTATTTCTAAGAAAGTTTTAAATACTATTAATGAACATATTAAAGAAACAAGTAAATTTAAAATTATTTTAAGAGAAACACAATACGAAGTAATTCCACTTGGTTTAAAATAAACTATGAAATGTCCAAATTGCAATAAAGAATTTACTCAGGAGATGAGAGTTAAATATATGGCAGGTTATAATTTAACTTGTAAACATTGTAATATTTATATTTACAATGATTCATTATTTCAATAAAAAATGATATATAATAACTATGAACCAGAAGTTTTTTTTATTTTATCAACATTATATAGTTTGTATTTTATAATTACAAATAATATAATGGCGATTATGAGTTTTAGCAGTATGTTGGGAATGATAATTATTAAATACTGGATGATTGATGACGGATTAAAAGAATGAAATGCAGAAGATATAGAAAGGAAATGCAATCTAAAAATAGTAGTTTTTGTAAAGATTGTATTGATTTCTTAAAAAAGTTAGGAAATTTTTAATTTTATTTTTATAATAAAGTATTTAAATATTTAATTCTATATTCTATTAAATGAAAAAATTAATTATAATTTTATTTAGTATAATGGCAATTTTGGGGACTGCAAATGCAGGAGTACTGCAGGATGTAGCAGGTATTTTACAATATGATTCAGTAAATGTATGTTTAGCTGATGGAAGCCAAACATTTGATGAAATTAATTTTGTAAGTCATACTGGTAACACAAATGAATCTATAAATAGATCTTTTCATTTAAATGAACAAAAAATTTTATCTGTTTGCACTTCTGGTTGCGATTATACAACAATTCAAGAAGCAGTGAATACGATACCTTTTTTTATTAATTACGATTATAAAATAGAAGTTCAAGCAGGTACATATAATGAAGATGTTTTAATTCCTTTTTTTATTTCAACACATACAAATCCAAATGAAGGAGATGAAAGTTCTAATCTTATAATTGAAGGAAATATAACAAATCCTATAAGTGTAAAAGTAAATAGTTTTACTTTTGATGGGGGTTATGGTACAATTCAACTTAATGGTTTTTCAATATTAACTAGTAATCCTTATGATAATGAACTATCAGGTATTGGAGCTTATGATTCTTCTGAGATTGGATTTAATAAAATTACTTTTGAAGAAAGTAATGCAACAACAGGAATATTATGTTATAATTCTAAATGTAGAGCTAATGGTATAGAATTAGGAATTAATAAATTAGATAATGGAGTGAAAGTTAAACATGGATCAAATTTTTGGTTTGATAATTTTAATTATGGTTATGGTATAAATGGAACTGCTGTAAATTATGTGTATAATGTTGCGGATGGTCAAATTACATTTAATGGAGAAGATAATGCAACTGGAGGAGTTGATTTAGTTTTTGATACTTCAAATGGTTTTGCTTATGATTCTAATTCAGGTAAATTATGGGGTGTAAAAGAATTTGAGAATAGAATTGGTGATTTTTTATTGAGAAAAGAAGATAATCTTGATGTAAATGAAGAAGGAGCACATTTAATTGCTAATTCTAATAATACTCAAAGATTAGCAGGAATTGGAATTAGAAATAATAATGATTTTGAAACTGGACTAAAAATTAAAGGAGATAATTCAGATAATACTGCTAGTGAAATTGAGTTTTATAGTGATGATAATTTAAGAGCAACAATGAATTATTTAGGAACTTGGGATTTTAAAAGTAAAGATATAACCGAAATAGGAATTATTAATTTAGGATCACCACAAGAATTAACAATTTCTTCAGGAGATATAACTATAACTAACTCTTATCATACAGTAGACACTGAGAGTAACTCTGCAAGTGATGATTTAGATTGTGTTTCAGGAGGTACAGAGGGAGATTTATTATATTTATTTGGACAATCAGGTTCCAGAGATGTAACTTTTAAGTATAATTCTTGTGGTGTTAGTGCTAATAGGTTATTAATTCAAGGAGGTGTAGATTTAGTAACTTCAAATGAAGCAGAAGGATTAAATTGTATAAAAAGATCTTTTGGATGGCAATGTTCTATTATAGGTGAAAGTTAAATAATTAAAAAATAAATAATTTTCTTTTTGTTTTATTTTGTAAAGTTCCTAAATAACAAACTTATTCTAAATTAACTTATTATGATTATTGCTAAATACTTTTACTTAACATTATATTTGATAAGGACAATTTAACAAAAACCTTATAAATAACAAGAACATATATTCTTTATGGTTCAAGAATTTATCGTGAAAGGCGAAACCATAGAAGTTAAAAAAAAACATTCAATAAAACATTCTAAAGATAATGCTTTAGAAGATAATGAAAAAAAAGAATTACTTAGAGCAGTAAATTCATTAAATGCACAACCTGAAACTAAATACAGATATGAAGTTTTAATTCATTTAATGATGAATGCAGGTTTAAGAGTATCTGAAGCATTACAGGTTAGATATGAATGGTTTAAAGAGACTGATGAGGGTATATTATTAAATATTCCTGATAAAGCAAGAGATTTATCTAATCTGAAAAGAGACTGGAAGCCAAAAACATTAGCTGGTAAAAGGGAAGTATTTTTTTTAGATAGAGGTATTGGTGAAAAAGTAAGAAGTTATTTCATCTCTAATAAAGGTTTAGGATTTTCTAGACAAAGAGCATATCAAATAATGAAAATGTTAGGTGCTAAAATAAATAAATTTCATTTACATCCTCATGCGCTTAGAAGTACTTATGCTAATATGTTAGTATATGCAGGAGTTACTGAGAGTACACTTTGCTATTATATGGGTTGGAATAATCTCCAAACAGCAGTTAATTATGTTAAAACCTCAAATGTAGCGGCTAGAAAAGATTTAATTAAAAAGTTTACGGATAAATAAAAAATGAAAAGAGAAATATATTATTGTGATAGATGTAAAACACAAATAGGAGATGATTTTGAAAAAGTAAACCAATTATTTCAATATACTAAAATTAAATCAGTAAGATTTATGTTTATTGAATCAAATAAAAAGATTAATTCAAAATATCAATTATGTAATAATTGTTATGATTCATTTCTAAAATGGTGTGAAGAATTTCTTTAAAATAAAAAATGAAAACAAAAGAAAAATTAAAAGGATTAATTGAATTAAAACAATTTAAAAAAAAAGTAATAGTGATGTTAGAGGGGGAAATTTTAGCATTGGAAGAGAATATCAAAAAACTTTCAAATCAATAATAAAATGGAAATATTAAAAATAAAAGAATTTAAAACTTTAAATAGTTGGAGTGAAGAAGATTTAATTATAGAAACAATAAAATGCATGAGAGATTATTTAGTTAATCAAGATAAAAAGACTAATCTCGGCCGTCATGCGTGGAGTATAAAAGAATTAGAGGATTTAATAAAATGAATTATCTTAAAAATTTAAATTCATCAAAAGTAATTCCAATTTCTTTATTAATAAAATTTAATACAGATTCTTTATTATATGATTTAGAAGTAATTTTAAAAGGAGTTTTAAAAACACTTTTACCTACTTTTTTTTTATATTCAGGCGAAAAACTAAACACTCCGTCTTTACCAAAGGTAGAAAATCTACCTATTGCGTCAAGAGTTCTAGAATTACCTATAAACAAAACTTTTCCTTTCACTGCACCTTTTTTAAATTTAACCATAAATAAGTATATGAATTTAATAATATATAAACTTAACTAAAAATAATAAAATGGAAATATATGAAATAATAGGTAAAATATTTATTAGTATTTTAGTAATAATATTATTTTGGGCAATGTATTGGTTTATATTTTTAGCACATTATTATTTTATGTAAGAAAAATTATCTTTTAATATAAATATTTTAGGTATTATATTTGGAGCTTATATAGCATATCAAATGATATGGATTTAACAATAAATTAAAATTAGAAAATGTTTAACAAAAATGAAAAAATAATTGGGATTATAGTTTTAGTATTACTATTATTGGTAAGTGCTTATTTAATCGGATATAATTTAGGTTTTATGTTTGGTTATTATGAGGGACACTTAGGAGCAACTCAGTACGCGCAGTTGAATTATACGAGCAAATAAAAATGGAAATAGATTATAATAAATTTAAAGAATTAATAATTAAAGAAAATAAATTTACTAAAGGTAAAATATTTAGAATTTTAAAAGAATGTGAGGTTTCAATTAATAATAATGGGATGTAAGAAATGTGATGAATTTGAAAAGACAGGAAACATATATTATCTTAGAATTGATAAAGCTAACATTGGAATTATATGTTGTGAAGAACACTTTAAAGAAGTGAGAGAAAAATTACTTTAAAATAAAATGGAAATAATATTTATAGATAAACATAGAGAATATAAAGCAACAGTAGAAAATGTAGAAGACATATATGAAGCTGTTAGAGATGGAATGGTTGCAATGTCTTATCATATTAATACAGCAAATGAAGTAAAAGAAGCATTGGAAACCCTTGAAGAGGAAGAAGAAAATGAATGATTGGAATATAATAACGCAAAGTATAGATAATTCAAAAATTAAAAGATTTAACTATAAAAAGATATTAGGAGAAAGTTTAACCGCTTTTGTGACAAAATTTAAAATACTTGGCTATACTTCCGCAGATATTAAAGAAACAATATTTCAATTACCAAGTGTTCAGAACTTTTTGATTCATAATCCAAGTATTAAACAGGATTTTATTAAAAATGTTAATATAAGTGTTTCAAGTAGATTTGCTGAACAAAATACTTTAGAAAGATTCAAAAATGAAATCTAGAAAAGAAATGTTAGAAATATTAGCAGAAGATGATTCACATTATAAAGTATTAGAAAATCTTAACACCGAAGCATTACATATTTTAGGATGTAATTTATGTAAATGGTAAAAATAAATAAGAAGATTTTATAAATATTGAAATTAAAAAATACTTATATGGTGAAAATAAATACTATATTAAAAGATTATCTAAAATTAAAAACTAAAAAAAGATTATCTGGAATAAAAGAAGTTAAAGATAGAAACCAAGGAGTAATAACTTTTCAGGCATTAGCTAAAAAAAATACTCCTTTAAATTCTAGAAGTATATATGGAACAAAAAAAATTCCTAGAATACATATTGCAACATTAACATCAAAAGGAGATGTTTTTTTATTTAAATCAGATTGGAAATATATTAAATAATTATTTTTTCTTTTTCTTTTTCAATACTTTACTTAGTTTAAGACCTTTCTTTTCTCCTTGTGTATCAATTCTGTTTTTATTCTTCTCAACAAATCTTAATACTGTTTTATCTTTACCTTTTCTAATTGTAAACTTACTTTTTAGTCTTTGAACGTCTTTAGATGCAATATCTTTAGCTTTAGTAGTTCCTACTATTATTAATTGTGCTGAAGCTTGAGTTGTTCTATCTACAGCTCCAAAGCCTCTTTTAATTGCTGCATTTAATGGAAGACCTAATTTTCTAGTTTTAACATTTCCACGTTCTTTAAATTTAATATCATACTTTAACCTTGTTCCTTTTGGAAGTTTGGAATCAAATTTTAATTTAGGTGCTTTAGTTGTTTTTGAAGGTGCTTTAGTTGTTCTTGATGGTGCTCTTAAAGTTCTTGGTGGTGCTTTAGTTGTTCTTTTTGATGCTCTTAAAGTTCTTGGTGGTGCTTTAGTTGTTCTTGAAGGTGCTTTAGTTGTTCTTTTTGATGCTCTTAAAGTTCTTGGTGGTGCTTTAGTTGTTCTTTTTGATGCTCTTAAAGTTCTTGGTGGTGCTTTAGTTGTTCTTGGTGGTGCTTTAGTTGTTCTTTTTGATGCTCTTAAAGTTCTTCTAGCAGTTTCTATAATTCTAAATGTTTTACCACTAACTCTCAAAACTGGTTTTTGTGTAGTACTCCTTACCCTTGAAGCTCTTGTTTTTGGTGTTTCTACTCTCATTTTTCTTCCTAATTTTTTAGATAACTCTTTTTCTAAAGCTAGAATTTCTTTATCTGTAAGCTTTCCTTTATTTGCCTTATTAACTTTATCTAATAAATCTTTTGAAGGTTTATATACTTCTGCCGTAACAAAATCAACTTTTTTCCCTTTAATATAAGTAAATCCAACTCTTTTAATTCTTTTAATAAATTCTCCTGGTGCTAAAGTTACTTCTAATTCTTTTCCACCAGCATAAATAGTTGAACCAATAGGTTTAAATTTACCTGAACCTGTTTTAACTTGCCACGCAATTAATCTATTAGTTTCAGCTGTTGTAAGTTTTTTATTAGCTTTTAATTTTTTTTCAATATCTTTTAATTGCTTTGGAAAATTAGCAACTTTTGCATTTTCAAAAATTAATACTTGTGGTTTATCTCCTTTTAGTCTAAAGTTACCTCTAAATATATCAAGAAGTGAAGCTGTTTTTTCTTTATTAATTCCAAGTCTACTTACTCTTAATCCTGCAGTAGGGTCAAGATATAAAGACCTTTCCAATAAAGTAATATTAGGAGCTACATTTTTTTGTAACCATTTATTTACCATAGCAAATGTTTTTTTAGGTAATTTCCCTGTTGAATCAAACTGTGCTAATGCTTTTTTAATAATAGCTGGAAAATTTTTTTCTCCTGGAATAGGTTTTCTAATAAGTTGTTTTCTATTAATCCAACTTGTAATTTGAACAGCAGCAGCATTTACTGCTGTAACTTCTTTGCCTGCAAAAGCTGTTTGTTCAGCTAAACTTCTAGACCCACTTTTTACAGTTTGACTTTTTAAAATCAAATCTGGATTCTTAGCATATTCTTTAGGAATTTGTTTTTTTTTACCTTTCAAGAAATCCTTAACAGAAGTCCAAAGTTTTTTATTTTTTAATTTAAATACTCCATTTACTTCTTTAACATAAGCAGGATTTAATTTAGATAGTGTTCTTACAGTAAGTCCTATTGTTTTAATTACAGCTACTTGTCCAAAAAGTATCCCTACTGCTTGCCCTAAGAACTCAGGAGGATTGCTTTTATATAAACTAATACTTTTCTTTGAAACTGTTGAAATTGTTGCTCCTGCAATAGTTCCTGCTATTAGTGCACTTTGTAAAGGATATTTTCTTACAAATTTTTGTAATTTATTTATTTTATCTGCTGTTGTCTTTGCTCCTTTAGTAGTTGTTTTAACAAGTTTAATAATATCATCATCTAAAATAAATTTTCCTTTTTGAGCTTCAGAACTTAACCTTTTTCCATAATTAAAAGCAGAATTTACAGTTTTAATTGATAATTTGCCCGTTCCTTTTACTAAATCAACTAGAGGGTCAACAGCTCCCTTTTTTACACCAATTACAAAAGATTTTGTGTCATTAAATAAAGGGTTTTTTTCTCCTGCTTGATTTCTAATTACTAAAGATCGCCCATAATTAACAGGAGATAATACAATTTTTTTACCTAGATTTAATTGTTTAGTTGTTAAGTTCTTATTAGATTTACTTATTTGAGCTAAATATACTTGTTTTTCTTTTGGTGTTACAGTTTGTTTAGTTAAAAGTTTATTTTCAATATTTTCAAAAGTTCCTGGTTTGAATTGTTTTAAATCTATTTTTTTAACTTCAGTTATTTTCTTTTTAATATCTTCATTAAATTTATTTAATCTTTTTAATTCTTTAGTATATTTTGGTAAAGAAGCTGTAAGAGGTAAAGGTTTAAAATTTCCTTTTATTGTAGATTTCTTTTGTTCTTTTAATAATGTATTAACTTGTAATTTAAAAATTGGAACTTCACTTACTGTAACTCTAGAAGTTCTTTTTTGTAATTTAGCTCCAATTTTTTGAATATCTTGTATTGTAAATTTTTTTGAATCTCTTTTTAAATTTGCAACTTCTATAACTTTGCTTAAAGTATCTTTTCCATAACTTTTTATTAAATTTTGTTGAATTTTTTTTCTTTCTGAACCTTTAGCCTTTAAGTATTTATCACTTTGAGAATTTAAAAATACTTCTGGGTTTGTAATAACTGTAATAGTTTGACTTTTTAATTTTTGTTTAGGAATTACTTTAGAAGCTTTTTTTAATTTTACAGCTTCAACTCTAGCTTCTCTAAGTCTTCTTTTACCTTTTACTACTTCATTTGCAAATCTTTTTGCTTCTTGTTTTGAAATTAATTTACCCTTATTTATTTCTTCTATTACTTGTTGGTAGGCTTTAATTACATTTCCTGCATCTCTTAATCTTTTTTTCTTATTAGTAATTCTATCATTTCTTTTTATTTCTTCCCTTCTTTTAATAAAATCATCTCTTAGCTTTTCAATCTCCCTTCTATTTTGTAATACTTCTTTAGATTGTATAGTCTCAATTCTTCTTTTTTTTATTTGTTGAGCTTCTCTTTCTTTTCGTCGTCTTTGTTCACGAGTTAAGAATTTTCTCTTTACTTCTACCATAGATATTTAAATATATAATATTAAAGTTTATAAACATAGTTATATGGAAAAGATTATGGCAACTGAAGAATATAAAATTGCTGTTGAAGTCTTGTTTGACAATTACGTTGAACTAAGAAAGAAGATGGAGAAAGATGGCTATCAAAACGTAGCTCTATCATTTAAAGAGTACTTAGACTTTTATGCGAGATATGAAGTAGAAGATTTAGGTTATACTGAAGAGGAAGATGATGAAGATGAATATGAAGATTCAGAATCCGAAGATGATTCTGAATAAAGAAGGATTAAAATAATATATTAATCCTATTATTACTCCAATTACTATAATATATACTAATACTTTTTCTATTATACCACCGATTACTCTAAATATAATACTAATTATACCATTATTATTATTATTTTTAGGTTTATTACTATTATTATTAGATTTAAAATTTATTTTTAGTCCCATAGTCTATTAATTATATAGTCTCTTTAAGCGTGAGTAGTATTTTGTAAGATTTTACTTACAGTTTGCTGCGATATGTTCTCTATATCTGCTATTTCTCTTTGTTTAAAGCCTTTAGCTTTCATTTTAGTTACTCTTTCAAATTGTAAATTCTTTTTATCATCTTTATCTTTCTTTTCTAATACTTGAGTTTCTTCTAATTTCTTTTTATCATATTCAACCTCATCAAATAACTTTGGCAAATAATCTTTAAATCTTCCTATAAGGTCAGGAGTAATAGTTATTCTACTCCAATCCCATTTATAATATTTAAACGCCTGATAAATAGTTTTAATCTTTTTCTTATCAACCCAGCATTTAAAATAACCCCTTTCATTATATTTTGTATGAACATGAATCCAGAAATTAGCCATCTTAATTAATTTCCAGGAATACTCTTCAATCTCATCAACAACCAAAACATAGAAATGTTGTTTAAATCTTTTAGTAACTAATGAGATTTTAAGCATATCACCTTCTTTAGTTAAAGCAACTTTCTTCCCTGTAGCTCCTTGAATAGCTTCATCCCACCAAATAGCATGAGTTTTATTATCATCTCTATCTGTTTTCTCTACAAACTTTTCTGTCGTCCAAACTACATTATCAAAAGAAAGATTTCTTCCATTTTCTTTCTCCCATAATGCAACAATTTGTGCAACTAGTGTAGATTTACCATCTCCTACATTTCCAGTAACAATTCCAAAAAAATGTCTTTTATCATCCATTAAAGCTTTTCCTCCTTTGATTAAAGAATATAAAACTGGATGAAATTTAAATGGATATAAATTCCCATCTTTATCTGGCATTTTTTGAGTAATATAAAAATCAGACATTTTCAAACATTTTCACCACTGTTTTATACATTACTTTCTTTTTTGTATCTTTTTCTTCTTCCCATGGTTGAGCTTCTTTCATTTTTGGTTTCGGAATAAGTTCAGGGTTTGTAAAGTCTTCAACCATTTCGGTATATATATCTTGTAACTTATCAAATATATTAAATAACATAATTTCAGCATTAGCTCTTTTTTCATTTAAATCATTTCTAAAACTGGGATTATATAAAACTTTTTCAATTTCTTTTAATCTTTTCTTTTTAGTTTGTTGATTATAGATATATGCATAATGTTTATTGAATAAATGTTTCACTTTAGCGAAATAAATATATATTTTATCTTTCTGTATATAGCATAATTCTCCTATCTCTGAAATTTCATCCATTTTAAAATTTAAACTGTCGTAAAACCTGTCGTGTTTCTTCCATTCAATTTCAACATTATCCTTTCTCTTTACGTCTTCATTCATAATTATATTGTAGAGTTAGAGTTTTATAAACTTTATTAAATAAAAAATCATTTATTTTAACTAAAAATCACGATACCTTTTTAAACAAAGTAAACAATATTTTAAGTAATCAAAGCCTAGCTTTGGGATATATTTAAAAATGTCAGTTTCAGAAACATTCAAAGGTCTTCCAATGGGAGCAAAAATTATTGTAACAATCTTAGGAATCGTTCTAGGTGGTTACGCTTTAGCAATCTTAGCACTAATTGTAATTGGTGTAATGGCAAATGTAGTTCTTTCAGGAGACGTAACAGTTCCTGCAGCAACTAACACTACAGTTTCAACAACTTTAACTAGTTTTAACACATTAGTTGGTACTGTATTAAATCCATTCACAACAATTGCTGCTTTAGTAATTGTAGCTGTTTTATTAGCTATCTTCTTTAGAGGAAAAATGCCTGGTTCAGGTTCTTCAGGAGTTAATTAATTATAATTAACTTTTATTTTTTTAATACTTATTCTATAAAAACACTTATAAACTTCTAACTCTAACATATATCTATGGTTAAGACTAAACCAGAACCAGAATATGAAGAAGACTTCTCTGAAAATGATGATATTATTGAAGAGGATAATTTAGATAATGATTCTCTAGAGTATGAAACACATGAAGGAAAAGGTGAATCTGTTATGGATAAACCAACTATGGACAATTTTTTTAACACTGAGCAGTTACTTCAAGAAATTGAAAAAACTATGAAAGGTTTTCAAAAAAAAGATAATAAGTGGGTTTATGCTACAACACCCAAAGCTAGAGATGAATTTATTAATTCTATGATTAATCGTTTAAGGTCAGTTATTAATCAACAAAACATGATTTCTTGGATTGGTGAAGAAGAATCTAAATTTCTATTACTTGAAAAGAATAAAGATTTTATTTTCTCAGTTTATGAAGAACCTTCAATTGAAGATGAAGACGTTGAAAGTATAATTAATATTTATGACCATGCACTACAGATTTTTATGGGACAAGTTACAGAAGGATTTGGAGCAAGAACTTTAAGACAAGTTGCAGCAAATGTTTCTTATGAAATTCCAAAAGAACAAAGAGATGATGGATTACTTAATCTTAGATATGGAGACCAAAATATTTTAAAAATTGGAGGAAGAAATAAATGAAATTAAGATATACTTTAATTTATATGTTTTTATCTGTTTTAGCTGTATTAGGTGGACAAATTAGTATTCTAGCTGTAGCATTATTTCTAAGTATGGTTACTGTTCACTTATTAACTGAAATTAAACATTTATTAAAAAATGGCAGCAATAACAAGAGATAATATTACTAATGAACAAATTGCAAAATTAGTTTATTATTTTGCATTATATAAAGAGATTATGACTAAAAACCCTGAAAGTATGCTTTGTAAACTTAATTTTATGCAAAGACAAGCTTTAAAGAAACATATTTCAGGAGTTAAAGAATTTTATGAACAATTAGATAAGATGTAAAATGTTTAAAAATAAAAAAATAAAAGAAGAAAAAGAAAAAAATGAAGTAAACAAAGCTGAGTATAAAATAGTTTTAGTTGAAAAATTAGGGGGTACTGTAAGAGTAATTAAATCTTTTTTTGCTTCAAGGTGGAAGGATGAAGAAGACCATGTAGTTTATTTAAAAAATGGAGATAAATCTGTTGCATTTATGGAAATCTTTCCCCAGCAAATAAATGATTTTAAAAATTATGGTGAAAATGAAGTTGATAAATTAATTGACAAATATAGTACTATTCTTGAAAGAGAAAGAGATAGAGACACAGAAGAATTAAATGATAAAGATGTTGAATATGAATTACTTAAATTAAAAGCTAAGAAAAGAAGTTTTAAATTTGATTCTAATGCTTCATATTTAAGTTTTGATGAAAATGCAAGACCTACTTTTTATTTTTTAAGGGAAGGTTCAACTTTTTTCCCTTTAAAATGGGATACTAACACAAAAAATATATTTGTACCTTCAGATAATAGGAAAAAATCAGCAAGTATTTCACTTAGAAATAAAGAAAATAAATATAATACTAAAAAGTTATTGGATGGTGTAAGTATTGTTTTATTAGTTGTAGGTTTTTTAATGTGTTCAGGGGGTGGATATTTTTTATTTAAAGCAAAACAAGCAAATGATACTTCTTTTAATGCTTATGACTCTTCACAGATTGCAGCAGCTCAAAGAGCTTGTTTAGAACAAATTAATAGTATTGCTGGAAATGTTGCACAATCTGCACAAGATGTAGAAAAAATTACAAATAACTTAGAAGAACAACTAAATAAACCTCAAACTGTAATTACTGGGGTGACGCCAGAATGAGTTTACAAGAAATAGCAAAAACATTAATCCCTATACAATTTAAATATACTTCATTAGGTTTTAATTTTGGTTTTTGTCTAGCTTTATGTGTTAGTTTACTTTTAAGTACAAAATTTATAAAATTTTTTGCTGTAATATATATAATTTTATTTTTATTTCAAGTATATCAAATGAAAGATGAACTTAGAGAACTTTTTAACTAATAATTTTATGTGGATAGTATTAATATTTTCAATATTATTAGCTTTTATATTTGCTGTATATATTCCAGATTACTTTATAACATACGAATATAATACAACTATTCAAAATATTTCAAATGAAACTTATATTTATAAAGTTGAAGATTTATATATTAAATAAATGGTTTCGGAATCAACACAAGCATTCGCAAATCAAATATTAGATAGCCAATTTGATTTTACTATAAAATGTATTATCTTTGCGTGTATAGTATTTTATGCAATTCTTTTCTATTATCTGAAAAGAAAGACGGAATTAGATACTTTTCCAAAAATAGTATTTAGTTTGTTTTCATCCATTTATATGTATACAACATTATTATTTCTTCCATTATTTTCTATTATGTTATTTAGAGAATACAGTGCTATTAATTTATGGACATTATTACTTCAAGCATACGGAGTAGTTTTTGTTATTATAGCTTTAGTTCTTGTATTTATGGGATGGCAAAAAGTTTTAGATATGTTTGGAATTGATAGTAATATTAAAATGATGAGACGAGAACAAAGGAGGAAAGGGGAAGAATGAAAACTAGACAAAAACAAAGATTAATCGCTGTTAGTCTAGAAAATGAAATTAAAAAATTTCAGAAATATCTTCAATTACAGGAAAACATTAAATTTGGTAGAAAAGCTAAAAGTATTTCATTTGTAAACGCTTCAAGCCAACCAAAGAAATTTGCAAAATTTATATTAGGTGATTTAAAATGAATAAAAAAGCATTAAGCCAACCAGTAATGATTTTAACCAGTTTCGCAATAATTGCAATTATGTTTATATTTACTTCAGTTTTAATTTTTGAAGCAGGTGAAGATTATTTAATTGCAGATACTGCCGATATTGGGAGAGGAATTCTTTCAAATCAAAGTACTAGTCAAGTACAATCATTAACAACTACTATTGACGAATTGCAATCAGATTATAGCGCTTTTGCGTTTCCATATGATTTATTTTTCTTGTTAATGTGGATAAGTACATTTAGTTTTACAGTATATTCAACATTTATGACAAATAAAGAAGGAATCTTTTCATTTTTCGGTTTTTTATTTATGGGTTCAATGTTAATGTTATTAATCACAAGTTATCTTGCAGAGTTTACAAACTGGTTCATGACAAATATATTTTATGCATTATTTGACGATACAAGTTTTAGTTTACCAATATTTACATTTTATTTATCAAATTTAGCTTTAATTAACTTTATTTGGTGGATTGTATTATTATTAGTCTCTATTATAGATAGAAACTTTATTTCAAGAACTGGAGAGGTGCAAGAATGAAAAGAGTATTATTTATGATTTTAAGCCTTTTTATTATATTGGGTACAGTAAATGCTTTAACAGTTGAAAATGTAACTTTAAGTTCAACAAGCAATAATGCTTCAGTTAATACTACAAAAGCAATTAATGTTTCAACTGTTGAATTAAATACTAATGATGTTACTTTAACAAATTTTTCTTTTGAAAATGGCGATGAATGGTTAAATACAACCTCTGAAACAAATATTAGTTCTTTATCTGAATTTGTATGGGATGAAAGTAATTCTTTAGTAGATACTCAAAACTTTTTACATTATTTTAGATTTAATTTAACAACTACTGGAACTTTATTAAGTAATTGGACTTTTAATTCAATAAATGCTGTAGGAGATGAATTAACATTATTTTTTACAGATTTAGGTAGCGAAGGCAGTAAATCGTGGGAATTCTCTAAATTTGGATATGTGAGCGCCTTTTATGACTTTGTACATAGTTATGATTCTTTTAATAATGTAACATTTAACGTAACACCTGCTAAAATTAATATTAATATATATGATAGAGATTCAGGAAATTTAATTACAGATAATGTAAGCGTTGAATTAATTGGAGATTTAGGAGCACTTAACACAACAACCACAGGAACAATT
>Ga0098052_1001243_pt1 | contig 15999 bp, 32 predicted proteins | sample 15_taG_FD_81591 | JGI IMG/M metagenome (GOLD analysis project Ga0098052, IMG submission 81591) | Marine viral communities from the Subarctic Pacific Ocean - 15_ETSP_OMZ_AT15312 metaG | ecosystem: Environmental > Aquatic > Marine > Oceanic | place: Pacific Ocean | collected 2015-01-18 | reverse complement strand
TTTTGTGTTTTTTGTGTGGCCTCCACCCCCCTCCCCCCGTTTCTTGGTCCCCCCACAACACCCCCTGGGACCCCCCCCGGGGACCCCCCCCCCCCCACGGGGGCCTCACGTTCCACAATCTGGCAACGCGCTAACACGACACACTAACAGAGAGGTGAACTAATGCTCTCGCCAATCGAGCATACTGGATTAGTGCTACTGGCGTTGATCTGGGGGCCGGCCGTTGTGGCCGCAATCGCTCTCACATACCAAAGAGTCATCGAGTTTCGGTAGAGGTCTCACATCAACAGAAGGGCACACGATGAGATATTACGTAGACTCGGCCATGTTGGGCGACGGCGGCAGCGATGAACTGGAAAAGTTTTGCCGCATCCTCCAATCGCTAACCGACGTTGGGATTTGTTCTGTGTGTGATAGCTACAATGGGGCCAACAATGACGGCTATGATGGTCCCGATGTCCCATGGGATCGGGCGATGGAGATATACGCTGACAGGTGAATCCGGTGCTGATAGAGGCCACAGAGTGACACTCGAGACCACCACCCCCGAAAAATTCCTAGATCTAGGAAATCGGAGCCCAACATGACCCTCCCCACCCTCCGGGAACCCAAACCAGAATCCGGCGTCTAATAAGTAGCGCCACCCAACACCCTCCGAAAAAGGAGCCCACCCCGCAATGGCCAAGTTCCAAACCCTCAACCCCCGCCCCGCGATCTACTTCCGGGGCAACCTCGATTTCACCACCGCCGTCTGGGCGTGCGTGAACATGGGACACCACACCCGTCTCATCGAACACAAGGAAGTTGACGCCCTGCCCCTCGAAAATCCTAGATCTAGGATTCTCGCCACCTCCAACGACCTCGGTGCCCTCACCCAATGGGCCACCCTCTCCACCAGCCTCTCCGCCCCCACACCCTACGATCCCAACCCCCACACCAAGGCCGACCAACCTCGTCACCGCTTCCGCTCCCCCTCCACACCAACCACCACCACCCTCGGCGCCGCACTCAACGCCGCACTCCTGAAAGCCGCCTCATGAATCCCGCCTGCCGCCACACCATCCGGGCCCTCACCACCGATGAGCCCGACGAACCCCTCTACACCCACGACACCCCCGGCCTCTACCCCGAACCCGCCGACCTCGAGTTCGCCACCGAGGCCCTCACCCACGTCCTGCACACCCTCGCGCGCCAGGATCCCATCACCACCAGAAATTCCTAGATCTAGGCTGGCATCATGAAACGATACATGTATGCATTCAAGGTTGAAATCGCTGGGTGGGGGACCACTCCAGATGAGGCATGGGATGACGCGGTATCCCAGTGTCGTCTTCACAAGATTGGTGGCGGCGAACTGCCCCATGAGATCATAGACGAGGAGGATGAAGATGCAACGGTATAAGGATTTTAGGAAGCCGCCCACCATGCAACACCGCATCTTCGAGAACTTCCCCTCCGCTGTCCGCTGTGCATCACCAACATCGACATGCCCTGCGTGTTGGGCCCCAGCCCCGGCACCGAGGACGGCAACATCATGCAGGCCCAGACCACCCACCTCCACTGCATGGTTGAGTTCGCCAGCTTCACCCTCACCCAGCAACACCTCGAACAGAACATGGAGCCCACGTCATGACCACCGTCGAAAGCCTCTCCAACGTCATCGCCACCCTCTCCACCGAAGTCGCCCGCCTCTCCACCCGCAACCGCGAACTCGAGTGTGACCTCGACAACGAGCAGGCCAACCACGCCCTCACCCGCACCGAGAACAGCCCCCTCACCCGCAATCTCACCCACCTCGACCGCGACATCCTCACCAACCCCATCCTCGACATCACCCTCACCGCCCTCTTCAAGTCCACCAACGACCACCAGAACTACCTCCGCGACTTCATCGACGCCTCCATCCAACCCCCGCACTACGCCATCTCCTGCATCAAGGCCCTGCGCACCCTCACCGGCCTCGGTCTCCGCGACTGCAAGCATCTCAGCGACGAGTGGATCGCCCGCCACCCCATCGGGGAACCCAATCCGGACTCGGGCGTCTAATAAGTAGAGGCAGTCCACCCTCACCGAAAGGCCACCCCACATGGCAAAGCGCTCCAAAGACCGCGCCCTCACCAAGGCCAAACAGCACGCCTCATTCCGCGACTGGCTCGACAACACCCTCTTTACCTCCGACCTTGGCCGCGCCAAGCACGCCTCCCACACCGCCACTCACCCCGTCCGCCGCGAGCGCCCCAAAGTCTCCACCTCGAAATACAACCCCGACGGTTTCAGGAAATCCTAGATCTAGGAAATCTCAACCAACACTTGGAGATCCACACCGTGACCCACACCGTGACACCCATCCGCAAATACTACAACTCCGACGGGGACGTCGCCGTCCTCTACTCCCCCGGCTTCGGCACCGGTTGGTCCAGCAGCACCGTGTTGATTGAGGACAACGACGCCTTCACCAACGCCCTCATCTTCGACGCCCGCCTCGTGCGCTTCGTCAAGGACCACGAGAACAAGCCCATCGCCGAAGACTCCGCCGATCTCCACGCAATCCTCGAGGCCATCGACCTCGCCACCGCCACCACCCCCGACGAACTGTCCCTCCCCGGCTTCTACACCGGGGGCGCACGTGACCTCACCATCGCATGGCTCAAGCCCGGCACCAATTTCCTCATCTACGAGTACGGCGGCGCCGAATCCATCCAAAGCTACGACGATCTGCCCTTCCGCACCGCATAAGGAGACCCACACCATGTCCAACAAACTCATGATCCACTGTGGCGGCCGCAACGCATCCTTCGGCGACGTCCTCGCCGTCCCCGTCCCCGCCCAGACCCCGACCTACACCCCCGTCGCCCACGGTGACTTCATCCACACCGTCCAAGCCGCCGCGGACACGCTCCTGCCCCAGCCCCTCATCGGCACCGAGTTCGCCCTCACCAAGGACGGCGACCGCATGTTCGGCGTCCTCACATGGGGACCCTCCACCCCCGAAGGCGTGGCCCGTGACCCCGACGCCCTCGACATGAGCGCCGGCATCCGCAATTCCTACGACCGCTCCATGTCCGCTGCCCTCGGCCTCGGAGGCCGCACCTTCGTCTGCGACAACCTGTGCATCAGCGGCTCCATCGCCACCTTCAAGTTCCGCCACACTGGCGCCGTGCTGGAACGCCTCCGCACCGCCATCGTCACCACCCTCTTCGACGCCCAGTCCCGCTTCGCCAACCTGCGCCGTGAAGTGCAGGCCCTCCGCGAGACCACCATCACCGACCGCGACGGCCACCACTTCTTCGGCCAGCTCTACGGTGCCGACATCATCAACACCACCCAATTCACCGCCGCCAACCGCGACTGGAAGAAGCCCGCGTTCGACAACTTCGCACCCCGCACCGGGTGGTCCGCCTACAGCTGCGTCAACGCCGCCCTCAAGTCCACCAACCCCGCCCAGATCCTCGCCTCCCACGTCAACCTCCACGAACACGCCCTCGAGATGTTCACTCCCGACCTCTCCGCCCCCACACCCACACCCGCATTCAACTGAGGAACCCCCACCATGAACCTCACACAGCTCATCGACAAGCTCACCGAACTGCACCAGCACCTCGAGACCACTGACGCCCCCCAAGACTCCCGCGAGATCAGCATCGAGATCAACGACAGTGGTGGAGCTTTCGGGGACTACGCAAATGCCCTCATTCCGGTCTTCGACGAGGACGCGTGGGGCGAGCACATCCAACATGTCTGCTCCGAGATCTCCGACCTCTCCGCCCAACTCCAGGACTCTCCCATCGAGCCCGCAGCACCCACCCACGACAGCATCCGCGCCGCCGTCGAGGACGTCCTCCAAGGCAGCACGACCGAAGTCCGGGCCGAAACCCGCGCACTCCCGCCCACCACAGCCGCCGCCATGCTCGATCTCCTGGATCACTTCTTCACCAACGCTCCCGAGATGGAGTGCGGCCGTGTATGGGACATCATCACTGCCCTCCGGGGCCCCGATGCGCCCGACCACACAAACACCAACGACCCCAAGGGCTACACCGTCCAGATCCGCCGCCGTGCCCTGCCCCACACATGCGCCAAGCACGTCCTCGCCGGTCGTGCAATCACCCGCCCCGAATGCAGCACCCCCGGCCCACTGCCTCACGTCGCACAGAGTGGGCACTGGAACGTCCACATCATGCGAGCCCAGACAGCCCTCGAGCAGATCGGAAAGTAACCCATGCCAGAGCCCATCATGCCAGATCCCGGCACCCTCACCGACGAACAAACCTTCATCCAAGCCTACCTCGGCAACTTGGTGGGCTGGACCGTGGACCGCCTCATCCTGAACGTTGACACCGATGGCGACGAAGAGCCCACATGGGGACTGGTCCTGCGCCACCCCGACAGGCCCATCGCCAAGACCATCGCATGGATCATGAGTGACTCCGAAGGCAATGGACCGGGGTGGCTTGATCTCGAAGAGACCTACTGAGCAATGGATATCCTCATCGCCTGTGAGTTCTCGGGCACCGTGCGCGACGCATTCACTGCGAGGGGAGCGAACGCGATCTCCTGCGATCTGCTCCCCTCGGAGACGGACGGGCCCCACATTCAGGGCGACGTGCGGGATCTCCTTGGGGACGGGTGGGACATGATGGTTGCGTTCCCACCATGCACCCACCTCGCCGTCAGTGGTGCCCGCTGGTTCCCTCAGAAGCGCGCCGACGGGCGCCAGCAAGCAGCCATTGAGTTCTTCCGCACCCTTGCAGAGGCACCCATCCCCCGCATCGCCCTCGAGAACCCCATCAGCATCATGTCCACGGAGTATCGCAAGCCAGACCAGATCATCCAGCCATGGCAATTCGGCCACGGCGAAACCAAGGCGACGTGCTTGTGGCTCCACAACCTGCCCCTCCTCACCCCCACCAACGTTGTGGATGGACGCGAACCCCGTGTCCATCGCCTCCCACCCACCGCCGACCGCTGGAAACAACGGTCACTCACCTTCACCGGCATCGCCACCGCCATGGCCACACAATGGAGCCCCGCATGACCTCGACACGCACCCCGCATCGGTTCTGCGACACCTGTGGACTGGTGTATGAGATCGCCTCCACCGACAGCCCCATCTGCGAGGACTGTTTCTCCGAGCAGATTGCGTGGGCCGACGCCTTTATCCTGGACCCCGACACCACCATCCAAGCGGCGATCCAAGCCGCCAAGGAGGCCCACCACAATGTCTTTCAACACTGAGATCTCCATCGAAGTCGAAGTAGACGGCACCATCAGCGGCTCTGGCCGCGACGTCGAGGCCGAACTCCACCATGTCTGGATGGAGTGGAAGCCCATGTGGCCCGCAAACGCCAAGCCCACCCGCATCGACATCCTGCCCGCACTCGACCCCGCCACCGAGGAACAACTCCTCGAAGAGCTGGAGGAAAGCAAAGTTTCCGAGGCGGAGGCGGCCTACGACTGGGCCATGGAGTGCAAGATGGATCAGCAACGAGAGGATGGCCGCCTGTGAGCGCCCCGCACGAACCCATCATGGCCCACGGCGTGTGCCTGCGTCACCGGTCCACACCCCTTACCCGGGTGGATTGCCTGCTCCCGGACCGGGACACCCCCGAAGAATCCTTTATGGCCGCCCGCGACTGCTGGCCCTCGGCAGACTGGGAAGCAATGTATCTCTTCACTGTGCGTGCGGACGGCGAGCGTGAGCCCGTCGTGGGTATCGCCGAACGCATCACGGAGGACTGAGCCATGCGTGCCCGTGTCCACACAACCAATCAGATCCGCTTCGGCTACAAGTGGCTCGGCAGAGATCTCAGTGCGACTTACGCACGCTCCACCTATCGCTCGCGCTGGCGTTACACCAACAAAGCCTGGATGCCCCACATCAACAACCTCGAGATGTGCGCCAATGGCTACCATTTCTGCCCGCGCTTCATTGACCTTCGCTTGTGGGCGTTCACAGGTCGCACAGGACAGGCCCACGTTGAGTTGTGGCGCGTGGCCTACAAGGGCACAACGATTTACGGTGATCAGAAAGCCTGCACCAGTGATCTGCGCCTTGAGCAGCGCCTCGCAAGTTTTCCTGAACTCTCCGAGATCTATGGGAGCGCACCTTTCGATGTTGAGCTTGCTGCGTATCGTGACATCCGCCGCCTTGCCCATGCCTTGGGCATCGCCCACCTCCAGTAAAGGAAGCCCCCTCCATGACCACCTCTCGCCTCCGCATTGTGCGGGGCAACGACAAGCTCGGCAACATCCCCAATCTTTCCACGATGCCCGGGCCCGCACACACCTGCGGTCCGAACTCCAGCGTGTGCCTCAAGGGTTGTTATGCGGTGAAGTTTGCACGGTGGCCCAGCGTCCGCAAGTGCTGGCAGGCCAACACCGACATCATCATGCAGGCCCATGCCACCGCCCACTGGAACAACGTGATCGCCGACGTCACGGAGTATCTGTGGGCACGGCCCTCGGAGTTCTTCCGGTGGCACGTCAGCGGGGACTTCATCTCCGGCGCCCACCTCGAGGCCGCCCTCGAAGTGGCGCGCGCCACACCCGATACCCTGCACCTCGCCTACACCAAGAGCCTGCCGGCCATGGCCCGCTTTCTGGCTGTGGGCCCGCAGGGCGTGCCGAACTTCACCCTGCGCCTGTCGCAGTGGCCCGGCCTGGAATATTTCGGACCCATCGCCGACGGTCTGCCCTCGTTCTGGCTCGACCACGACGAACGTGCCCCCGCCGATGCGGTGCCGTGCCCGAGTGATTGTTCGGTGTGCCAAGCCTGCTGGCACCGGAGTGTGCAGGATGTCCGCATCGCCCAGCACTGAGCCCGGGGAGAGGCCCGGGGCAATTCTTCTGCACTCGTAACTCAGTGTGCCACAACACGTTAGCAATTCTTCTGCATTCTTCTGCACCATTTGTCGACAAATTTAACCCCAACAAAAACAAGGAGTTACATGAGGTTTTTGAATTCTTCTGCAGAACCCCCCACATCCACGGATTTGTGGGCGTGTGGGAGAGGGAAAGAACAAGTAGTACTAAGTAGTAGTGTGTTGTATTCGTGAGTAAGAGAAGATCTAAATAATTCCTCGCCCCCCAACCTCCACAAAAACACGCGATTGTGGGACCCCCCTGCAGAAGAATTGAAGAATACACCTAACCCCAACAAAAACAACAGGTTAATTTTTCTGCACACTCCTGTTGAAGAATGCAGAAGAATTGCACAATCCTCGTAACCCCTTGCAGAACAACGGGTTACACGATGCAGAAGAATTGCCCCCACGCAACCCGCTGTTTTCACTGCACTTACACCAGCACCCACCACAAAGGACCTCGAACATGGCCTTCGGAAACTCCCCAAAGTATCACCGCACAATGATGCATCGCACCGAGATCTCGGCCCCCATGCGCCAGCTCATGGACGCTGGACGCATCCTCGGCAGGGTCCTGGACTTCGGTTGTGGGATCGATCCGCACCCCTATCCCGGCTACGATCCCCATGTCCCGGGCAAGACCTACCACCCCGCAACGTGGCCGGAACCCACCCCACCACAGTTCGACACCATCACCTGTCTCTACGTCCTCAACGTGGTGGATGACGACACAGCCATCGGCATCATCGGCGACGTCCTCGATCTCCTCGCCCCCACGGGTACCGCCTACTTCGCCACCCGCCGCACGCCAGCCGCACCCAAACGCACCGCCACCCAATGGTACCGCACCGATGACGAGTACGGGGCCCTCTTCACTACGGCCTACGCCGATGGCATTGCCACCATGACCACGCCCTCATCCTATCGGCTGTGGAAACTCACCCAAGACACCGTCCCCAGCATCCCCGCATGACACTTGACAAGACAAACATCGTGCATTACATTCTCTTCACACCCACACCAAAGGAGCCTGCGTGCCACCACCCACCAACCACATCCGCACCGCCCGCCACACACTCGGCATCACCCAAGAGCAATTCGCCCGCAAGATCGGCGTCTCCTCACGCACGGTGTCCCGTTGGGAATCCTCCCGCAACACACCTCACCCTGTCTTCCTCTCCCTCATCGACTCCCTTGTCCGCATCCACCAGGCAGGGGCCGAGCAGGCCCTCCAATGATCGACATCATAACCGCCCTCACCGCCCTCACCATCATCGCCATTGCCCTGCGGCTCGAACACTGGCGCAACCACAAATAACCCGCTCCACTGCCCTGCTCTGAGGCCCCGCATGATCAACCTGCTACCCGAACGTGTCGCCATCGAAGCTCCACCACCATCCCCCACGCATCGGCCCGCTCCACGTGGCCACCGCACCCACATCAAGGAGGAACGTCAACGTCTTGCCCCCATCCTCAACGCACCCATCGTCCACTGCTCCACCCGCATCAACGGCCACGGCAAAATCGTCCGCACCGGCATCGTCCGCATCGGTCACACCTTCCTCCGGGTTGCAGATCCCAAACGACCCCTCGACGATCCTGCCGTCACCGCCCTCCAGAAACTTGCCTCGGACCCTCAAGGAAGCTGATCTCACCCGCCGTGCCATCATCGGCCAATGAACCCCCACCCGGGAGCCGCCCGCATGCCCCTACTGCCCGACGAGTCTCGCACTGCGCTCGCCCACATCCACAAAAGCCTCTCTGAGGGGAACCAACTCACCCTCCGAAACGTCTACACCATGGTCGAGACAAACAGCATCGACCCTGACCTCACCATCCAACGCCTCATCCTCAATGGCAACGAGGCCATCCTCAACCTTCTCGCCCCTCACAAGGATGCCGCAAAATGACCGCCTCCCACACCACCACTCCCGTGATCGCCGCCCACGTCGAGTGCCAGCCCGACCGCTACCCCCAACCACTGCTGCTGCGCTGGCTCCCACTCCACGCCTCTGAACACCTGGAACTCTCCCTCACCCGGGGCGAGGCTCGCCACCTCGTCAACGCCATCAACAAGGCCCTGAATCCCTCAACGTATCGCTCCAGCAACATCGTCAAAGGAGGAAGCTCCGATGAATAGTGCAGGCAAAATGCAACAGCAGATATTCGCAATGCTGTATGCCAACGGGTTGGAACAAGGTCTGGCGCAGGGCATGACACACGAAGAGGTCGCCCACGTCTCCATTGATGCCGCCCTCAAAGCCGTGCTGGTGTACTTCCCTGACACTCCCTCACTGTTGGATGTGGAACTCGACAACCTCGCGAAAGCCGCAGCAGAATGAAGTCCGGGATCTATCCAGACGAACGCCGCATCATCGTGGACAACTACACCCTCGACTTGTGGCGCACCTGTCCCCGGAAGTTTTTCTGGCGCATCGCCCAGGAACTCTCCTTCAAACCCTCAAACATTCTGGAAGTCACCCCACAAACCCGCATCCCACTCGCCCCTGCACTGGCGTTCGGCATCGCCATCCACAAGGCCCTTGACACCCTCCACTTGGGCGGACTCGACGCCCTCCCACAAGCCTGCGAGGACTTCCTCGACATCTTCGGTGACACGGAGGACCCCAAGGGCAAGCGCACACCCGGACGCGGCGTCAAGCTCCTGAAGGGCTACGCCAAGCAGTGGGCCGCACAGGACCTCCAACGCTGGGAGATCCTCCAGTGCGAGGCACGCTTCGCCACCTCGCTGGGCAGCATCCCCATCCACACACCCTCCAACACCACCGAAGAGTGGGAGATCCTCTACCATGGGGCCCTCGACAAGATCCGCTCGCGTCGAGACAACCCCACGCACATCAACATCCTCGACCACAAAACCACCTCATGGGTCACCGAACACACCATGACGGCCTTCACCATGTCCAACCAGTTCTACGGCTACCTCAACGGCCTGCGCTCCCTGCTCGGCACCGAGCCCAAGAACTCCTCATTCACCATCGATCTCCTGGTGATGAATGCGCGCTCCGATCGCTTCGACCGCAAGACCATCCACCCCACAGCACCTGCACTCCAAGAGTGGCAAATGGGCATCCGCGAAACCTGTCGGCACATCCTCCACGCACACTTTGCAGAGGATCTTGACGAGCCGCACCTCGCCTACCCACGCTACGCACCCACTCGCTGCACGGATTACGGCAAGCTCTGTGATTACTGGGACCTCTGTGAAACCGTCACAGACCCCACACTCTACTCCACCACGATGTCTGCCCAGTTCTACGTGGACCCGTGGGACCCCGAAACCCGCTAACAAGGATCGCCCACATGCCCCGAGGCGTTGCCCAATGACCGATGATTCCGACGGCATCTTCATCGAAATGAACACCGAGAATGCGCCAGACTTCATCGCCGCAAAGAGCCCCAACTGGCACATCGACATCCGCAACAGCACCCAACAGAGCGCGGAGGAAGCCAACGTGGTGGAACTCGTCAGCGCACTGCTGATGGGCGCCCTCGCACTCCTCCAAGACACCATGGACAACACCGAGGACCCCATGGCCACATTCTTCGACCTCGCGAACTCCATCGCCATCGACATGAAGCCGCTCCACACCGCAGAGGAACTCATGCATCCACCCCCACCAGAAGATGACCCGAAGGATGAGTGATCCTCCACCTACCATCCCTACGGAGGTGCTGCAATTCACACCCACACAAACCCCCCTGCCGATGGCGCACTGCACAGTCCACGGTGCCATTGGCGCGAACTTCATGGTGTGGTATCGTAACGATGGCCATACCCAGCGCACTGAACCCATCTGCTTCGAGTGCTGGAGCGCCTTCATCGCAGCCACATTCCCAAAGGTCACCCTGCATGAGCACACCTCACCAAATCCAAACCCTCAAGATCAACCGTGACGAACTCAATCACCTCAACGCGGGGTTCTGCGTAGACCTCGACATCGGCGACCGCATCATCTCGCTCTCGCCCACCAACGATGCCTCACCCCCATACCACGCCCACGGGGATGACCGGGTCCCAAGCATCCCCGATCACCTCCCCTTTCTGGGCAGCGGAGCCCTGTCCCTCACCATCCAGAAACTCAACGCCGTCATCACATACCTCAAGGAGACCGAAGAATGAGCCCAATCGACACAGCCTCAGACGAGGCAGCCCAACAGCCACTGCGCGCCATGATCTACGGTGAGACCGGCTCGGGCAAGACCTTCTCCTTGCGCACACTGCCGGAGGACTTCTTCCCGGTCCTCATGCTGGACTTCGACCGCAACAGTGAGGCGCTCAACGGTGCCTTCCCACCCGGGGCCTTCTTCATCGAACCCATCGAGGACTTCAAGCTCCTCGGATCGAAGCGCAAGCCCACCGGATACAAGCAGGCCAAAGACGTGATCACCGCCGTGGTCAACGAGAGCCTCGACTTCGCACCCCGTACCATCATCATCGACTCCGTGACGCGCCTTTACGAATCCATCATGGACCACGGACTGGACTCCAGTTCCCGCGGCGAAGACGCACCGCCACAGCTGCAGGACTACGGCACGGCCGCACGCCTCATGGTTCTTTTCCTGCGGGTTTGCATTCAGACCGGGTGCAATCTTATATTCTTGGCCCACGAAAAAGCCTACGCCAACGAGGTCACCGGCATCGAGAAGGGCGTGCCAGCCCTCACCGGACAGCTCGGAGACATCGTCCCACGGTACTTCCAGGAGATCCTCCACGCCAAAGCCACCGGCAGCGGTGACAAGCGCAAGTGGATGTGGGACACCGCACCCATGGGCAAGTTTGTCGCCCGCACCACCCGCGGCCTGCCTGCACAGGTCGAACCGGACTTCAAGGTCTACTCTCGCTAGGAGCCCCACACAATGGCAATCCTCACCGTCATCGGCGTTTGCCTTCTGGTCGGACTGGCGGCTTGGGCCAGCCTCAAGCTCGCACGGTCATAGTCCTTCGCCATGGGTGGGACAGTGAGCCACAACATGACTCGCAGCAGAGCCAAAAGAGAATGGGATTGAAGGGGATCGACTCTGGGGAGAGCGGGACCACGCAATCATCCACTCACCGGCACACTGTCCCATCCAAACTTTTTTCGCCTTCGCGGGAACTTTCCGTCCGCTCAGGCGTCGTACACTCAAGCCCCACCGGGCCAACCATTCCCCACCACCGCTGACTAAGCGCCTCGTGTCAACACACGCATCACCATGGGCCCCGCACACACGGTGTGGGCACCCCGCAAATCGAAATCGAAAATCGAAAAGGCACAACACCAATGGCAGACACAGATCAGATTCAGGACACCGTAGACTTCGGCAACTGGGATGACGAGAAGGAGAAGTTCGACAAGCAGATCGAAGAGGGGAACTACCCGGTCACACTGCAGGCATGGGAATACCGTACCAGCCGGCAGAAGGGCTCCCCGCAGATCGCCTTTCAGTTCCGGGTCACGGGCTCCGACGTCGAGGGCGCCGACGGCACCCCGCTCTTCTACAACACGACGTGGGGCACGCGCTTCTTCCGCGGCGCCATCCTGAATCTCGCCCCCGCCGCCGGCTTGGAGCCGCAGGCGTTGGCACTGGCCGATGCACAGGCAGGCCCCGGCGCGGGCAACGAGACCTCCGACTACCTGGATGCCATGATCGGCACGGAGGTCACGGTCAAGGTGAAGCACCGTGAGTGGCAGGGGAAGTCCCGCCCGGACATCGCTGACTTCGTCGCCGACGACGAGTAAGCCTCACCACGGCACGGTACCATTTCACCACTCACCACTCACCACTCACCGGGGGGAGGGGCCACAGCGGCCTCTCCCCCTTCTTCACTACAAGGAACCCTCGCGCATGGCTGAACGCATCCCACCGCCCATCGCCTCCAACCGTATCTGCGACGCTTGCGGGGCCGACACCTACACCGTCAGCACCCCCACAGGGGACTGGTGCAAGACCTGCGTGGACAAGGCATTCTACCTGCAGGCGCGCTCAGACTGGCTGAAGCGCACCGAAGAGGACAATGCATGACCTACCCTTGGAAGTTTCACAGCGCCCCGATCATCCTAACAGGGGAAGAGAAGGACGAGATCAAGAACGATCCTGAGTGGTTGGGGCACACAAAAGAGTGCCCGTACACAATGGCGGCAGGTCCTGTGCATTTTGAAGTTGCCGTGGAAGTCTGTCACCCGAAGTGGGCTGAGTCCCGGTTCATCACTTTGGATGCAGAGTATGTGTGCCGAGCCGACGCGCAGGACGCTGCAGCAGACCTCGCCGCTCAACTGAGTCTGCAATGAGAAACCGTGTGCTGCCTGAGGGCCGCCCAGACGCGCCCATCGTGGTCCTCGGCGACGCGCCCGAAAGCAGGGACGATTGGTCCGGCAAGCCCTTCAGCGGGCACGCAGGGGCGCTCCTCTTCGATGACATCCTGGCGCGCGCTGGCATCGACCGCGAGGACTGCCTCGTTCTCTTCACCCATTGGGAGCGCCCGCTGCGTCGCACCCAGCACGACCGCACAGGGCTGCTCTCCATCGCCAATCCCACCCGAGACCACGAACGCACCCTGCGCGCCATCCGCGAACACCCTCGCACACTCGTTATTACGGCAGGCCCCTTCGCCCTCAAACTCCTCACCGAAGAGGATGACATCACAGCGTACCGCGGCAGCATTCTGCGGGACCGCTTCGATCACGCCACTGTGATCCCCATGCTGGACCCTGAATTCATCATGCGTCAGTACAAGCACAAGGCGCTTGCCCGCCATGACGCCCGCATTGCCGCACGCTACCTCGCTGACCCCACCATCTGCGACATCCCACGGCGCACGCTCCACGCCGGCAACACCTCATTCGAGGATCTCCGGGACAGTCTGCAGGCACTCCACGCCCACAAATCTGCATTCCTCGCGTTCGACATCGAGACCTTCGGGGGCACCATCACCTGTTTGGGTCTCGGCACATCGCGCGATCTTGCCACAGTGATTCCGCTTACGGCGAACTGTGGCTTTACGTGGGCACAACAGGCCGAACTCCTGGACATTGCGAAGGCACTGCTCGAGGGCCCACTCCCCAAGGTCGGCCAGAACCTCGACTACGACTGCCAGTATCTCTGGCATTGTTTCGGGATTGGAGTACGCAATGTTTGGATGGATACAATGGTTGCGCACGCATGCATCTACCCAGAGCTTCCGCATGATCTGGGCACGCTTACGTCGCTCTACACGCTCCACCCCTACTACAAGGACATGCGGAAAGGCACGGCGCAGGCGGAGTATAGCGACACGGCTTGGGAGTACAACGGAATCGACGTCTGCATCACCCACGACGTTGCGGGACAGCTGGCTGAAGAGCTGAAACGCATCGGCACCTCATGGGAATACTTCCATACCGTCGCCATGCCCACACAAAAAACCCTCATACGAATGGAACATCGTGGGATAAAAATCAATGAGACACTTCGACAAGATCGCCTCGCAAGCATGGACAGTGTTGCTACTACCCTTCTTGCTGATCCTCGGTTGCTGGGTGTTAATCCGCGCTCACCGAAACAGGTCAAGGAAAAGTTCGCCGAGCTTCTCCCGGTCAGTCAGAGACCTGCGAAGACCGACGTGCATGCCCTCAAATCCCTCCGGCGTCGATCCAATAAATCCAAACCCCATGTCTCCGACTTCTGTAACGCCATCCTCGAGGTCCGGGAAAAGCTCAAAATCATCTCCACGTACCTGAAGGCACGTGCCCACGACGATGGCCGCATGCGTACCTCGTACCGGGTCAGCGCCACAGACACCGGCAGGATCTCCTCATCCAAAGATGTCTTCAACCGGGGGATGAATCTCCAGAATGTCCCAAAATCCCAACGCGACTGGTTCGTGCCTGATGAAGGTCTCGTATTCTGGGCATGTGATGCCTCACAAATCGAAGCTCGAATCACAGCGTGGCTCTGCCAGGACGAGTCCTACGTCACCGGATTCCTCGATGCTGGACGCGATCTCCACAGCGAAAATGCTGCTGCACTCTTTGGAGTCGGATTGGAGAACGTTCACGACACAATACCCGGATCTACATATTCGTATCGAGATCTCGGTAAACGCGCAACCCACGCCATGAACTATGGAGTTGGTGCGGGCAAGCTCTCTGACATGCTCAATGAACAAGTCCCCGCGCTCCGCCTCACCAAGCAGGACGGCCAGCGGTTCATCGACACATTCTTCACGCTCCGTCCGGGCCTCAAGCGCTGGCACACTCGCATTGCCCGGGACCTCGAAGCCTCTCGCGAAGTCCACACGGTGTACGGAATGCGTCGCATCTTCTTCGGGCAAGCCAAAGGCGGCTCCATCGCCGACAGTGATCTGCACCGTGCGGCCATCGCCTTCGAGCCCCAGCACATGGCGGCAGTCCACCTCAACACGGCGCTCACTCGAGTCGAAGCGCGTATCACACCCATCCGCGAGGCGGCTCTCCTCCTCCAGGTCCACGATGAGATGGCCGGGCAGTGCCGACCAGAAGATCTCGCCACAGTGCGCGCCATCGTCATCGAAGAAATGGAACGCCCACTTCCCCTCACCTGGAAACAACACCCACTCCTCGTACCTGCAGATTTCTCCACAGGCACAAACTGGCAGGAGGCAAAATGAACACAGACTTGCAGGAAGTAAACGCCCTCCGCACAGCGGCAGAGCGGGTGGTGAGCAAGCTCGAAAGCATGAAGGAGTTTGGCGACGAGCCAGACGAGGATGACCTGCAAGAGTGGCATGAGGCCCTCGCCGCCGCCCGAGAAGAGGCCGAGCGGAAGGTAGACATTCTTCGCACGAAACTTCACGCCGCAGAGATGTATAGCACAACTCAATGGGTGCTGGACGCACAGGCCGAGCGCGACCAACTCCAGCAACGGCTGGATGCTGTGAGGGATGAGATCAAGGGGCATGTGGTGAAGGAGATGCGGAAGATGCAAGGAGGCAAAGAATCAAACTCAGGGGGGTATTGGTACAATCGTGTAGGCGCGCTTGCCGACAGGCTGACTGGCGTAAACGCCGGGGAGGGGAAGGATGAGTAGACGTTGGGGATCATCAGGGTTCATTGGCGAGATCCGCCAAGTTGTTGACTTGGAAGCGACTCGCCGGTCAATGGGTTGTGTCAACCAT
>Ga0098052_1001238_pt1 | contig 16078 bp, 3 predicted proteins | sample 15_taG_FD_81591 | JGI IMG/M metagenome (GOLD analysis project Ga0098052, IMG submission 81591) | Marine viral communities from the Subarctic Pacific Ocean - 15_ETSP_OMZ_AT15312 metaG | ecosystem: Environmental > Aquatic > Marine > Oceanic | place: Pacific Ocean | collected 2015-01-18 | reverse complement strand
GCGCCGCCAAAGGGTTTGAGGATAAGTTTGCTTCCATGAAGCTGGCAGACTTTGTTGATTTGGAAGAGGTGGACCGTGATGAATTTGCTAGGTATCTGACCGAAGCTGGTGGCCCTGAGTTCGATTTTGTCGGCGACCCTTCTTTCAAAGAGACAGAAAAAAACACAAGGTTTATAGCTCAAGGTATTGCCGGTCGTTGGGGGCCAAACGGGGCACAACAGGCCGTTCAAACCGTGGCTCTTCGCACTTTAAGCACCGTAGTCCGCGATGTTGCATCTAAAGTTAATCCCCGAGACGCCATTCGCAGTTATATGGATTGTAAGTGTCGTGAAATTGCAGACCGCGCCGACCGTCTAGAAGCCGCAGGAGATGCAGAGGGAGCCGCAGCTCGCCGCCTTGTTGCCACTGGTTTAGGGTGTGAGGATCTTTGCGGCGCAGTTCCTGTTCTTTGCTCTTGTTTGCCTTTTGATTTTCCACCAAAATTTAAATACCCCAACATATTTCCTCTCACAACAGTTGACATTATGGGGTTTATCACCGCTTTAGTTTTAAATGCAATAGTGAACGCAATAATTCAGTTTCTTATTGAGTTTATAAACAGTTTGCTCGCAGACTTGCTAAATTGTGAGCGCACAGGGACCCTAGATCCCGCGAAGACCCGCTTCTTGGATAATCTAAATTCCTTTATCCCCGATGATGATCTTACGGAAGAGGCTGTCAATGCCGAGATGGGCGTCCAGGGGCTTACGGGTCAGTTTCCGCAACTGGTTCGAGATACAGCCACCCTAGTCACTCCCACAGAGTTGTGTGCATTGTTTTCAGGAACAGCAAGTCTTGGGACCTTGCAGTTGACCGAGGTCCTGATAACAGAACAGTATCCAGCTGTACGAAGTGCACTAACCAATCTTGAGAAGATAAGAAAGTTTTATGTATCCGTAGGCAACCTGATTGACCCAGGTATTTGTGACAACTTGTCAGAACTTCTAGGTGCAGTTGACATTGAACCCTCTAATACAATCTGTGATGAAACTGACCTTAGGGAGGAAATGCTTTTAGGTCGCGCAACCTCCGAACAGATTCGTGAACAGCTCGATGAAGCCCTGGCTTGTGACACTGGTCGCATGACTAACTTGATCAACATCGCCCGCAGTGTCGCCTCTGGCGAAGACACTTTGGCAGATGTGATTCCCAACATCTTTAAGAGTGCTGCAAACCCCAATGGTATAATCCCAAGGGAGCCACCATCTGTAAAATATCTACAAGAAATATCTTCAAATACGATATTCAATAACGTTCAGACAATGTTTTATGGCGACATGGAGAACAATATTCCTACGCTAATAACAACGACATATCAGCCCGAGAATTCTGGAGATAATGAGGACAACCCGCTGGCAGTTATAGCGAATAACATTCCTGGGTTGACCCTACCCTCACAAGCACCAGTAAACCCTGGGGTTGGAGGCGCAGTGTTTGGCGCACGCATTTTGGATTATTTGCTAGGCCTTGAGGGACCACTAGTTTCTGGGCTTGAGCGAGGGGAGAACAATAGTAGTTTTATTGTCCTTGAGTTGCCTGATCGCCGCATCCGAACCACCACGCTGCCATCAAACTTTGATATTAACCAAAACCTCCTTCAATTGGTTTCAGGGATCGGCCTGATTCCCGAAACAAACAATGTGCGTTTTGTAAATGATAGTGTCAGGGTAGAATATAATCTTTGTCCACCACCACCTGCCAATACTCAGTGGGCTGCTGTAAAGGATGCATACGGTGTCGCCTTGCAGCGCTGGTCACCCGGAGCAGGCGAGTGGGTTTCCTTATTTAATTTTGCGTCAAGAAAGCGCCTAAGCTCTGAGATACGAGAGTCTATTTTTGAAAACTTTGGCGGCCAGGACAGACTAGACGGGACTTACAACCCACCACAGCAGGCATTCACTGATTTCCTAAATCAGAAATGGATAGACCAGATTGGTATTCCACAGTTAACGATGGCTGGTAATTTTATAGCGGCATCCGATGCTCCTGATAGTGCTGTTAATGAGCTTCACGCAAAGATGGTACAGGCTGTCAATGAGTCTTATATCCGTGGAATCGGAAGGAACATGGCATCAAGCAACCTGTTTGCGGGAACTTTCTCAGATCAGATAGATGCGATTACTGAGTTGGGCCTCGTACCTGATCCAAGTTGCGGTCCTAACTCAAGACCCCCAGGCATCTTGGATATCGAGGGTATCATACAAACACAGCAGGAAGCTTATGTTACCTCTAGGTTAGAAAACCCACAAAGGTATGTCCGTGCAACAAAATACGCACTTGCCTTAACATACATCCGAGTTTTCGCATCTGAGCTTTTGGTTAATGGGATTATTCCCTTTTCTTACTTGCGCGTTCAGGACCTAATGAGTTCAGATCTTCTGATACGCTACTTCCTTAACGAGTTTAAGGATCGGATGCAAAATCGAGAATTTTATATTGAAATTGCGACTTCAATACAGGAATTCTTGTCCGCAAAAATCGAAGATCAGGAAAAGATTTTTGATCCTTTGACTGGCGAAGAAGTGATCATCATCTTCGGACCAGTAAACGACATCTCATTCAGTCCAGTAGAAACCAACTATGCGTGTACAGATGCTGAGGGCGCCCCCGACCCGCCCCCGGACCCAGACTGTGACATTGTGCCCAATTCCGATAGGGTCGGTGAGCTTTCTGATGATGTGCCTTTTGTCAATGTTGGTGGCGTAAAAACTATGGGCTACATGGAGTATGCCATTTTGACACAGTTTAAGCAGCTTGGCGATGAACTAGAGAAGATTATGGGAACTTCCGTGTTCAACTTAACCGACGAGTTGTTTGCTAAATACTTACCAACCACTGATGCTGCTGTGTTTGGCGCCGACTTTATCACAGCTGCCCGTTTTACAACACAGCGAGTTGATGATACTCCACCGGAAGACTTCGACGCACAGATGCGTGACGCTTCAACTTACGGAGTATTTACGAGGAAGATAAGGCAATATCTCGATGGCGACCTAACAAGGGATGAGTTGGAGGTTGATGAGGAGTTTTTGGAGGGTTGGAGAAACTTTCTCTTAGATGGCAACCATCCAGACGACAATCTTGCCGCGCCTATACTGAGGGGTATTAAAGGCATCCCGGTGAGAAACACACAAGTCAGAAGAAGACCAGACCGCAACAATAATTGGCCCCAGGACATTCTATTACCCTGGACAAGGCGCGACTTTGAAAATACCGAGGAAGATGACGCCTTGGCTTTACAGATTGTGTTGGATCTTTACGAAGGCTATTCTACTTTTGTAAGTATACAGAGAACCATTCAGTACGCCGGCCAAATCCCAAACGACCCCCGACCTCCATTTACCTTCAGTGATACAACTGAGGAAACAATCGTGCGGTATCGAAGGGAAGAAATTCCATCGACCGTAACTGGCACTGGAGAACGTATACCTCGTAATCTGCCCCGCCGACCCCCGCAGCTTTCTGGACTGGATACTTGGTCATCTTGGTTGGAAGCAGTGCATGATATTGCGTTTGGGTGGATCTTGGATGAGGCTAGCTCAGCCATTTCAGCACAAACTGTTTTAAACACTGATTTTTCTGAGTTACAAACTGGCGGTTTTTACACCGAAAGGTTTATTCGCATCTATGAAAAAAGCCCTGCACAGTGGGAAGAGACGCTGGCAAGTCTACCAAATCAGGTTGCAAGAGATCTGGCTATTAGTAAAATTCGAGATCGAGGCCCTGAACTTAGAGGTGTCGTTAATATACGACTTTGGCAAAGGTTTTTAGAAGACCTTCAGAACTTCAATCGTCAGTTGGGTCTTTATACCACCCGAGGAGATAGGTTGGTTTTCAATATTCAAAAGTATTTCCAAAGATGGGAATTTGGTGAGAGGTTGATGTGGGCATATCCATTCCAATACACTTCACTTTCAGATACCGACCGCCAATCTATTGAGGATGGCGTAGATATAGAAAGACTCAAAGAGGCAGTGCCAGAGATGGAGAACTTCAGAGAGTTTGTCAATGAGAACTTGAAAGAAAATGACGCGCCAGCCGAGTCTTTACAGGACAAGATAAGGGCAGAAAAGGCGTACATCTTAAAAGAATCCCCCGCCGACCCAGCCACAATGGTAGAGGGTATCGCTGAGAGGTCTAACGCAACTGTTAGTGAAATTTTGGATATTGTTGGCGACGATGTGGCTCGCACCATTGAAGAGGCGGCGTTTGAAGTCTTGACCCTCCCTTTGATAACTGGCCAGCGCGAGCTTCAATCAGAGATGCTATCTGAGACACCCGTAGGGTCCACAGTGGGCGCTGCCATTGAAGACGTGAGCAGGACAGTCTCCAGTTTGTTTACTGGCGATATGCAAGCTGACTTACAAGATCTTGTAGACAAATTTAACAATCTGATCGTACCTGTACCAGCTGTACAAACATATTGGAATAGATTCAAGGATAGCGGTGCGCCATATGAAAGTGTAAACTACGCCCTTCTTGAACCAAACTCACGTCGCTGGCTTACCACATCCGGCGAGACGTTGTCAGACCGCGACTTCAGCTCCATGGTTCCTCCCGAAAACGAATTTGGTAATATGGCCGCCGTCGCCGCCCGCATCCACGAAGTGTCTAAACAACTGTTTGGGTTTTCAGTCTTAGATACATATCAGTGGTCAAGAATAAGAGAGAGGGTTAGAAATAATCCAAATCTCGGCTTCACGCTGCGCGGCGAAGACGCCCGCGAAGGTGGAACCCTCGGCAGGGATTATCCTAATCAGAGTTTTTCAGCCGAGATGCCGGTTCGCCTGCCGCTCGATGGCAATGATAGACCGCAAACTCCGTGGTATATCACTATTCAGCCGCAAAATGCAGATAATGATGAAAGAAGAAATATCTACCCACTGTTTGACCCCGATAATGCCTCGGCGGTGAATTTTAATGATCCGGGCATTGCTCCGTGGGCAGCTAAATACGCTGTTACTCTCAACAGCCAAAATGATAATCCCAATAATGTGAAGAGATTTCAAGATCCAGAAGGAAATTGGGCATACTGGCTTCAATTCTGGGATCTCGCCAACGCAGAGGGAGACGACCAGCGCGCGTTTGCTGAACTGAAAAACTTCTTGATAACTAAGAAGTGGAGTTCTGCGTCCAGTCGATGGGGTGGGCTATTCTTCATTTGGATTGAGGTGCAGGAATTACTTCGTGAACTAGCGGCAGCGCAGGCAGAATTTGGCGGCACCCCGTCATTTGGCGATCTAGAACCAGAACAATTAGATCGCCTTGCACAACTTTTTGATCGAATTGAAATACACCTCATTAATCAGATGAGAGGTGTAGGTGTCGATGGGCAAAGTGCAATAACACGTTGCTTCTTTGATGCAAATGAACAAGGCGATCCCTTAGATCAGGATTTTACATTCCAGAATCGACCAAGCGACAATGCATGTGCTGAGTATGATCGTCTGCGCACATCTGTGGCACAAGTTCGAGCCTATCAGATCGCCCTCGAAGAGGGTACCCCAACGCCGGTGATTAGGGATCTTAGCACGTTTTATAATCGTGACTTCCGTCGCCCGCTCCGCGCAGACATTGCCGTTGATCCACAGTTTGCAGTGTTGTTCAAGTATATTTATCCTATGCCACGCCTGCACTCTTTGGTGTCGATGTATGCAATTGAACATGTATCCAATCTGCCCGGACGACTAGAACTGTTTGATCGAAGCAAGGAATTGGTGGAAGAGCTTTATTATTCAGTGAAGCACACCGAGGAAGACACTTGGTGGAGAAAGGACAACCTCCGCAATAGAAGAAGGGAGTGGTGGGAAAAACCTCTAAACTTACCGCTTCCTCTAATTATAGCGCTGACGCCATTTAAAATCCTAGAAGCACTATTTATTCTAGTTCCACCGCTTAAATGGATTTTGGGCATGACCAACTGGCGTCCCAAGTTGCCTCCATACAGAAGAAGCGTAGAGCGCGGAGAAGATCCTTGTAGAGAGGGGAGAGAATAAGAGTGGCAGGACTATCACCAAAACTTCCAGTTCGTCGCGATAAGGTTAATGGGTTTGCATTAAACACCACCTATCAGCAGGTAGTTCAGCAGAATTTAAAAAATCTAGTTTTGACTTCTCCTGGCGAACGTATGATGGACCCGGAGTTTGGAGTCGGCATAAGAAGCTTTCTCTTTGAACAAAACTACATTGGTCTGCGTAACGATATAGAAGATAGGATAAGAACTCAAGTTGATATTTATATGCCATTCGTAACCATAGAGCAGGTGATTTTTTCTGAAGATGAGGCATCTGTGGACTCTAATCGGATTAATGTTTCTATTGAGTATTCAGTGGACGCATTGGCAATTTTTGATTTATTGGATATTTCTGTTAGCCTGTCTTAGGGAGAGAATATAAATGCCTTCGAGAAAAGTAGTACCCGTTAAATATACAAGCCGAGATTTTCAAAGTATCAAGGACGACTTGGTCAACTATGCCAAGCGTTATTATTCTGATACATTTAAGGATTTTAACGAGGCATCCTTTGGTTCCCTAATGCTTGATACGGTTTCTTATGTCGGCGATGTTTTATCTTTTTACCTCGACTATCAGGCAAACGAATCGTTTCTTGATACTGCAATTGAATACGAGAACGTAGTCAAACTGGGCCGACAGTTTGGATATAAATTTAGAGGTGCCCCAACATCATATGGTACCGTAGCCGTGTACATTACAGTACCCGCCGCTAGCACAGGGTTGGGACCAGACAGTGACTATATACCCATCTTGCGACGAGGGTCTACTTTTAGTTCTGTTGATGGTGTGGGTTATATTCTCAATGAAAATATAGATTTTTCTGACTCAAGTAATGAGGTGGTTGTTGCTGACGTTAACAGTACAACTGGCGTCCCTACTTCTTATGCTATCCGTGCTTATGGACAGGTGATTTCTGGAGATATCGCCACTGAAGAGATTACAGTGGGTGATTTTACACGCTTTCTTAAAATTACAGTGCCCGGTGCAAATATTGCAGAAATATTATCAGTTGAAGATGCGGAAGGTCATCGATATTATGAAGTCGAGAATCTTTCACAAAACACTTTGTTTGTGGAGGTGGCCAACCAGGGCGCGAACTCAGACTCAGTCGGCGCACTAATCAAACCCATTGTTGTACCCAGAAGGTTTGTTGTTGTTAACGAAGCTGACGCCACACTGCTTCAGTTCGGGTATGGTTCAGAAGAAAACCTTAAGACAAATCTAATCGCAGATCCAAGCAATGTGGTACTCAACATACATGGAAAAAACTATGTAACAGACACTAGTTTTGACCCTACCAAACTCACGAAGACAGATAAGTTTGGCGTAGCTCCCAATAACACAACTCTTACAGTGACATATAGAAACAACAGTACCGAGCGCACAAATGCAGCTGTTGCCGCCGTGGTCAACGTAAGGAAGAGGCGGTTCGTCTTCCCCAAGGAGGAAGAGGGAACTACCTTGCTGGCCTCAAAGCAAACAACGGTCATCACTTCTTTAGAAGTGACAAACCAAGAGCCGATCATTGGTGACGTAGCCTTGCCGTCCTCAGAGGAAATAAAGACACGAATTTATGGCAACTACTCTGCTCAAAACAGGGCAGTAACTCTTCAAGATTACGAGGCGATGGTTTATAATATGCCCGCCCAATTTGGTGCGATAAAGAGAGTCACCGTAATTCAAGATAAAGATAGCTTTAAGAGAAACTTAAATATGTACGTTATCGCCGAGGATAGCGAAGGAAAGCTTGTTGCGGCAAACTCAACTTTAAAAAATAATTTAAAATCTTGGATTACAAAATATAAAATGTTGAATGACACTGTGGACATTCTAGACGCCTATATTCTCAATATAGGTATTTCCTTTACCGCAGTATCCAATCGGAACGCTAATAAATTTGACGTGTTAGCTGCCGCCAACAGTTATTTAAGAGAATATATGCTCAGCCGGACCTACGATATTGGAGAAAGGTTTTACATTTCTGATGTATATGGTGTCCTGCGTGCAGTGCCGGGATTATTAGATGTCGTCGATGTAACGATAACCCAGCGCAATGGTGCTTTATATTCCTCATTACCATTTAATATCTCCGACAGAATTGACCCTGATGGCAGATATATAGATATTCCTAAGAATGTAATAGTGGAAGTAAAATATCCAGACAACGATATAAAAGGGACAATTAGATAATGGCCATCAAGAAGTACGTAGCGTCGAAAGATACAACAATAACAAATGCGTGGAAAGCCAGTCTAACTCAACGAGGCACCGGCTCTAATATGGGGTTCTCAGACGCTCTAGAAGTGTTTTCCATTATTGGCCAGGAGTCCTCATCTTCTCTTGAAAAGTCAAGGATTCTGGCAGAATGGACGGTTAGTGATATCTCAACTGATCGAACTGCTGGGGATATTCCTGTTTCTGGTAGTGTCAACTTTTACCTGAAGATGTACAACGCCAAGACACCGTTCACGTTGCCGCGAGATTTTACTTTAGTCGTGCACGCAGTATCACGATCTTGGCAAGAGGGTACGGGCCTTGACATGGAGGAGTACACAGACCAGGGCTATGCTAACTGGCTTATGGCTTCAACTGCAAGCACGGGGTTGGTTGACTGGACAACAGAAGGTGGCGACTTCCACACAGGCACATACGTAGCAGGAACAAATCTCCCGTTTTATTCTCAAACTTTTATTAACGGGACTGAAGATCTGGACGTTGATATTACTGCCATGGTCGAGGAATGGATTGCCGGCGGCACTGGAGCCCGCGCAAATTATGGGGTTGGGGTCTACTTGACTTCTTCACAGGAGAACGCCGAAGACGGAGATTCCTATTATACGAAAAAATTCTTTGCTCGTGGTTCGGAGTTCTTTTTCAAACGGCCAGTTATTGAGGCCCGCTGGGACTCATCCAAGCAGGATGATGCTGGTAATTTTTACCTCAGTAGCTCACTCGCGTCAGCAGACGATAATTTAAACACATTATACCTGTACAACTATGTGCGCGGCCAACTAAAAGATATTCCTGGCGTAGCCACTGGCGAAGTGTTTTTAAGTGTTTACTCCACTCCCGGCACGACGAAGATAACATTGCCTGTCGGAGGTGGTGTCGTAGCAAACAATGATTTCAATATCACTGGGGGCCAAGTTGGTGAAACAGGTATTTATTCTGCAACATTCGCCTTTACAGGTACTGCAACAACGATTTATCCAGTTTGGCATGTAAATTCAACCGAGTACCACACCGGTTCAGCAATTACAGTTCAAACTTTTGATTCTAAGGATTATAATCCAAATCCCCAGTTTGTCACCAACATCACGAATTTGAAGTCCAAATATGATACTAGCGAGGTTGCTAGGTTCCGTCTCTACACTAGACAAAAAGATTGGAATCCAACTATTTATGTCAAGGCAACAGCAACCATTGAAAGTGAGATAATAGATGCCGGATATTACAGGGTTGTCAGAGTAGTTGATGATTTGGAGGTGATTGCGTACGGTACAGGTAGTGATAACTATACCAAAATGTCTTTTGACTCTTCTGGTAGTTATTTCGACCTTGATATGTCTTTGTTGCAAACTGGCTACGCTTATGCTCTTAAGTTTGCATATCACATTAATGGTGCCTACCATGAACAGCCTGAAGTTTTTAAGTTTAGAGTAGAGTAGAAAAATGTCTCTAAAAGATCTTTTTAAGGAAAAACTTGAGGCAAGTAAATTTGCCAACGAAAGCCTTGACACAATTGCTGAAGAAGTTGAGTCGGCTGATTACTTAAAACGCTTTGTAGAAGAAAGGGAAAGGTTCGTACCGCAGGTCGATTTCTCTGAACCTGCAAACTTTGTTTTCTTTGGGTCTGCGGAGCAATACTACGAAGACACTATCCGACGAGTCTATCAGGACTACCCCTATGATGGATCTCGCAAGGAAGCACTAGAGTGGCACCTTAGCTCTTCTTACTTTGACAACTGGTTTTTAGAGAACGAGTACCCTCGTACCAACGGTTATGTTCGGTTTTCCCCCTCTGGGTGGGGTTCTTTAACTCAGGCTACCGGAGACTACGGCCTTCCATCCACTGTCGAATACATTGTAGTTAAAGGTGGTCCCAACAAGGACGCCACAAACAAGCTGTTAACCAGCATTTACCCAGATGATGGTGGTACTGCCAACGTATATAACACTGCACAGAATCGAGCATCCAATCTTCACGCAGATTTGCAAAATGATGGTGTTACCCTTGAATTTTGGCTAAAAAAGGACGCTTTTAGCACCTCTTTGACTAAAAAAGAGGTTATTTTTGACCTCTGGAACGGCCAAGCATCCTCAAGTGCAGAGTACGGAAGGCTAACTTTTGAAATTTCAGGCACCGCTGCGTCTGAATCTCCTTTCTATATCACGGCCCAATCGGGTACATCTGGCTTTTTTAATCAAAAAATTGGGTCTTCTATCGCCGGAACAGGCTCTTTGGGCACCTGGAACCACTACGCAATTAGCTTAATGAGTGGTTCCAATGGTGTAGAGACTAAATTTTACGTCAATGGTGACCTAAATCAGAGTACAAAGCTTGGTACCGATGGTATAAACAACATTACTGGTAGCTTGATTGCCTATGTGGGTGCCTTACAGACCGCCCCATCTGGAAATGCCTTCCACGGACTCAGTATGGCAGGGTATGGTAAGCTTTCTGGGTCCATAGATGAGCTACGATACTGGAAAACACAACGCACTTCTGAAAATGTTGGCAGGTATTGGTTCACCCAGGTGGGCGCAGGTACGAATACTGACACCGCAAATACCGATCTGGGTGTTTATTACAAGTTTAATGAAGGTATTACCGGGGTTGATTCCGTAGACTCGGTGGTGCTGGACTATTCCGGTCGCGTAAGTAATGGTACATGGACTGGATACTCGGCAACCTCTAGGGCAACCTCGTCCGCAATGGTAATCGCCGGTGCAGCTTCAACAGAATTCTTAGATCCGATCATTAGAACACAACACCCTGCGTTGATCGCCTTACAAGATGACAAAAGGTTGACTGGTATTGAATACGATTATCGGAACAATTCATCGATCAAGAACTCATACCCAGGGTGGATTCTAGATGGAGACGGCGATGATGGTGAACTGGCCAAGCTTACGCAGATCATTTCTAGCTATTTTGATACGCTATATCTGCAAATCCAAGAAATCTCAAACCTTAAGGATGTAACATATCTTTCAAGCAGCGCCTCGGGATCTTGGAAACCGTATGCTTTCTCCGAAAAGCTTTTAAATTCTAGTGGCCTTGTAACCTCGGACATCTTCATCGAGGCGGACATCATTGAACAGTTCCTGGGTCGAGATGAAGATCGTGATTTTGAATACAAACTCGACAAGACAAAGAATCTGATATTCCAGAATATCTACAATAACTTAACTTATATATACAAGTCTAAGGGTACTGAAAAAGCATTCCGAAACCTTATTCGATGCTTCGGTGTGGACGACGAGCTGATCAAGCTAAATCTATATGCTGATGGAGTCACCTACCCACTTACCGACAATTATAGGGAAGGCTCATATCGAAATACATATGCAGACTTTAATGCTGAAGATCGATTCTCAGCCACAGTACACCAGTTCACAAACCCGGACAACGACAACACGGTTTCATATATTTCGGGCAGTACAACAACGGCTCTTCAGTCAGGTTCTGCATTTACGATAGAAGCCGAGATTAAACTGCCCAACAAAAGATCGGAAGACAACAGGTTCTACTTTGAAACCCCGTTTACACAGTCCTCTTTGTTTGGGCTGCACACAGCTGATTCAAGTTTGAGTGATGGCAATCTTGCCTGGGGCGCCGACGATGTATCAAACTTCCAAGTCTATGCCGTGCGCAATGATGTATATTCAACCAGTGCTAAGTTCTTTTTGACAGGCACTTTAGGCGGCCATGTGCCACACCTGACTAGTAGCGTGTATGTGGATGCATACAATGACGAACGTTGGATTCTAGCTGTTCGTATAAAGCCACTTGGGCACCCAATGGCAGGTGTTGTGCAGGGAACCGAGGACGATGCCTATGAAATTAACTTTTATGGCGCCAACGCAACATTCGGTACAATCACAAACGAGTTTGAACTAACGGGCACCGTAAGTCATCAGGTTGGTTTTAGGATGCTGTCTAACCCTAAGCGCATTTTTGCTGGTGCACATTTGACAAACTTCACTGGAAGCTTGCTCGATAAGACCGATGTGAAGGTGGGTGCAGTTAGGGTGTGGCAAAGTTACTTGTCTAACGAGGCATTGAGAGCCCACGCAATCGACCCTTCAAACAACGGTGCATCTCACCCATCCCGACGTGCATACCTCTTTGAGGATCAACTGGGCACACTAGATGTTCGACAGATTGAGACACTAGCACTTCAGTGGACATTTGATACGCTCACTGGCTCAAACGCCAGCGGCCAGTTTACTGTCCCCGATGTTTCCTCCGGTTCCGCATCTGATCGACGTTTCGGCGAGTACAGTAATATTATAAACCGTCAGCATTCTGGACGCGGAACAGGGTTCCCGGTAAGCACCACGGCGTCATTGGATAGAGATTACGACTTCGCATATATGCAGCGACTGCCAGAAATCCTTACAAACGCTGACACAGTCAAGGTGTTGACCCAGGATGACGAAACATTTACTCGCGAGTCTCGACCGATTAACTACTTCTACTCAATTGAGAAGAGCATGTATCAGGAGATTTCTGCTGATATGTTGCAATGGTTTGCAACCATTAAAGATTACAATAATCTAATTGGGGACCCCGTAAATCGATATAGGCAAGAATATAAAGACCTATCAAAGCTAAGGCAGTTGTTTTTTGAGCGCGTACGCAATACCCCTGATTTTGAGAAGTTTACCACATTCTATAAGTGGTTTGACTCATCTTTGAATGACCTAGTTCAACAACTGATACCGGGCTCAGCCAATGCGTCCGAAGAAATTCAAAATATGGTTGAGAGCCATATTCTTGAGAGAAACAAATACTGGACAAAGTTCCCAACAGTTGATTCAAAAGCTTCAGATCCTGAGGGTGGAGTAAACGGTGTCAATGAATTGTTGTATGACTGGAAGACTGGCCACGCTCCCATTCCTGCTCGCGAACAAGACAATTGTTTCTGGTGGAACCAGAAGGCGCTGAGAGACGGCCCAGTTATTTCATCAGGCAACGATAACGTCGATAATGATAGAAATAAAATCCTTACTGCATCACTGCAAGTGCTGAACCGCAGGTTTACAACCCCTCATCGATTCTCAGTTTCAAAGGATTTGAACTTGCATGGTGGAGTTAATCTTCCGTCTAACAAGAAGCCCGATGTTGCGCTCACAGCACTAAAACCAGCAAGCACTGAGACAATAGATGTAACACTGGAATCAGTTCCGAACTGTAATGATGGGCAAAACAGCCCTACTCGATACGGCAAGAAAATAAAGATCCCGCAGAGATCAGTACGAGGACCTTCTGCCGATGCCACTAATGGTGGAATAATTTCACCATTCAACGTGTTCAGTTCCTCAGCTGGCAACACAAGCTTGGAAATCTCTACAAACAAGGAGCTTACCAATTTACACATTGATGGGTACGGGAGTCCATTCTCGACTCCTGCGCAGGGTCCGTTCACAGAGAAGTATGTTGGTGGTCTTCAGTACAGGCATGTAGCATTAACTGAACCAGTCTTGAACCCTGCTATCCCCCCCGCCTCTGCTTCGGCAAACTATGACGAAGCCAAAAGTTCTGGCAACCGTGTTAGTATTATGGGTACCACCGGTATCAATGCAGTTAGTGACAATGGCACGTGGCAGTTCGCCTCTGCCGGAGGCGCCTCAAACCAAGGGTTCCTCAACACTATCGACGGGGTAGGCACATATCCAGCTGGTGTCAACATTACGAACAGTAGGGTTAAATTGTATGGTGATAATTTCACTGACGCCTCCATTACTTGGGACTTTAGTGCCTCTGTTGTGGTGACCGACGCGAGACTGTGGGGTGATTTCGCGAATGGAGCCCACAACGGTGGAACTTGGAAGTGGCAAGGTTCTACCGATGGTGGATCATACACTGATATTGGCGCAACATTCATATTCTCATCAAGCGTCGGAATGTCAGAAAGAATCCAGACTTCTTTGTATTCTGGTTCATTCACAGAACTTTCAGGCAATAATACGGCTTACAGATATTATAGACTTTTGGCAACCGCCCATGCTGCACCTGCTGGGTACAAGGTCACCACCATCTATCAAACCGATTTTAAGCTTGACTCTGGCGCAGCTGCCTTCTACCGCCTACCTTACGAGACGGAGAGAGCAGAGGGTTTCCGTCTTAAGATAGCGGATTCTACTGTGCAGATAATGCAACCTGAGAAGAATTCACTAGGGGTCTTAAACAGGGATCTGCCCGCTGCTCGATACTATCGTGATGAGTTGGCAAAAAGACCGATAAACGTAAGAAACATTCAACATAGAACTGGTTCTACAATTATCGGCAACTACGATGAATTGTATCAAGTGCTTCAGACTTCTGGTCGCCGCATCAACAACCGTTGGTGGGTTCAGACAGCGTCAGCCCACTTGAATGAGAATCAAGTTTTACTTAACGATGCAGACTCTTTCTTGGTCGGCGCTGAGATTGCCAACCCTCACATTTCAGGTGCAGTTGAGTATGCAAAACCAAATCGTGGCAAGACACCCTATGTTATTGTAGAGCGTTTTGGTGCTCCTGGCGGCGCAGATAGTTCTGGTGATTCTGATGGCGGCCCCGGCCTGGACACGCTCTCTGCTGAGTTTTCAATATACAGTACTTGTAATTATAGAAATGCACTGGTTCGCCAAGCATTTGATGAGTGGTCAACAGAGCATGCAGCTTTTGGTGGAGAAGATCCCGATGATTCAAGTCTAGCAGCTTATCAAAAAACCAATCGCAACGCTGCGAGAAGGGTTGAGTTGAGTGGTGCCACTTTTATTACTGCGTCAACATTTGACAATCTGTTCGTACAACATCAGATTCCGCAAAGTGACTTGCAGTACGCTTGGATTACAGCATCAGCCTTGGCTGCCCCGCTTGGGTTTGCAGCAGACCCACGGACGCTTCCAGCAGAATCAGATACAATTACATTCTTGAGTGCCAGCCTTATCGGATCAGAGCGGCCAAACGCCCCGCTATCAGGTTTCCGCACTTATGGAATGGAGGTTTCAAAAGCACGTTATCCACTTGCGAATGATTTCGTTGGCCTGAACAGTAATATTCATGAACCAGTAACTTCCAGCACCAACACGATAGGTCAGCCAGACTTTGCTCTTAGTGTTGTTGCTATTGGTATGTATGGTGAAACATACAGCAACTATCAAGGTGGTTTGATTGATTTTGTTAAGCGTACTGGCGTCGGCGCCTACAATAAAAATGGTGTTACTAAAACCTTAAATGGCCTTTTACATCACCGTAACGGACCATATGGGTACCCAATGTGGAAGCAGATTCGCGCAGGCGAAGGCCCAATAGGACGATATCAAAAAAAGAATAATGAAATTGATTACGTCCGTCAGGCGCCTCCCTCTGAAACAACTACCATTACGGTAGGTAACTTTGCGCTCACTGTCCCCGTTGCAAGATCATTACGTGTAAGCAAGGTAATAGAGCCTTCCGTGCTTGCAAACAATCGACCATTAATTACCAGTTTGAATATGGAGATGGGCGAAGACGAACCAAGAGATCTTTCCATTAAGCATTCTTATGGTAACAACTTATCTTATTTTGCAAACGAGCAGTTAAACAATAATCTAATTTGGCCTCGACTTGGCAATAAGCCTGGGCTAGTACAACAGAACGCACCTATCCAAACTTATGATGATTTGGTGGAGTTGTACAAAGATCCAAGAATCTCTCCAGAGTCTAACCCTGTCAAGGAATTTATTTCCTTGCGCTACTCTGAGGGTATCTATCCTCGTGCGTATAACTCCTATCTCACTCGGACTAGAAGTACAACAAACTATGATGT
>Ga0098052_1001230_pt1 | contig 16121 bp, 36 predicted proteins | sample 15_taG_FD_81591 | JGI IMG/M metagenome (GOLD analysis project Ga0098052, IMG submission 81591) | Marine viral communities from the Subarctic Pacific Ocean - 15_ETSP_OMZ_AT15312 metaG | ecosystem: Environmental > Aquatic > Marine > Oceanic | place: Pacific Ocean | collected 2015-01-18 | reverse complement strand
TTAATGGATTGCCCCCGTTGTGCCTCAGACAACGACAAGGATGACCGATTCTGCTGGCTGTGTGGCTGGGACTTCAACAAAGGATCGGAGATTTGTCATGAATGTGGTATTGAAATAAAAAAGAACGAGGAATGTACTGTTTGTTTTGACCCCACATCAGGATGGGGAGATTGGGAGACACCGGAAGAGGATGATGAATGAAACATATAGTTGTGTGCGTAGGAGACACGCATTGTGGCTCCACGGTTGGGCTGTGTCCCCCCGAAGGACTAGAGCTAGATGATGGCGGAATGTATGAACCCAACAAATCCCAACGCTGGTTATGGGATAATTGGGAAAAAGCATGGGCTGTAATCAAGTCGGTTAAACGCAAGAATAGAAAGGCGAAGCTACACTTGGTTCTTAATGGTGATCTCATTGATGGAGATCATCATCGTACTACGCAGATCGCAAGCGGATTGACAGGCGTCCATATGAGTTGCGCGATTGAATCACTCAGGGTTCCGCTGGCACTCAAGCCCCAGACTATCCATGTACTCAGAGGTACACCTAGCCATGTAGGCAGGGCTGGTGGGTCAGAGGAGGGGATCGCACGGGCACTCAGTGCCCAAGGCTGGAAGGTTGTAGGAGATCCCGACACTGGGAACAAATCATCGTATTCAAGATTGATCCAGATCGGTCCAGTTCTATTCGATATCAAGCACCATGGACGCATGGGAAGACGGGCGCACACCAAGGGTCCATACATCAGATGGTTCGCTCAAGACATCTTCTTCAACTACATGATGGACTATGAAGAGCCGCCTGACATTGCTGTGCGTAGTCACTTCCATCAGTTCGCTGATAGTGGAAGGATTCACAAGGTGAAGACTAGGGTCGTAGCACTCCCGGCCTGGCAACTTGCTACGGAGTATGTACATAGGGTGGCTGAGTCATTGGCTGACATAGGACTTGTTTGGTTTGAGATAGATGATGATGGTTATGATATGAAAACCGTACTCTATAAACCCAACAGGCCAACGACTGTGGAGGTGTAGATGGGAGAGATCACTGAATCGGAACTACTTCAACAGGTTAGAGATGCCTTAGTTTTTACCGAAACAGAAGACGGTGCCATGTCGGTACTTCAACTAGCAAGTGCCTTAGATATGAGTCCAAATTCTGTACGCACTCGACTACGAAAGTTGTTAGAGGAAGGTATCGTAGAAACTGTACGGGTTAGAAGAAAAAAGATGAACGGGGTTGTATCGCCCATGATAGCTTACGCTCCAGTTAAAACACAATGAGTCTTAAAGAAATAGCCATCGTAGTGGGAGTCGTGGCTCTCTTGGGGCTAGGCTTTACCTACATTGATGCATCACGGGCAGACGCTTTGATCGCAGAAGAGAAGGTCAGGCTCCTTGAGATAGAGCGTGTGGACCTTGAACGTCAGGTCGAGGAAGCACTCCAAGGTTATGAAGTTCTCAGAGATAGTCTTGATCATGCTCATGATTCTATTGCTGAAGTTAGAGCAGAAGCTGCTGAGAGGGCCTTAGACGCCTCCATAAGCTTTGAAGAGGGCATAGAGGTACTCAGAGATAGCCTGGAGGCTCACGAAGGTTTAGAAACGATCCTTGATGAGATCCAATCTAACCATCGTGTTCAGGTACAGGCTTACGAAGTCCAGATAGAAACGCTTGAGGCTGACAAGTCACTACTGTGGCAGCGTGTCGAGGCCCTTGATTCCATGTGGATCAGGGAGCAAGAAGTGAATGATGCTCTGAGGCGTGAGATCACGGCCTTGAACGAAGAGGCAGATGCCTGGGAAGCTATAGCCACCCCCAGTATCATGCGTCGAGTCGGTCGAGCAGTGCCCTATGTCTTAGCGGGAGTTGGGATCGGAACACTGTTAGTCCAGAGTTACTAAAAAGCCGGGGGTCTTATCGCCTACCCAAGACCCCAACTGATTGTACTCGTAGAATTCCAGGGCTTCCTCATGTGTGCAGCCCTCAGCCATGAGCTTCTCTATCACCTTTTTCTTGTCGTATAGGATGATCGGCTCCATACCAAACCGTTCTAGGATACCTACGATGCAGTCATCGTAGCCGTCCATGAGGAGCCCTTCTTCTAGGCCAATGTCATACAGTTGCTGGAAGAGATCCATTTAACGATTTACGCAGGCAACACATAAAGGAAGTTCTTCTTGTAAAGGGTCTAAGACAGGAGTGTCAGGTGGAGGATGTCCCCACTTACACGGAAGCCCCCGTTCTTTTACTTGCTTCTCAAGTTGTTTGATGTGTTCGTATTCCTCTGGAAACCACATACCGATTTCTTCAAGCTCACCCGGTTTGGCAAATGCACCACACAGACACTCACCACTCATATGCAATAGATCAACTACTTCATTGCGAGGGATGTTGTGTGTGGTCATATATTCATTCTTTGTTTCCCCGGTCCAATCAATCAAAGGTGCAGCCCACACTCGCGCCCCTTCCCGATTGATAGTCTGACTTGTAGCCATTCTACGCACACTTTCTTCTCGCCGTACACCAGTCACGCAAATAATACGGTCAGAACGCTTTGTCTTATGCTCTCTGGTGAGGGCAGCAATACTACGTTCCTTCAAGCGATTGTACATCTTAGTGTGGTGAAATGGGCCAGGGAACCCACGTTCTAATACAAGTTCCTCATAGCTTTGCGTGTAATCAGAAGACTTATATTCTAGTAAGGGCCACCCAAAATCCTTACAAGTCTTTCTGACATATTCTCTGGTCTGTTCTATACCGATACCAGTGTTGATGTGAACACAGGCCGTGAATTGTGGGTGACGGCTTGCAACGTGCGCGGCACATACTGAATCGTGCCCCCCGGAAAACATCGCAAATACTGCTACAGCCTTATGTCGTCTTATTGCGATATCTAATATGCGATCCGCTCGTTTGATTGGATCACGGACTGGACGTTTGAAAATGTCAATCTGACTCACACATACCACCTATCGTCAGGCTGATCCCGATTCCGAAGTTGCTGCGTTACCCAATGTGTGTGACCAGCCAACCATCCATATTTTGCGGCATAACGTAGGGCTACTAGAGTGGATGCACCCAGTAACAATGTGAGTGCGCCAATCTTAGCTAACCTTTTACCCCGTAACACCGTTGCCTCCTTGCATTAACTCATTGTAGTCAAATCGTTCCTTCAGAACATCATGTATAGTAACAAGGTCATCCTCAAATCCAAGTATGACATGGCCTGGCACACTACAGAATGCATGGCTTGGTATCTCAGTTCCGTGGAGCACGAAGGAAATACCTCTATTGGTTACACGCCATACGCCAGAGGATCTCTTGGAGGTGTCAGTATTCTCTTGCCTTTCAACTAAGTTCCAGTAGGCGAGCCTGCCAACCTCGTGACCCCTGTCGATCTCCGCAGGGATCTTGGCAATGTGGGTCCACTGGCCCATCCGGTTGGCTACGAGCCAGCAGAGTACTCGTGCCATGCCTGAGTTAAGCACCCGGCGATAGACACGGATGTTTCCTCCGCAGCACTTGCACTTCTTTGAGCCTTCTGCCGACATCTGCCTCAACTGTGAAACAGTGTAGTGGTTATCAAACAGAGGCTCATTAAACAACGATGTCTGAACGAGCATCACTCACTCCTTTTTCCAAATCGCTTCTCCATACGCTGCTGCCAGTACCAGCTATAGTCCATCCCAGGCAGACGCTTTGGTTTGTTGCCCTCTATTTGGTTTAGTGCGTCCAGAATTCCGGCCTTAGTTGGTTTGATATCGATGGCATCAATCAATGCAACTCGACTGTCTTCAGGTAATGAAACCGCATCAGTTGATCCTTCCCACGCTCGCTTGCATTTAGTAGCATCAGCCTTGTTACTGAAGTATTGATAACCATGATTACCCGACATTGATCGCATTAGCGACACTGCATAGAACCTCATCACTCCTCCTCTACCGAAAAGGGGGCGTTGTAGATGCTATCGCTACCGTCTCTACAGTTACATATCATAGCACTGTGGAAGTAGTACAACATGTTCGCCTTGTTGACCAAAACCGTTGTCGAGTGCGGATGTATCTTCGCAGGTTCCCACCAATAGCCATCATGGCGTTCTTCGTTGAACTCCTCATCCGCTCGCCGCGCATTAATAGTGTTGTGCTTGTTCACTGCCGCTACCGCTTCCCTCCTTGTTGTGAAGTATTCGGTAAGTTTTTCGCCTTCATAATTCCAGTAATCTGCTCCCCATATTTTCACGATAACTACTCCTCAGTCGGACATTCTTCATTAGTTAATTGGTTACCCCACCAACATTCAGGATTGTGAGCAGCACATGAACTCAATGTCAAAAACAGCAAGAGATAAAATAATTTACTGAGCCCGTTGACTCTCATTTTTTAATTCCACCAGGGCTTTGTCTTCGGGGCTTTCAATCGCTCCTTCTGGCCCGTGAAGTCGTAGCTTTCGATGATATCCTTAAACATCTGGGTGACACTGATATTCCTGCTTTGCGCCTCACGCCTGATCATGTTCAGGATCGTGCGCTCAAGACGCAGCAGGAACGCTTCCTTAGAAGGGGAGACCGTCATCCTCTTCCTCCTGATCAACAGGCTCCTCAACGGCAGCCCCGTTACTCTGTTTAAGCTCCAGCCTCATGAACTGATAAGGCTTGCCGCTTTCACGGCCCTCTCGCGCCCACATAGCCACCTTGAGCGTGGGCATTGTGCCACTCTTGGCTTCCTCGACCATCGCCTTGAGGAAAGGACGAGTAAACTCAATCACACCTGTCATGCTTGGGTGCTTAGAGGTTGTCGCAAACCTGTTCTCAAAGATAGAGAAGTCCAATTGGGGTTGGTTGTCGTACTTCGTTGCCATTAGTTGGCCTCCTGGGTGTCATTGTTAAGTTTAAGTAAGGGTTGTTCTGCTTGTTGCAGCGTGTCGATGAGTGATGCCATCGCCTTAACATCAAGGGATGTTACCGCAGTTTTGATCTGAGCTTTGGTAGCATCATCCGGTATCCATCCGCCATCGTTCAGCGTGTGGGTTAGCTCAATCAACTTGTCCTTCAGGCCATCGGCGTCCTCTTCCACCACGACTTCCTCTGCCTTTGGGGCATCGGCCTTCTTCTTGGCGGCTGGCTTCTTTCTCTTGGGCCGCTTCTTCTTGGGCTTCGCAATGGTCTGCGGATCATCCGCTATAAGGTTAGGCGGAACGTCTTCACCGCTGTACAAGTAGTGTCCCAATCCAAAAGCTGCCAGACATTTTACTAAGCACCTTTGTTTTGCATCGGAAATCTGTCTGGCGTCAGGGCCAGTAGGTCTGCCGTCAGCACCAACGGTGCCTACAATAGCATTGTTCCGGTAATCCATAACCGGAAGCCACATCTCTCGCTTCACATCACCGATAGTGATCGAACAGCACACGGAACACGAGCCGTCTTCGTAAGTTGTAACATCCCGTGTTACACCATCCTTGTCAGTCATACCGTGCCATTTGACGGTAAGCTCAGGATAGTGAGTCATGGCATACGCCCAAGCGTTGGCCCATGACAGATAGCTCAGTTCGATAGTGCCCTGTCTCCGCTTCTCAACGTGTTTACTTACGTCGATAGAAGACAGGGTCTTCCAAATCTCACCTGCGGTTGGATTGCTCACCTGCTCCTCCTCTCCATTGTGGACAATGATCTGATACTGGGCACCAACCTTCGCAACGCACGAATTTTGCGCCCCCTTCTTTGATGGAAAAAGTTCTTCCGGGCTTCTGCTTAGTGTTGATGTAGTTAGCAGCTTCGTTCAGTGTGTCGAACGACTTTGGTTTAAGCCCCCCACCAAGCACTGTGTAGCCCCCTCGCGCCCATCGCTCTTCGGGGGTACATGGTATGGTGTTCTCCATGGTGTGGACCCTTACACGGCCTGCTACGAAGTCATCCTGCCGTTCAGGACGCCACAGTGGCACCTTGATTGGAACGATGGGGCTCTGTGGATAGTCTCTCTTCGCTTCTGCGCGAGACTTTACCCAGTCACGACACAACCCCACAATAGTGAGGCTCGTAGCGGTGATGTCGTTTTGTCTAAGCAACCAAGCATAGATGTTCAGTTGCTGTTCCCAGTCGGTCTTCAGACCTCTCTGGATAGTAAAGACACTCGTCACCTTGTAGTCGGTAACAGCACCATCATCACTCAGAAGATCTATAGCTCCTGAGATCTTCATTCCTTCACACTCAGCAAAGAAACGCTCTTCGCATGACCCTTCTCCGTGGCCCTCCAAGACATTATGTACACCTTTGCCTAAGAGCTTCCACCACTCATCACGCACATCACTTGTGACAGTGTCCTCGTGCTTGTTATAGAGCCTTACGATCTGGGGTGGCTTCAACAACTCTGTAGCGGAGAAGTCAGCATCCCCCTTGCTGTATGGATCATTCTCAATCGCCCTGACAAAAGCGTCAGGTGCCTGCCAATGATTGGTTAAAGGCATTTACCCTCCTCTTGTTTTACTGAACTCTCCAGATACCTATTCCATACTCCGTGACACGAACTGAATACTTCTTTCCCAGCTTATTAGCAGCACGGCCTGTATAGGCTCTGATGCTATTCAGCTTCCCTTCTATCTCGTCATCCCTCAGTGGTAGTTCGATCAGATCTCCTACCTCTATGCTGTCCAAGGGAAGGTCCGCCCACTTGCTCCTTGGCCCCGGTTTTTTAGGTGGTACACCGACCCCCTCGTATACCCTGAAACGCTGGGTGCTCAAGCCTTTCCTCCATGTTGTAGTTGCCCCTAACACCACTGGATGTTATCCTGACTCTCCAGAAAGGGTGAGTAAGATGATAACATCGTGGCTAAAATCATGCAACTCTATTGACAACGACCCGGCTACCATTATGATCATTGGCGAGCCTGCCTCTAAAGCTAACTCTAGGCGACTCGTTGCTATTGGTGGGAAACCAAGGTTTATAAAATCTAAAAAAGCTCTTAACTACAGTAGAGATTTTAAGAAACAGTGCCCCACTAGAAAAGAACTGTTTGAAGAAGATGTATTTGTAGCTATTAAGATTTACTACGCTAGTCGTAGACCAGATCTAGATGCTTCTCTAATACTAGATTTATTACAGGACTATGTATATCCCAATGATAGATTAGTTAAGGGACAGTACATAGAGTGGGGTTTAGATAGAAAGAATCCTAGATCTTTTATTGTTGTAACAACATTAGATAACAAGGACTTAGCTATACAGAGATTAAGTGAACTAGTTGCTGAAGAGGGGGAAGAGTGCGACAAGACGTAATTCCGGCAATAGAGCGAGTAGCATCCACACTAACAGTAGGCCAGTACAAGAGACATTGCCCGATGTGTCAGGGCAGTCGAACCAAGCACAAACATGACAAATCCCTGTCACTCAAAATTGATAACAAAGGTGTGCAGTATCAGTGTCATCATTGTGATATAAGTGGTGGCTGGGTCAATGATCGGGAGTGGTCACTGGAGACAGTCCCGGTGGTCAGAGAACCGATTACTAACCTGACAGAAACTGATAATGAAGCTGCGATAAAGTACCTTCAAGACAGGCACATTGCAGATTCGGTAATCCAATCACATGCAATCACGGGCACTCGCCGTTTCAATGGCAAGACTGTTCCAGCCGTAGGTTTTCCATACCGTGATGGCGACTTAATCAATGCCATCAAATGGAGATCAGCCGACACGGACAAAAGGTTTTCCCAGGAAAATGTGTGCGAGGATTTCTTTAACATCGACCGCTATGTCGAGGGCAATGATCTTCTAATTTGCGAAGGAGAAATAGACGCCTTAGCATGGATGACCAGTGACTTGCCTGACAACGTCAGTGTTGTGTCTATCCCCAACGGTGCTCCGGCCAAGGTCAGGGATGGTAAGATCACACCGGAAGATGATAAGAAGTTTGCTTACATCTGGAGAGCCAAGCGAGAGCTTGAGTCTGCACCTCGTATCATCCTTAACACCGACAACGATGGTCCGGGGAATGCTCTCAAGGAAGAGATCATTCGCAGGATCGGTAGTTCTAAAGTCTGGATCATTGACCTAGAGGATTACAAGGATGCTAGTGCTGCTCTAGAAACAGAAGGCAAAGACTATTTGGCAGGACAATTAGAAGATTGTCAGCCAGTGCCCATGATAGGACTACATGGGGCCGAAGTGTTTAGTGATGCTGTCTTGGATCTCTATGAAAATGGTCAGTTGCGTGGTGCTAGAACTGGGCTGTCCTCTCTTGATGAGTTCATCCAGATAGCACCGGGCATGGTCACTGTAGTAACTGGCTTTCCATCCAGTGGAAAGAGTGATTTCATAGATCAACTTTGTTTGAATCTTGCCCAGTCTATGAAGTATAAGACTGTGTTCTGTAGTTTTGAGAAGCCTCCTGAGTTGCACCTCATGCAACTGGCACAGAAGCTTACTAAACGCCCCTTCTTTGAGGGTGGTGAGCAGAGGATGACCCCCGAAGAAAGGGATCATGCTCAGGCTTGGCTCAAGGAACACTTCTTGTTCATGGACTACAGGCGTGATGGGCCTACGACCATAGAAGGTATATTGGACATAGCTTCTACTGCGGTCATGCGTATGGGTTGCAGGATTCTGGTCATAGATCCATACAATTACATCACGCTATCTAATAATTCTAAAGAGACCGATGAGATCTCCAGTCTGCTGACTCAAGTACAGCAGTGGGCCAAGTCTCACGATGCCCATGTGTTCTTCATTGCTCATCCCACCAAGATCTCACCTGACAGAAGAGGTTCCAAGGTGGTAGTTAGCGGCCATGATATTGCCGGGTCTGCGGCATGGTTTGCAAAGGCCGATATCGGTATCACGTTATGGAGAGATCCTCATGATATAGATCCTCCAGAAGCTCATGTCTGGAAGGTGCGTTGGTCTTGGGTTGGCAGACATGGTGTGTGTCCGCTCAAGTTTGATCGGTCCATAGGACACTGGAGTGACTACGCTCCTAGCTTTGATGATGACGATTGGGACTTTTGAATCAACATTGCTATGAATGCTAGGGGGAATTAAGTTCACCCTGACGATGCAACGTATTACTCCTCTTATGCGTTCTCGTTTTATTGGGTGATGAGAAAAAAATAGGTTTGGGTTTACCCCTTTTTCCCACTCCTTTTCCCCCTGCCCCAGTCGGTTGCTCCCCGATTGGCACAGGGGGTTTTTCTTTACTCATTTTTTCCTGCCCTTTCTCCAGTTGCCCACCCTATTTACCAACCAAATCCTAGATCCTTCGACACCATTCTCTGTTGCTAGACGTTGGCAAACTTTGAGGTGCCTAATGTTATTCCTCCACAACCATTGACGGCCTGCCATATAGGCTAGATTACCAGTCTCACGGGCAGTCCTGCCTTCACGCTTGGGTATAAAGAATGAATCTCCTTCTTTCATCTCATCCCACGGATATTTAGAGCTACCGTGTTGTGCTGGTGGTGCTGGCACATTTGAATCAATCTTATACTCATTCATTGTTACCTCCCCTTTATTCAGTTACAAACCATATAAATTCATAGATGGAATGTCGCATTCTCTTCCACCAACTACGCTTCAGTGCATCAACACACGGGCTGTGCATCATCAGTCCGCTGGCATGAGTTGGGTTGTCCCAGCACTCAAGCAGGTGGAAGCAGCCCTGCTCCAAGCAGCCATATAGATGCATTGCACCTTCACCTGATATTAACTCAGGGTTGTGCCCATATATCCGTGCTCGTTTCAGAGCGTCTTTCTTCACACGCCTGGCTTCACGAGTTCTCATCGGCTTCCTCCACTACGTCATAGATGTGTGCTTTGTAAGACTCAAGAATTCGGTCATGATACCCCCCTGCATCAAGAAACTTGTCATCTACTCTGTCCGAAATCCTTACCTCTGCATCACGGACATCTTCAGCTTCGATAGTTTCCTTAAAATCCACACCTACCCTGAACCACACTGTAAAATTTTTCATAGCTCCTCCTCTGTAAGCTTCAGCCATTCAAGGGCACTGTGATGTTCCGCCCATAGTCCGGTAGGAACCTTGCCATAGAATCGTACCGTTGTCCTTACCAGTTCAGTATTGGGATGATCGTTTCTAATGTGTGCTACCACCGGGCCTATCAATTTAATTGTAGGCTGTACAAATGGACCAATATCTCCTAGCCATTTCCGTGCTGGGACAAGTTGCTCCAACCACTTGCCCCCCGATGGAGTGATCTCCCACCCTATCTCTTCAGCAAATGGGATCAAGCGTTCCATTACCTTATGAAGAGACTTGGTTCTCCTATTCATTGGGCTGATCATTGAGTAGCAAAAGAGCTTCCTCAAGTATGGGCTCAAGGTCATCTAACTCTCTGGTTAGAAGGGATGGATAATTCCTAACATCCTCACAGAATATCTTGGCAGACAGCAGTGCCTGATAGAGTTTGCGTGTATCAATGCTCATACTTCCTCCGCTCCAAACCGTTCACAGTTCTTGAACTCACCCACGTTAGGGCCAAGCACGATGTGTCCTGCCATTGGAGCCAGGCTATCGGGCCATGTCTTATAGAACTCATAGTCCACGCCATCTAGCATGTCTGAAAAAACCTCGTCCAAGAATTCATCGTCTTGGTCTTGCAGGGCTGCTTCCAGACGGTTTGGCACCCACGTTTCGGATGTGTCGAGCGTGACCATAACTGGTACACTCACTGTAAGTGAGCCTTCAAGTGCTACCTTCATAGTTATCTTCCTTTTTTAGAAGTTAAGCCGGGGGGCGACTGCCCCCCGACCATGTGTTTATTGATTACTTCGATTGAGCCTCCATCAATTCTTCCATCAATGACTTGAGCTTGCCTACCTTGGTAACAGCACTCTGTGCGGCAAGTTGAACCATGCCTTGGTCGTAGTCCTCCCACTTCATGAGAGAGCAACAGTCACATTGTGTTTTTGTACCGTTGAGTTGGTTAGCAACGTCATTGAGATCAGATCGAACGGAAGCAATCCAGTCGATATCACTCTTATGTATATGCATTTAATCATGGGTTAATTGTAATCTTCGGATATGTCTGTTAGGAAAGCTTCAACGGCCTTGCTGTCATCAATTCTATTCTCAAGGTCATTGATCCATGAAGGTATCCATTCTAAAAGCTGTTCTGCGCTTTCGGTTTCGTATGATTCCACGATCTTTGCTATCCTGAGCTTTGAATAAATCACAGATATCAAAGCCGGGGCCAATTCATGGCCGTCTTCGTGAATCATTTTGAAGCCTTCAAGCATTAGCTCTTTATCTTCACATGCTATTCCTAGTATGACAAAGACAGAACCTTCACTCCAATCTGGCATTTAACCATCCAATGTGTAGGTGACTAGGTTGCGACCGATTTGATTCTTGATCTTACTAAATGAGCCGTCATACAATGAAGCAACTCGACTGGAGTCCTTCCCTTTAAGCTCACTCTCGTGATCGAAGTATTGGATCGCACCCTGCCATGCCTCCCATGCAGAATGATCGCCTTGGTGCCCTAAACCACGAGTCCATAGCTTCGTGATCTCTGCACGTTTCCCATGTGCCCTATCTAAAGCGGCACGAGTATGACCGGAGTCTTCTCGTCTTTGAATCTTCCGTTCTAGATGAAGGATCGGGACCGCTGCATCCAGTACCAGTCTCCTAAACGGGCTCGTTGAAAGACTAATGTCTTCGGGAAGAATAGTATTCTTCATTATGGCCCTAGTCTCAGCTAAATCAACGTACCGTGTAGCGATTCCCTCAAGGAGAACCTTGGCACCCTTGGCATAGTCTTCGACTACGTTACTGGTGTGAGATACAGCAACTGAAATCCCTCTTTGCTTCGCCATAGCTACACTGAATGTGTTCGCACAAACCACACGCACCCATGTCTCCATGATTCTAGCCATAGCACTACCCGTGAAGTCATTAGAGAACAAAGCAAACGGAGCAGTCTCTAAAATCAGATCATATAAACCCTGCATAGCAAACTTCTCGTCCACATCTTCCATAGCGGACAAGGTCTGTTCAGCTTGGGCAATGATCCTTTGCAAGTTGAACTGAACCAACATCCAAACCTGCTTACCACCCCTAAGCACCCCGGCAGTCTCAATCTTTACAGACCCATCATCAACCATAGGCCGCAGAACACTAAATGCGTCATGGTTTTGAAGGGGCTTCCAGACATCACCGACTGTACCGATGACAGCTTCGGAGCCTTCACGGTCGTTCCTAACGACTGAGTAAGCATCCTCAGACTGCACCATAACCTCTTCGGTTAGTGGTGGTCGTTGGACCACATACCCTGGCGCAACTACCAATGGCTCCTGGGGCACCTCACGCACACGTTTTATGTAGTGAGGAACCTTCTCAACTTCCCAGTCCAAGCCACCATGTTCGATGGCCTGATCGTAAGAGATCCCATCCTCTAAGATAGTCCCCTCACGATGCCATGCCGTTTCAGTTGAAACGAACGCCGCCGTACCATCTGCGAGATAATCTAATTCCGCAGGCATCCGACACCTCCTGTTTTTAGTGGCTATTCGCCACCTGTGGTATGCCCATATCTACTACCTATTCTAGGTAGATGGGCGTCATGCCAGGCCGTGTGCCCGGCAAGTCTTTGTAAGGCTTATCGCCTCCTCCTTCTTTCTCTTAACCATAGGCATAAGAATAAGAGAATCAATCCGGGCTGGAGGAATATAAAGATTACTAAGTTAGCTAATTTGTATCCCATCCCGGTCGATTCTCCAATTACTTCTAGAATCAAAACGCAAGCCACGAATAATGCATCTACCGCTTCGTTGTACATTTCCCCCCCTTTAAGGTGTTACGAATCCCATCCCTGTTCTAGCAATTTGTAATACGATTATCACTATGAGTACCAAGGCACCTATAGAAAATAATGTTTCTATTATCTTGTATTCAAAGTTGTCATTCATCTGGTTTCTCAGGCCTGTCTTGTCCCGTGTCCGGCATCCAGTGGGTAACGTCACCACCTAAACTGCCACGCTCCCCACCAAAGTAGTCGATGCCAGTGCATCCCTCACTGTAACCACAGTCAGGTAGCTTGCATCCCCTGCTCCAATCATTCCCATCTGCATCCACCATCCCCTCATAGCACCCAAAGAACCCAAAGAATTCACCTTGGCTGACGCCAGTGTGCTCAAAATAGTACCACACTGGTGCACCCTTCTCTGGATACTTGTCTTTTACTGAAGTCCACTCAGACATCACTTTCCTCCTCTACAGGTGGTATATTAGCAATACGTTCCGCTTCTTCAGCCCTGTACTGGGTTAAGCTTTCATTCCACATACGAGTGAAGCCGGGCAGGTTCTCCTCTGCACTGAGCATAGCCTGATTGGGCAGTGATGAGGAGGGGAACGCCCTCTCCCATGTGTCCGCATCACAATGCTCTCTGAGGAACACTGAAGCTTCGGTTATGCGTGGCACACTGAGTGGACTGTCACGGTGGAAGTCCACCAGTCTGGAATGGTTGGGCTCAGGTGTCGGTAGACACGCAACCCCACCCTTACAGTGCATAGCAGACTCATGTATGACATCTATCAGATGCCCTATATGCCTGACGGCATCATCTAAAGTCATGTATAGCCATTGCCGTTCATCGTTATCCATCGGCTCTCCTCTTTAGTTGGACATAATTCTTACCTGATCCATGTGCTTCGATGGCAATACGGTTACCTGATCCATTGCACATGCCACAGTTACTGCACGTTACACCCTTTTCTTTGTCAGCAGGGCAGTAGATCTCACCAGGCAGTAACGAACCACCGACTGGCATAACTCTGAATGTCCCTGCATTAGCTAGGGCCGGATGTTCTAGCTCTTCTATCTCATCAATAGAAGCTTGGAATACATCCAGTGCCCATCGGAACTTCTTAGACTTCCATTGGTGGGTGTATCCAGTGTAGCCCGGTGGCGACATAGCCACGAGCTTGCGCTGTACCTCTTCGGGCACACCTGCCGGGTCACCGTAAGCACCGAACCGTATCGGGTCCACTATCTGCGGTATCGGACTGACCCCATCCCATACTGGATAGCCACCCCTCTTGAAGGTGCGGTAGATATTCAGCGGTGCTTGACCCTCCTGCACATAGCAAGATCGTACCCAACGTTGCAACTCTGCATTCCATCGCATTCGGTGTGTACATCCACCACATATTGCGCCATCCATTCGTTGCATCACGGCCTCAACTGGATTCAGTCCATCATCTACCAGTATCCATTGCTGATGCATCGCCCCCGTCTTAGCGTTCGTTGTCTTGAACGTGATTATGGAGACAATCTGAACTGAGGGATTGAGCATACTTGGCCCGTTGTAAACAACGATACCATTTGGTTTAGCCATTGCTCATTCCTCCTCCTTGATAGGTTCATACTGTTTTGGTCCCACCCTTTTATATTCTTTAATCAAAGGACCGTCCTTATCCTGCAATTCCCTCTCCTCTTTTGTCATCTTCTTGGGCGGTATGTATTTCACTCCTCCTCCCTTGTTGGACGAACTGATTCATCGTGAGAACGCTTGAGTGATTTCACCCATTCGGTACGTTCTTCAGGCGTCATCTCCTCTTCTGACTTGGGAGGTACGCTCCTCCTGTACCACTTCGGTCGCTCCATCCACTCCCATAGATCAGTCATTGTCCACCTCTCTCTCCCATTTTTGTATCATTACTTGTAGTCCAGAGGCACACTCAAGCCTCCCTGCAAGCACACCCATTTCAAAACCTTCTTCCTGTTCCTCGTAGCATGTGCCATCATTCGCTGAGACTTCACCTTCAAGCCAATCCGTAATTTTTTCGATCAATTCATTGTGTTTCATCAGTCCTCCCATACTTCAAAGTTTTCATCATTAAGATTGAACAGTCCCCGTGGGTCACCCTGACAACCACCAAGCTGTTTGTACATCTGCTCCATAGCATCCGCTTCACTCTCAGCTTCGACATCAAGCTCCCCTACCCAGGTGTAAACAATCCTGTACTCTTTCATACTTCCTCCTCTTTGAATTCTATTGCTAACTTGCGAGTATAACGGTCCATCCATTCTTCTGGCTTGATGGCATCCAACCAGTCAGACAGACTGACTAGTCGGCCCATGTCCTCTATCACATGTTGCTCACCGATCCAACGGACTGGGATGACCCGGCCATTCTCTAGGGTGATGCTGACACCGAAGGTACGTTCACATTCAAAGATCCCTTGAGTGTGATGACGTAGCGCACGGTGTCTGAAGTCACCGAAGTGTGACTTGGATTCATCGAACCACGAATGGATTGCGATGTAATCCTCTACAGTACCACCCCATTTCTTTACGCTACTTATAGCGTGGTGGTGTGGGTGAGACATTTACCAATCCAGTTCTTGGTGTGAGTGGTTAGGTTCTTGGTAATCCTGATTCACTGTTATCTTTTCTGTGTTGGTATCCCAAGTAACCTCACCGCTCACATAGAAGTCTCCTGCGAACGTGCCCCACAACCTATAGACTGGGGCAACCAAGATGTCAGCTAAGTGGGCCTCCTCTCGTACCTCTTCGGGGTAGTCGTTAGGTGTGACATATCCCTTCCCAACTATGTACTCCCCTTGAAGGTAGTGTTCCTTGATTTCTCCTGTTGTTCCATCTTCCATTATTGTGGTGATGCCCTCCGATCCACCATCATCGTTGCCTCCCGAATAGTGAACGATTGCCTGGGCTATGCCTGACTTTCTGAGCTTATAAAAACCCTTAGCTTTAAGTTGCCCTTCAGTCAGGCCATCGGCTTTGTTCCTGCTCATTTGTTTCTCCTTTTGTTGTACCTCAACCATTCTTCCTCGACTGCATCATCAAGTATCGACTCATACGTCAAGGCGAATAACAGAATTCCTAGAAATGCGAAGCACAGAACGGATGCCAGTATTAGTAGTTCCATCAGCGTAGTGTCCTCCCCATGCTTTCTTTTTGATATTCAATGAACCATTTAGATGACCTCATACGTTCCTCAGTAAGCCTCTTGTACATGTGATCCCATGTTAGGGTATGTACCGCTAGTCCTAGAAACAGGGACCAGGCGATGAATACCGCTGTTATATCAACCCAGTTGTACATTTCACTTCTCCTTACGGAATGTGTCATAGAGTGCTACGCATCCT
>Ga0098052_1001229_pt1 | contig 16135 bp, 17 predicted proteins | sample 15_taG_FD_81591 | JGI IMG/M metagenome (GOLD analysis project Ga0098052, IMG submission 81591) | Marine viral communities from the Subarctic Pacific Ocean - 15_ETSP_OMZ_AT15312 metaG | ecosystem: Environmental > Aquatic > Marine > Oceanic | place: Pacific Ocean | collected 2015-01-18 | reverse complement strand
GGCCAAAAAGCGCAAGTAGTCGAAGGTTGAAACGCCATGTTAGGGGGTGCCAGTGGTGCCCCTTCTTTTTGTCCCAAATTTGTCCCAGTAGATGGCGCTGGATGGCGGCAAGTGTCGCCAGGTGTCTTGTAAGTGTCCATGTAAATCAGTAACATACTGAAATCAAAGGGTAAAAGAGAGGGTTCGAATCCCTCCCTCTCCGCCATATCAAACAAGCTTCACAGCCAGCCCCTGGCACTATCAATCTAAAGCATGTCAAAGTGACTCCCGGGAGGGATGAGAACCCGATAGAGGGTCGATTGGTTGCGCAGCAACCAAAGACGAGCGCCTATGGCGCGAAGCCCGCAGGGTCGATTTAGCCCTTAGGCTAAAGCGATCAATCCTCTCCCTCTCCGCCATATCAAACAAGCTTCACAGCCAGCCCCTGGCACTATCAATCTAAAGCATGCCAAAGTGACTCCCGGGAGGGATGAGAACCCGATAGAGGGTCGATTGGTTGTTTGACATAGCAGTTTAATGACAAAAAATTGATATAAATCTGATTCCGTCTCCCCATAACCTGTATGTTATCAATATAAAGACAATGTGGAGTTGATCTGATGATGACATTAAAAAGATTGTCGTATCTGGTTTTCACAGGAATGGCCACGATAAGTCTGGCAAGTTGCAGGCAATCGCCCGCGCCCGACCACAGTGAACTGGACAGGCAGGCATCTGCCATTTCCCAGCAATTTGTTGATACCTTACTACCGACACTCCAGTCAGCTATGGCAACCGGTGGGCCTACCCAGGCCATTGAGATCTGCTCAGTACGTGCGCCTCAGATTGCTGCGGAATTAAGCGATGAGTCAGGCTGGTCCGTCAGGCGAGTCAGCTTAAAACCTCGCAATCTGGCGTTAGCAGAACCGGATAGCTGGGAGAAAGAAGTGCTGGAAGCGTTTGATCAACGCCAACGAGCCGGTGAAGCGGGCTCAACAATCAAGTCTTCTGCTGTCGTCAATAGTGAATACCGCTTTATGCAGGCGCAGCCTGTCATGCCACTTTGTTTAACCTGTCATGGCCAAATTATCAACGAGGAAGTGCATTCAGCCCTGGCAGCGTATTATCCGGGTGATATGGCGACAGGTTACGTTGAAGGCCAGATCAGAGGTGCAATTAGTTTACGTACTTCAATTCCTTGAGAACGCTTCATGACCACATGCCTGGAATAGTTATTAGTCAGTGAAAGTTTAAACGGTAACCAGTCTTTCATTTCACCAAGGAGTTTTCACCATGCTTAAAAGACACGGGATATCCATCGGAATCGAGCGAACTGGTCAGCATTTTTTCTTGTGTCTGAAAGCGCAAGGCAAACTGACGCATGAAGACTATCAAACCATTACACCGCTGGAGTATTCTATTATGAAATGTAATATCGGTAAAATTGATCGTGTCATAAGAATCATACTCGGACTGGGTATCATTAGTGCCGGGTTTTACTTCCAGTCCTGGTTAGGTGTGATTGGTCTTATACCTGTGGCGACAGCTGCTATGGGCTGGTGCCCATTGTATCTGCCACTAGGCGTCTCAACCTGCCCAGGGCAGAAAGATTGAGACATCATGTTATTCGTGTTATTTGCTGCTCTGGCTATGGTTGGCTCAAAGTCAGTCATTTGCCGCAAATGAATGACGAAAGGCCATGGTTGCTCATTAGCGCAACCAAGAGAGCTTAATGGCAGGGAACTGTTTATGACACATTCGGAGAAACACCGCTCCCATCGTATTGGGTGGCTTCGTGCAGCAGTGCTGGGTGCTAATGACGGTATAGTCTCGACTGCTAGCTTAATCATAGGTTTTGCCGCAGCCAATGCCGGTTTGGAAAACATACTTTTGGCAGGCGTTGCTGGTCTGGTAGCTGGTGCGATGTCAATGGCTGCAGGTGAATATGTGTCTGTCAGTTCTCAATCAGATACAGAACACGCGGATATAGCACTGGAAAAAAGGTCGTTAGATGAAGACTATGACTCCGAATTAGCAGAACTTGCTGACATCTATGAAGCCAGGGGATTGGATGCGGAGCTTGCAAAGCAAGTGGCTGAAGGGCTAATGGCGCATGATGCACTTGGCGCACATGTGCGAGATGATATAGGTATACCGGACAACAACAGTGCCCAACCCATACAAGCGGCTTTCTTTTCAGCTGTCACTTTTTCAGTTGGTGCAGCTCTGCCTTTACTGATTGCATATTTAGGGCCACCTCAACAGTTAATTTTACCTGTGGCAGCAGCATCATTGATTTTCCTGGCATTACTGGGCGCATTGGCTGCCAGAGCAGGAGGGGCAAGTATGATGAAAGGGGCTTTGCGAGTCACTTTCTGGGGGGCTTTTGCAATGTTATTAACCGCAGCTGTGGGGCAGTTATTTGGTGTGACTGCCTGATCTCGAACAGGTCGAGGAGGGTGAATGGCCGTATCAGGCGGAAGATAACAGGGCGTTATCGTCACTGTTCGACATTAGCACGGCATATGCCTATGATGGGGTTTTCTAACGTGTCCGTGAAATCGGAGTCAAGTCGCTTCATGGGCCTAATGAGACTCTGAATCTGGAATATCTACATGTTGTTGCCCACCCTCACGCTTTTAACATGTTTCCTGTTGATAGCGACTTTGCTACCGATATCCAATCACACTCACTGGCTCATTAGAGGGCTGGACTTTCCTCGCTTACAGATCGCTATTGCTGCAATATTGCTATTGATATTCCAGTTACTTGTTCTGGAAATAACCAGACCATCTTCGTTGTTGCTGATTTGCGTCTCCGGTTTCTGCCTGTTCTGGCAGTCCTGGTGGATAGTGCCATACACGCCTCTGTTTCCAAGAGAAGTGAAAAGAGCAGAAAAAAACTCTCAAAAACCCAGTCTGAAGATTCTGACTGCCAATGTCTTGACCCCTAATCGTAATTCCCAGGCTCTGATATCCCTGGTCAAACAGCACAAACCGGATGTTCTGGTGACCCTTGAATCGGATCAATGGTGGCAAGATCAGTTGAGCGTGCTTGAAGATGACATGCCTTATACTATCAAATGTCCACTCGATAACCTGTATGGTATGCATGTTTATTCCAGGCTTCCTTTAACTGAAACAGAAACGTGCTACCTGGTTGAAGATGGTGTGCCTTCAATGCATGCATCCGTTCGGCTCTCTGACAGAGTTCGTGTTCGTGTCCATTTTCTCCATCCCTCTCCACCAAGCCCGACGGAGAACCCTGAGTCGCAGGAACGTGACGCCGAGTTGATCGTGGTCGCCAAAAGCATTGCTGACAGTGCACAGCCTATTGTGGTGACTGGTGATCTGAATGATGTGGCCTGGTCAGAAACCACAAGGCTGTTTCGTAAGATTAGCGGGTTACTTGATCCGCGTATTGGGCGGGGCATGTTCAACACCTTCCATGCCGATTACCCCTTTATAAGGTGGCCCCTGGACCACCTTTTCCATAGCGAACACTTTACCGTCAAAACGATTAAGAGAATGCCCTCCATTGGTTCAGATCATTTTCCGTTACTGACCACCCTGGTGTTTTCGCCTAAAGCCATTCCTGAAAATGAGGGAATAGATGCTACGGCGGAGGATCGCAGCCGGGCAGATGAGATTGTGGAAAAAGAAAATGTCAGCAAGTCCGAAATACCTCAGCCTACGGCACATGCTAAATGAGTGGCATAAACTGTAGAATCAGTCATTAACAATATTAATGGTGTCGTGAACGATGTTTGAGTGGATCGTTAGTCCGGAAGCCTGGGTAGCATTGGCCACATTGATGGCACTGGAAATTGTGCTCGGTATCGATAACATTATTTTTATTTCGATTCTGGTCAGCCGTCTGCCTAAACAACAACGCGGTAAAGCCAGACAGATCGGGATATCCCTGGCAATGATTTCTCGACTGGTACTACTATTCAGCCTGGCCTGGGTGATGGGGTTGGTTGAACCGATGTTTAGCGTGTTTGGGCAGGAGGTGTCGGGCAGGGACATTATTCTGGTTGCTGGCGGTTTGTTTCTGCTTGCCAAGTCCACACATGAAATCCATGGCAGCTTTGAAATTGAAGAGGCATCAAAGAAGCAGTTAGCTGCTTCCGGTTTTGCCTCCATTCTCGTACAGATTGCTGTGCTTGATCTTGTGTTTTCGCTGGACTCGGTCATTACTGCTGTTGGCCTGGTCGACCATTTAAGTATCATGGTCATCGCTATTATCGCCTCAGTTGGCGTTATGCTTATTGCTGCAAAACCAATAGGCGATTTTGTCGATGCGAATCCAACCATTAAAATGTTGGCGCTGTCATTTCTGATTCTGGTGGGTTTTACTTTGATTGCCGAAGGGTTTGATGTGCACATTCCGAAAGGGTATGTGTATTTTGCGATGGCATTTTCCTTTATTGTCGAAATGCTGAATATCAAACTGAGATCGCGCAAGACGCAGAACTCCAAAACCCTTCAGTTATCCAAGAAAATATCTGATGAGCAAGAATCATAACCATGAAACTTACTAAGAAAGCTGTTTCGCTCCTGATACCGTTGTTTCTCCTGAGTTGCGGAGGCAACCAGGTCAGGCTTTCGGAGTTTGACGAAGTCTTCGAAACCGAAATCCTGGATAATGGCACAAAATTTTTCACTTACCGCCTTATCCGCAAAGCCCCAATGGGAGCAAGAGATGCAGTAACCCTTGAGCCTGGATTGAATGATATCGAAGAGCAGAGCAGGCGCACAGGCCCTGGTGCCATGAGGTCAGGCGGAGGACCGGGCATGGATCTCAACTTTGATGCAATAGAAGAGCAGCTTGAACTGAAGCTGGTTGAAACCGGTTATTGCCGGGATGGCTATCTGGAACTTGATTCATCTTCCATAAATGGTCAGTACGCTATCCGGGGGGAGTGTCGGGAAGCTGCCAATGAAAATGACCGACAAACATTTAACAATACTCAGAGCTTATGATTCAAATGATTTTCCAGTCTTCCTATCAAATTGATCGTAGACCGTTTTGTATCCGCGTTTTGACTGCCGTGCTGCTTTCGACTGTCGTTTGCTCAAATGCCATTGCAAATGACAACGACCCACGTGCCCGAGAAGCAGGGGTAGCGCCAGGTATCTATCAGCCAGGTCCACTCAATGCCATCACAGACGTGTCGGGCGTGCAGGTGGGGCATGTCTCCCTGATAGAGGGTGATGACATTCGCACGGGTGTTACAGCGATTTTGCCGCATGGCGATAACCTCTATCAGAACAAGGTGCCAGCCGGGTATGCGCAGGGCAATGGCTACGGCAAAATGATGGGCACGACGCAAGTGATCGAACTGGGTGAGCTGGAAACCCCGGTTCTGCTGACCAACACGCTGTCAGTTCCTGAGGCCGCTGCGGGCACCATTGAGTGGACGCTGGCACAACCTGGCAATGAGCAGGTGCGCTCCGTTAATGCGGTGGTGGGTGAGACCAATGACGGACGTATCAACAATATTCGCTTACGTGCCATTAAACCCGAGCATGCCATTGAGGCCATTAACCAGGCAGTTAGCGGTCCGGTTGAGGAAGGTAGCATCGGTGCTGGAATGGGCACAGTAAATTTCGGCTGGAAAGGGGGCGTTGGTACCAGTTCTCGGGTATTGCCAGATGAAAATGGTGGTTTTACTGTTGGTGTGCTGGTGCAGACCAACTATGGGGGAGAGCTGCATATCATGGGCGTGCCCATAAACGCAGAGGCCTTGAATACTGCAGCAGCACGTGTCGCCCAGGAAGCCTCACCGGATGGTTCTGTCATGATCATCATTGCGACTGACGCACCACTGTCAGATCGTAATCTTGAAAGGCTGGCCAAACGCTCTTTTTTGGGGCTGGGCAGAACCGGTTCAGCAATGTCCAATGGTTCAGGGGATTACGCACTGGCTTTTTCAACCGCCGAATCGGTTCGACGCACAACAGCACGCAGAGCCATGCTGAGTCGTATTGCTGACTGGCCGAATGGCGAAATGACACCATTGTTCCAGGCAGCCGTGGAGGCAACAGAGGAAGCGGTCTATAACGCATTGTTTAAAGCTTCAGATGTCAGGGGGGTGAATGCTGAACGCTACCCGCAACTGCCGGTTTCTGCGGCTCTGCAGATCCTGCGTGACAGACGTGCTATTGAGTGAGTAGAATGCTGTTATGATTTCATCGACGTTTACATATGGTTCGAATGGCATGCAGTCTGCCTATCAGGGCATGACGCGTTCTGCACAGGACATTGCCAATGCCAGTGTGGCCAAGCCGGTAGCTGCAAATTCGCCAGCTAATGCTGTGCACCCGGTACCAGCCGGTGAGGACATGAACACGGCGCTGGTCGGCATGAAACAACAGCAACATCTGTTCAATGCTTCTGCAAAGGTTTTCAGTACCGCTGATCAGCAAATAGGCACTTTGCTCGATACCACTGCCTGAAAACTGATCAGTGCCCGTCACATTATCCACTTGAATCGCCCGGCGATATTGTACATAATGCCGCCCCTGCATTGATGCGGTGTTAACCGGGTTGTTGCAGCCACAGTCGCCCAGACTGTGAGACGCGTTATGGTACCTCTTGTCGGTCCCCGCGCAATGATATGTCGTAAACCCCGCCAGGCCCGGAAGGGAGCAACGGTAGCGACGGACTCATGTGCCGTGGTGTGGCTGGCAGGAGGTATCTCCAAACCGATCCCTCCTGTCTGAACTATCTCTTGCGTAGCTTCCTCTTGTGTAGCCTCCTGATACTGGCATCACCGTCATTTCTTGCCAGCACAGTCTGTCACTCCCTTGCTGATTCCCTTACAATGCCCCTTTGACATTATTCAGTAGCGAAACCGCATGGCATATCAGGTACTGGCGCGAAAGTGGCGCCCACTCACGTTCAAGGAAATGGCTGGTCAGACGCATGTACTGCGCACGCTGATCCATGCACTGGATGCACAACGCCTGCATCATGCTTATCTGTTTACCGGTACCCGGGGGGTTGGTAAAACCACCGTTGCACGTATTCTGGCGCGCTGCCTGAACTGTGAGACCGGTGTCACGTCCAGCCCCTGTGGTGAGTGCGGAACATGTCAGGAAATCATGAGTGGTCGCTTTATCGACCTGATTGAGGTGGATGCGGCATCACGAACCAAAGTCGAAGATACCCGCGAATTGCTGGAGAATGTCCAGTACGCACCATCGCGTGGTCGTTACAAGATTTACCTGATCGACGAAGTTCACATGCTGAGCACGCACAGTTTTAATGCCTTGCTCAAAACCCTGGAAGAGCCACCGCCACACGTTAAGTTTCTGCTGGCAACCACTGACCCGCAAAAATTGCCGATCACCGTGCTGTCGCGTTGTCTTCAATTCCACTTGAAGAACCTGGTGCCATCACAGGTCGCCAATTACCTGCAGTCAGTCTTGACGGCTGAAGGCATTGAGTACGAAGAAAAAGCCTTGTGGCTGCTGGGGCAGGCTGCCGCCGGCAGTATGCGTGATGCGCTAACCTTGCTGGATCAGTGCATTTCATTTGGCGAGGGCGTGGTTAAGGCTGATGCAGTCGCAGAATTACTGGGCACGCCTGACTTTGAGCGGATATACAGCATTCTGGATGCCTTGAGCGAGCGCGATGGGGAAAGCCTGTTAGCACAGGTCGAAGAAGCTGCCACGCAAAATCCGGATTTTGTAGCCTTGGCGACGCTGTTGCAGAAAACCCTGCATCGCCTGGCGCTGGCACAAACCGTTCCGGCGGCGGTCAGCAATGACGATGGTCAGCAGCAACGCCTGATGGAATTGGCAGGGCGTTTCTCGGCTGATGATGTGCAATTGTACTACCAGATTTGTGTACAACTGCTGCAGGAACTCACCAATGCCAGTGAGAAACGCATTGGCTTTGAAATGGCCTTGTTGCGCATGCTGGCCTTTAGCCCGGATGTTTTCGCCGGATCTCATGGTAGCGTAGATCACGCGAAAGGCAGTGGTGAGGACGCGACAGCCAGCAATGACATAAAAAAAAAGTCTGAATCGCCAACCGCTGTAACTCAGCCACAGAACGACCCTCATACTGAATCGCCAGAGCCAGAGCCAGAGCCAGAGCCAGAGCCAGAGCCAGAGCCAGAGCCAGAGCCAGAGCCAGAGCCAGAGCCAGAGCCAGAATCTGAGACGGTATTGTCTGTGGAGCAGCGGCCTGCTGAGGAACAGCAGGCCGAGTCAGTTAAAACCGCCCCTAAGGCACCGCCTTCTGCAACACATGAGCAAGGTGCACCCTGGGAGTCTGACCATGCAGAGTCCCCGATACCTGCATCGGCATACGAAGAATTCCGCGAGTCATCGCAACCATCATCCAGCCAGGTGCCAGCCAGGGACACGACACCTGATGAGTCAGCATCTGGTCAGGCGCACGCGCATCACGAAGAGAGCCGTGAAATTCCACCGCGGGAATCTGATGTGAAACCGGTTTTGCCTGGCAAAATTGGACTGACTGATCTTACTGACACAGAAACCTGGTACCAGTTATTACAGACTATCGGCATGAACGGTATCGCTCCCAGCTTGCTTTGGAATTGCCTGGTGGAGAAGATAGAAGCGGATCAAATACATTTGCTGCTGGATGAAACGCAGTCAGCCTTGTATTCTGCTGACCAAAACAATGCCCTGACCAGCTTGCTGACGCAAAAACTGGCAGGAGATTGTAAGGTTAAGGTCACTGTGACTGCAGTGACAGCTGAAACGCCCGCAGCTCGGCGCCGCCGTGAAAAAGCAGAAGCCATTGCGGCACTGGAAAACCGTTTTCAGGCAGACCCCGGGGTCATGGGGTTATTAGCCAGGTTTGATGCAAGTATTGAAGAAATGAGGATTGAGAAATGACAGATATCAATGAGTTAATGAAACAAGCTAAACAAATGCAAGAGAAGTTTCAGGAGGCTCAGGCAGAGGCTGCCAAAAGAAGCGTAATCGGTGAATCAGGCGCCGGCCTGGTAAAAATTGAAGTCGGTGGTCGTTATGATGTCAGACGTGTTGAGATCGACCCTGACGTCATGAAAGAAGACAAAGAGATGGTTGAAGACCTGGTGGCTGCAGCATTTAATGATGCTGTTAAAAAGCTGGAAGAGACCAACAAGGACACCATGAGTCAGATGGCTTCTGGTTTCCAGATGCCAGAAGGATTCAAGTTTCCATTCTGATGCTTAGTCCACTATTACAAAACCTGATCCAGGCACTGCGTGTGTTGCCCGGCGTTGGCCCCAAATCGGCCCAGCGGATGGCATTCTATTTATTGCAACGCAATGTGGATGGCGGCAAGCAGCTTAGCGAAGTGCTGGCAGATGCCCTGGAAAATATCGGTCAGTGCCAGCAGTGCCATACCTTGGCCGAGGCAGATTTATGCGGCATCTGCAGTAATCCGCGCCGGGATCAATCCGTGCTTTGTGTAGTGGGTTCACCGGCAGATCTGCTCGCAATTGAACAAAGCGGCAGCTATCAGGGTTTGTATTTTCAGCTCACAGGCCACCTGTCTCCGATTGACGGCATAGGCCCGGAAGAAATAGGCATAGATGCCTTGATGGAGCTGGTCGCCAGAAAACCGGTAGAAGAAGTGATTCTGGCTAATAACCCGACAGTAGAAGGCGAGGCGACGGCGTATTACATCGCCAACCTGCTCGCTGAACAATCAATAAAACTGACCCGTATTGCCCATGGCATTCCAATGGGTGGCGAACTCGAATATGTCGATGGCGGTACGCTTACCCATGCATTCAACGGCCGGCAGCAGTTCAAATGACAGATCAGGTACCACAAAATTTATCGGATTCATCAGCCATCCAACCGCCCGATTCGCAATATATAGTCGATGATGCCGAACTGGCCAAGGCTTGTGTCTATCTGCAACGTGCCAGCGTGCTGGCACTGGATACCGAATTTGTTCGCACCAATACCTTTTATCCCAAACCGGGACTGATTCAGATAGGTGATGGCCAGCGAATATTTTTACTGGACCCGCTGACCTTGACGCAATGGCAACCGTTTCTCGACTTGCTGGCCGATCAGCAGATTACCAAGGTACTGCATTCAGGATCTGAGGATCTGGTCCTGTTGCAGCACACCTTTGGTCAGTTGCCCGAACCTATGTTTGATACGCAAAAAGCAGCGGCATTCCTGGGCTATGGCGCTAATCTCAGTTACCTGAATATCGTCAAAGAACTCATCGGCGTAGAGCTGGAAAAGGGCGAGACACGTTCAGACTGGTGTGCTCGGCCGCTGAGTGAACGACAGCTGCATTACGCGGCGCTGGATGTGCATTACCTGCCTTCCATTTACGAGACATTGCGGCAACAGCTGGACGAGAAAGGCTATTTGCGCTGGTTGCAGGATGAATGCCAGCAAATGCTCGATATTACCTGGCAAAACGAAGATGACGCCTTGTGGCCAACCCTGTTTATCAACGTCGGCGGTGCCTGGCGACTGAACCCACAGCAACTGGCGATATTGCAGCAATTGGTGATCTGGCGGGAAATCACGGCTCGTCAGCGTAATAAGCCCCGTAACTGGATTGCCAAAGATGCCGAACTGATTCTGCTGGTGCAACGAAAACCTCAGGACAGACAGGCGCTGGCAGCAATCAAGGATGTCAGCAAATCCCTACAGCAACGCGATGGCGATGCCGTACTGCAGATCCTTCACCAGGATGCTGAGCTTTCGCCACAGTTTAATGCGCTGGCAACAACGCTTAAAGCCACCTCTGGTCAGCCTTTGCCGCCTGCGCTCCGGCCGGCTGTTAAGCGGTTGCAACGAGCCGTCAGTCAGGTAGCGGAAGATGCTGGTATCGCGGCTGAACTGCTGGCCAGGAAGAAAGTACTGATTGAATTTTTGCAAGCCAACATGCATTGTCAGTCTGAGGAGCGTCTGGTCTGGCCTGCCGGAGTCGATGGCTGGCGTCGTGACCTGTTGAAAAAGCCGCTGTTTGAGGCGCTTCGGGATCAACCGGCTGAAGAGGCTTAAGGTTTTGGCAAAGGGGTTGAAACAAGGTGTTGCGAAGCTGGTAAATGACCAGGATCGTGAACTGGCCGATTTGCCAGTGCATGAGCCTGGAAACCAGGCTGGCCTGAGAGATAAATTCTGGGAGTTACCGTTAACGTCGCTGACATCCCGCGAGTGGGAAGCACTGTGCGATGGCTGTGCACGCTGCTGCCTGCATAAATTGCAGGACGAAGATGATGACCTTGAGCTTTACTACACCCGAGTCGTCTGTCAGTACCTCGATGAGGACACTTGTCAGTGCCGGCACTATCAGACCCGGCAACAACTGGTGCCCGACTGCCTGGTGATGGACCCGGAGATACTTGAGGAAGCGGTTGACTGGATGCCGTCCACTTGTGCCTATAAATTGCGCTATTATGGAAAGCCGCTGGAAGACTGGCATCCACTCATCGCGGGCAATCGCCGTTTAATGGATGAGCGGGATATATCGGTGACCGGCAAGGTGATTCCGGATTCGCATGTCTCCGAGGATGGAATAGAAGAACACATTATTCGTTGGGTCAGTCATTAACATCCTCTGACTGCCCGCTGGCAAGGACGATATGAGAGCCATAATTTGATGCTGGATATTTACGGATACCTGACTAGCTGGGGCGTGTACCTGGTAGCCGGCACGCTTTGCTATATCCTGTTCTATAAGGCGACCGGCAAAATTCCTTACAAGTGGCTGGCAAATCCGCTGCGGGGCATCATGCTGGCTGTAACCTTTACACCCTGGTATGTCGCCGCTGATTCGGATCTGATGGCGCCTGCCTTGATGGTGATTGCCCTGGATATGATTACCCTGGGAGGCGACGCATTTATCAGGGCGGCTGTCCCATTGGTACTGGCGATAGGGCTGGGGATTGTGTTATCACTGATCTGGACGATTTTCCGCGCGCGAGCCAAGCGGAACTAATTCAATCCAGATCAGATATCAGGAAGCGCCGTGAGTGATAATGGGAGTGGCATGACCGGGACAGCACCGGCAATGAAATTTCAAAGTACAGCCAGCTATGTCGCAACCGAAGACCTGCAGATGGCTGTTAACGCTGCAGTCACCTTGCAAAAACCGTTGCTGGTTAAAGGTGAACCGGGCACTGGTAAAACCATGCTGGCTGAACAGATTGCCGACTCACTGGGGCTGAAGCTGGTCGCCTGGCATATCAAGTCCACGACCCGCGCTCAGCAAGGTCTGTACGAGTATGATGCCGTTTCTCGCCTGCGTGATTCCCAACTGGGCGACGACCGGGTTCATGACATCGGCAACTATATCCTCAAAGGCAAACTCTGGCAGGCGTTCGAATCGGAAGAACAGGTTGTGCTGTTGATTGATGAAATCGACAAGGCTGACATTGAGTTTCCCAATGATCTGTTGCTCGAACTCGACAAGATGGAGTTTCATGTCTACGAAACGCAGACACAGATCAAGGCGAAACACCGTCCGATTGTCATCATTACCAGTAATAACGAAAAAGAACTGCCCGACGCTTTTTTACGCCGCTGTTTTTTTCACTATATCCAGTTCCCGGACCGCAATACCCTGCAGGATATTGTCCAGGTGCATTACCCGGATATTAAGAGTGAACTGCTAAGCCATGCCCTCGATGTCTTTTTTGATGTCCGCAAAGTACAGGGCCTGAAGAAGAAACCTTCTACCTCTGAATTGATTGACTGGCTGAAGTTACTGATGTCAGACGATCTGCCTGAATCCGTGTTTCAGGATAAAGACGCTTCAAAAGCCATCCCTCCGCTATACGGTGCTTTGCTCAAGAACGAACAGGATGTCCATTTGCTTGAGAAACTCGCATTCATGCATCGCGCCAAGCGGTCATGACACAGTCATTCATGTCCCTGGAATGATGAAATCATGCTGATTCGTTTCTACCTGACATTGCGTGACCATGGTATTGCCGTTTCATTGACCGAACTGTTCAATCTTTATGGTTGCCTTCAGGCAGGGTATGCCTTTGCCGATACTGATGCCTTCTACCGCCTGGCACGAATCTGTCTGGTCAAAGACGAAAAGCACTTTGATAAGTATGACAAGGCTTTCGCTGCTTTTTTTGAGCAGGTAGCGATTCTGGATAAGGCACTTGATATCCATCTGCCGGAAGAATGGTTGCGCAAGGAGTTTGAGGCGGCGCTTACGGATGAAGAGCGCGCCATGATCGAAAAAATGGGCGGCCTTGATGCGGTCATGGAAGCTTTCCGGGAACGACTCAAAGATCAGAAAGAACGTCACCAGGGTGGTAATCAGTGGATTGGAACAGGTGGCACATCTCCCTTTGGCGGGTTTGGCTATAACCCGGCCGGTATTCGAATTGGCCAGTCTGAAGGTCGGGAAGGGCGCGCCATTAAAGTTTGGGAGAAAAGGCAGTTCAAGGACCTGGATGACAGTGCCGAAATTGGTACCCGCAATATAAAAATGGCCTTGCGCCGACTGCGCAAATTCGCCCGCAGTGGTGCTGAGCAGGAGCTGGATGTTAACGACACCATCACTTCAACTGCCCGTCGAGGCGGTCTGCTCGATATCAAAATGGTTCCCGAACGGCATAATGCCGTAAAAGTCCTGCTCTTCTTTGATATTGGCGGCTCCATGGACCCTTATGTGCACCTGTGTGAAGATCTGTTCTCTGCTGCCAAGTCAGAGTTCAAGCATATGGAGTACTTCTATTTTCATAATTTCATCTACGAATCGGTATGGAAAAAGAGTCGCAGACGTCATACAGAGACAACGCCGTTGTATGATGTGATCCACAAGTATGGACCTGACTATAAAATCATATTTGTGGGTGATGCCACTATGGCCCCCTATGAAATTACCGAAGCAGGTGGCAGTATCGAACATTACAATGAAGAGCCGGGTGCTGTGTGGATGCAGCGCATGACCGAGCACTTTGACAAAGTGGCCTGGATCAACCCGGTGAATGAGAGTTATTGGCGACATGGCTATTCGATCGGTATTGTCCGAGAGCTGATCGAAAACCGGATGTTTCCCATGACCGTAACCGGTCTGGAGTCTGCCATGTCATACCTTGCACGTTAGGGCAGAACACTAATGAGGAATAATAACGATGTATGCAAGTGAGGCAATGTCCAGCCGGGAAGATCTGAATCCTGAGAATTTTCAGACTATCCGTGAAGTGTTCGAAAACAGTTTTGAAAAATATCCTGACAACCCGGCATTTTCCTGTCTGGGTCATCAAATAACCTTTCGCGAACTGGACATTAAAAGTGCCCAGCTGGCTGAGTGGTTAATCAATAACAGTGGCCTCAAAGCAGGCGACCGTATTGCTATTCAGTTACCTAATGTTCTGCAGTTTCCCATCGCAGTGGTGGCTGCTGCTCGCGCCGGGCTGGTTATTGTTAATACCAACCCGCTGTACACATCCCGGGAAATGCTGCACCAATTCAAGGACTCGGGCGCTCGCGGTATTATCATCCTCGAAAACTTCTGCCATAACCTGCAGAAAATTCTGCCTGAAACCAACATTCAGTGCATTGTTACCACGCAACTGGCGGATATATTGCCTCAGCCCAAGCGGACTTTGATGAACCTGGCCGTGCGCTACCTGAAGCGCATGGTGCCGTCCTGGCGCATCCCCGGCACACATTCGCTGCCATCCATTTTATCGACCATGCCCGAGCAGTCAGCTGAAGCTAACCGCCAGGTTGGCAGAACCGAAGACCGCGCCCGAAACCGTGATGATCTGGCTCTGATTCTCTATACCGGTGGCACCACTGGCCCGGCAAAAGGGGCCATGCTGACGCACAGCAACCTGGTCAATAACATGATGCAATTACGCAGTGTCAGCCAGTATCTGATCAATGATGGCAGTGACACGATCATTGCGCCATTGCCGCTTTATCACACCTATGCCTTTATGCTGCATTGCCTGACGGGCTTCTATGCCGGTAATCATAATGTACTGATCCCCAACCCGCGCGATCTGGATGATTTGATCAAGACATTAAAGTCGCTCCCGGAAATTAATGGCTTTGTTGGTATCAATACGCTGTTTCTGGCGATGTGCCGACACAAAGATATTGACCAGGTCGACTTTAGCAAGATGCGCTTTACTGGTTCGGGCGGCATGGCACTGACAATCCGGGTGGCAGAGGAGTGGCAACGGGTCACTGGCTGCCAGGTATATGAAGGTTATGGTCTGACTGAGTGTTCACCGGTGGTCAGTATCAACCCGCATGACGATGTTCGCATTGGTACCGTGGGTATCGCTGTCCCTGGCACAGATGTAAAAACCGTGGATGAACAAGGCCAGGATACGGGCTTTAATGCCAAGGGCGAGTTGCTGGTGCGTGGCCCCCAGGTGATGAAAGGCTATTGGCAAAATGAAGAGGCGACGCGCAAATCCATCGATGAAGAAGGCTGGTTCAAGACCGGTGATTATGCCGAAATCAGCGAAGATGGCTTTATTCGCATCGTTGACCGCAAAAAAGACATGATTAATGTCTCTGGCTTCAATGTATTTCCCAGTGAGGTGGAAGAAGTTGTAAACTCGCATCCCGGCGTGGCAGAAAGCGCAGCGATTGGTGTACCCAGCGAGAAAAGCGGGGAGTCGGTAAAGCTGTTTGTTGTGCGTCGAGATAATGTCCTGACTCTGGATGAGCTGACTTCATACTGCCGGGAAAATTTAACGGCATACAAAGTCCCTCGTGAAATTGTGTTTGTTGATGACCTGCCAAAATCCAATGTTGGCAAGATTCTACGCCGCGAGCTCCGGGAACAGGAAGAAGCCAAGAGCTGATATTAAGAGGAACCCCGACATCTTTAGCCGGGGTTCCCGAAACTGGGTTTGAATGAGTTATAGCATTACCTATCCGCCGCAGCTGCCGGTCAGCGAGCGGCGTGAAGAGATTGCGCGTGCCATACGTGACAATCAGGTGGTTGTCGTCGCCGGTGAAACCGGCTCTGGTAAAACCACCCAACTTCCCAAAATTTGCCTGGAACTGGGACTGGCCGAGAACGGACGTATTGGCCATACACAGCCCAGGCGTCTGGCTGCCCGTTCGGTTGCCGACCGCATCGCTGAAGAGCTTGGTGTGGAACTTGGCAAAGAAGTGGGCTACCAGGTGCGTTTTAGCGATCACAGTAGCCAGTCTACCTG
>Ga0098052_1001218_pt1 | contig 16213 bp, 11 predicted proteins | sample 15_taG_FD_81591 | JGI IMG/M metagenome (GOLD analysis project Ga0098052, IMG submission 81591) | Marine viral communities from the Subarctic Pacific Ocean - 15_ETSP_OMZ_AT15312 metaG | ecosystem: Environmental > Aquatic > Marine > Oceanic | place: Pacific Ocean | collected 2015-01-18 | reverse complement strand
CGCCATTGAAGATAGTGGATTAAAGTCTCCCTCCTGATCTGCCACCGAAGGTGTCAGCGCCAAACTATCCCAAACAAACAACATCTTGTTTTCATTTTGTCCTAACAACTCTTCAATGGTTTCTAGAACAAACTCTACGCTGTTTGCTTGAACATACAGCAGTGTGCTTAGATCACAACCTGCTTTCTCAAGAAAAGTGGGATCAATCGCAGACTCTGAATCGAAATAAACAACGTCAATACCCATCTTTTGGGCATTTGCGGCCACCTGTGCAGCAAGAAAAGACTTGCCTGTCGATTCCAGACCAGCGATTTCTGTAATTTTACCGACCGGAATCCCGGCCAAGTTGCCGCGGCATACGATTGAATCTAACCACCTAGACCCAGTGGCAATCCAGTCTTTTACTTGAGTCGGGTTCTCTTCGCTCAAGTTATGGGCAACATCCATCCCCGCCTTTTTATTGATTATGCTCCGCATTTTATCAATGCCCAGGCGGCCGGGCTGTGTTTTAATTTTATGTTTTGCCAATTTCAAATCCTATTTATAAAGTGAGATTTATGATATGCAATGGGTAGTTAAATAGGGGGAATTAACGCCTTTGCATATCATAAATCTCGATAAGACCAAGTTAGCTTAGCAATTCGCTAAACGCTTGATCAACGCTGGTTGCAGTATCCCCGCCAGAAGTACTGCTACCATATTTGGCAGTTTCGGTTGAAACTGCCTCTGCGTCCTCGTCCGCGAGAAGGAACTCATCAAGAATTGCCTTAATCTCGTCAGAAGACTTTGCTTCGAAAAGACCATCATAGTCAGGAATCTCTTCGAGCCACTTAGCCGTCGTTGCCTCGTCCTTAGACAGATGAGACGTCTTGCGACGTGGAGTAATATTGGTTTGCGGGTATTGTGCCCCAGGAGGCTTCCCATAAACAAGTACGAGGTCTGTACCCTCGGTAATATCAGTGATATCTCCGTAATCAGGGTTGAGGACCAAATTCAAAAGCTCCTGATATGCCGTCTTACCAAAACCCCAAAGACGCACTCCTTCATCCTCTTCCCCTCGTACAATAACGGGAGCAAAGAAGCGTTGGCGCGCAGTCAGAGACTTAGCCATCTTAATGCTGTCTGGGTCACCGTCATTAAACAATGTCTTAACAAAGCTGCAAACAGGACAGTTATCGCCAAAGTTCTTCTTTGGACATAAAAAGCCAGAATTCTTTCCCACATTATAGTGGAAGAAAAAATCCTTAAATGGATCTCCGTCCGCGTTCGGAACAATTCGAATTACTTGTTCCCCATCTTGAGGTCGCCAGAAAACGCTTTTTCCGTCACCACCCGGGTTTGTTAACGAGGATAACCTCGCTTTAATTTTTTCCATATCGATTCCCATAATTTTCTCCTTGGGCTTGAGTATGCCTGGCAAATTTCCCAAACATCTAGAACCATATTAGCTTATATACGAGTAAATGTCAAGCAATTAATTTATAAATCTTGACCCTGGACAAGAGTTGCACAACTAATTGTATATGCGTAGTTTTTCTCGTATTCCGTAGAAAATATGCCGTATGAGGCTTTAATTTTCTCGGTTGTCTTGTCTTTTACTTGGTCAGTAATTTTTTTGAAAAGATCATTCGCAGATTCAAGCTCATCTTTATTAATCGCATATTAATACTTTTTTTCTCTTGGGTGTTCTAGATCAAAAAAGTTCTTCTCTTGACCGTTGTCAATATCAAGAATGCCGAAAGTGCAAATCTTGGCAGTCTTCAGTGTTGAAGAAAAAGTATTCATAACAGGATCTGAGTTATCAAAAACATTTACCATGTGAACGGTTGACACAATCAATTGATTCAAGCTTTCGAAATAGCCGATAATCGGCACTTGCCCAATTATGCTCTCCAGTGATTTGTTATCAACCAGAATCATTCTTTTAAAAATAGACGATCTTGTGTATTCTTGTAATACTCCAAAAACAATTTTCTCTTGCATCCTTTTTGTCTCGGATAATAGCTCAACATCTGGTCGGATGTAGAGAATATGCACATCCAAGTGCTTAATCTTCTCTAGGATCCTCAGAGAGGCCCCTGTAACGTCGCCAGAGCCACCCAAGATGAATAGGACAGGTCCTTTTATGTTCTTGAAGAAAGCGGCTCTTAAACGAGTTTTTTTCTCGTATTCTTCGTGACTTGGCCTTTCTGTAATTTTAAGATAATTTTTGGCCTTGTTTGTATGGCAATCTATTTTGAAAACATCGTATTGAGGATATTTTTCAAACTCATCAGCCAAACGACAGCCGGCCTGCCCTAATCCAATTATTGTGTCCATTTCAATTCCTTCATCTCACCAAAACTTTTTCCCACAGATACATTGGTTTTAAAGTTACCCAGGGCAGTGTCAGAGAACTCGCGAACCAAGTCACCAAATAGATCCTTATCCTCTGCCGAAAAATCAAGTACCAAGGAGTCATGAATGCAAAAAGCAATATTTGACTTTCTGTTCTCCAACATCTTGTGAATATCGATCATTTTCCGCAAAAATAGATCACTTGTGGAGCTTTGCATAATATAATTGAATGCGTGGTGATGATCTGCCTCAATGTTCCTACCAAAAGGTGTTTTAACAGTCTGTCCGTCCCAAAACTTCTCCAAAATTTTATTCCTATCAAAAACCTTCTCTAGAGGTGCGTTATTATACGCCGGATTGTACAGCCATGCAAATGTTTTTTTCTTTGATTCATCGCGGGTTAACTTTGAACCATATATGTTATTTGTAATCCACTCATGAATGTCGTTTTCTGGCTGGTCTATACTTAATAGCCCAAAGACAGTCCTTAGTTCTGCTGCATTGTAATCCAATTCCACAAAGTAGTCATTATTGGGTTGTAGCATTGACCGATAGTTCTTATCAAACGTTAAAATCGGAAAAGAATCCCTTGTCGTGGTTAATCGACCGGTCTTAGTGCCGAATGTGTTATATACGACATTTGAGCGATATTGTTTGATCCTCTTAATGTATGTACGCGCGCGTGAGGAACCGAGCCTATGCCCCAAGGCCGAAGGGTTGATATTAAGCTGCTGATATTTAATGTCTTCCAGCACTTTTGTTAGATCAACTAGAAATCTGTAATTTTTGGGGCGAAAAAAATTTCGGAAAATCGATTTTGTGATTTCGTTTTTTATATCACAATACTCCAACAAAAACCGATCGGGGACCATCTCGAAGAAGCAGTTTTCGTCCAATGAAATTTTTGCCTCCTGAAACGACGTCAGGAATGCCTTCAGCCTACCAGAGATGCTCGCCCAATCCTCTTTGAGATCTTCGGGGCATACCTCGTCAAGACTCTGGCCTAGGCAGTAGAGGCTAGCATACTCGATGTCTCTATCGGAAAGAAAAGAAGCGTACCTCCAAGTCTTGGATAGCCCCTCTGGTAGCTCGTCGTATAATAAGTTACCGTCTAGAAAGATGCCTACACATTCATTTTTATTATCTAAAGTCTGAAATAACACTAAGACCTCGTGGGGTCATATAATTTAACGTACTCATCTATATACCGCAGTACCGCTCGATTGTCAAGTACTCTTTGCATTCTGAGAGCATTATTTAAAACAATGTTATACTTTGCCTTCGGAATATGTGTCTTTGTTTCCATCAGTCTCACATCAAAATATATTTTAGTCCAGAAATCATTACCATAAGTAGATTCAATTTCTTCTTGCGTCGCCGGTACCTTTCTTTTAAACACAGACTTTGTTGTGCCCGACTCAGGACAATATTTTGCTGTTCTTTCGTAAGGTCGGCTGGGAACAAAGACCTGATATGCTTTAATAAAAAATTCTTTTAAAAGATCATAATCTTCTTCGATTGTTTTAACATATAGGTTATCAAACATTTCGCTGACACTATTAATTTTGTATTCTAGCATGTACTGTCGCATTGCGGGAGAAGATAAATCTGCAATGAGGCGCCAAGGAGCATTTTTATCTAAGCGAAAGCCATATTTTTTAGCCAAGCCCTTATAAAATATAAAGTTTGGATCTCTTATATAAGCAACAGACTTATTTAAATCATCAGAATGGTCATCTTCGGCTAGCTCTATCACAAGGCCAGAAGCGAGAGGAGAGACCGTCTTATTCATTAAAAACGAAGAAAGTGTAAAGGGGGACTTTGCTCCGATCACAGAGTCTTCTACAAATTCCATAAAGTTATTTACAAAGTCTTCAAAAGTTTCAACACCTTTAGCTCTTTTATTGTTGGGATAGTATTGATTTATATAAACTGCATACACGTCTCTCAAGTAATCAGAATATATATTTCTGGAGGGTTCCCATGCTTTGGCCGGGTTCATATCTAAAAATCCACTCCCAGTCTCAACGACTCGGCGCATTGCCCTTTCTCTTAAGAAGATTGATTTAAAATCTTCAAAGGCGTTGGCAACAAAGTTAAGAGCATATAAGTCGCCTTCATCGGAACTTATTTGTTTTAGATATTTCGGGGACACATACACCGGTTGATTCAAGTGGTTGACGATACCATAATACGGTTTATCATACCACAAGTCAATGGGTTCTGTCGAGTTATCTTTAATAATAAACTGATCTTCTTTATATATTTTTCTATTCTCAAAAGAAAATCCGGCCTTTTGATTATTTTTTGCTCTCGATTTTAATGATGTTTTTCTTCTTGTTACCATTTTTTATTTATATTTTAATCTTCATTAAAGTCTTCATACATATTTTTCGCGCCCTTCCAGACATAATTCCACTCCTCTAGGGGGTCGACCCCCTCCTCGATATATTTGACGCCGGTGTGGAGAATTTCAAAGGGATCAACCAGAAGCGCTTCGTTTCCAGTCTCCAGGTGGGGGCTGGCGTAGGCTTCTTCAGCTATATGCATTTGTTCAACCAACCTTTGATTTTGCTCGTCTATCTTGTTCATCAGAGCCATAGCTCTCGCAGGGCTGGCACCCTCCAGGGCTTGCGGTGATGAGGTCTTGTCTGCCTGCTTTATCAAATGAGGGCTATGGTTGAAGGTACATTTGAGTCTTGTTTCATATCCGTCTCTCGTCAAATCGCCCTCTACAGTTGTAATAATATAGTACCCGCCGAGGCCTAATATTTGTGCGGTCTCGCGGTCTACGCCGACCGTTGTTGGATCTATGTAAACAAACTGTCCATTTCGAAATAGAGGACAACCATATAAATCTATAGTTGCATTATATTTTTCGAATAGTTGGCCCATACCCGCTTGTTTGTCGTCCACAACACGAGCCTCAGTAAGATATTTTGTGTCAATCCGCTGAAACTTAATCTTTTTAACTATCCCAGCGTCCTGGCCTATTCCAAAATGAGGAATACCTAATTTTCTATCTTTTTTGTAGTCGCCGCTTAGTCTTTTCCTGCCACGAGCAGAGGCATAAATAAATAGAAATTTTTCCTCGTTGCCAGGGGAGCCAATTGCATTAGTATCATCAGGAAAAACTATTTTTTTTCTCATATCATCAACAGTTATTCTATCATAATACTTAATGCCGCGGGCCGTTGTTGTTGTAAGAGAGGATAACATATTACCATTATCTTTTTTTAGAACAGTGGTTATTGGTAACATACTAATCATTGGCACTACTGCTCCGGAACCCTTAAAACACTGCTCGCCTAAAGCACTATAAACTAATTCTGTTAAAATATCTTTAACAAAGTCTGCCATATAATAAATTTTTCTATCTGTTTTAATAACTTTATTAATATACCATCCTACAAAATGGTCTAATGCAATTGGAATATCTGCTAAATTAATTTTTTTAACAGTTGTTGTCATAGGAACTTCATAATCAAACTCTCCTAATAATATTTTAATATTATCCGGATGGCCATTTTCTGCAACTATCGAGGCCGCGGCTGCAATGAGATCTCCTAAATAAACATAGCTCAGCCTATATTTATCCTTATCTAACAAAGCAGTCCTGCGTTGATGAGAAGCGTTCATCACGGCCATAATTTCGTTACTGGTGCTGACTTCAACTTTAGATACAATTTCTTGATCGCTGTCCGTGGTTGCCCGGGCGGCAGCAAAATTTCTAGTAGTGGCTTTTCGTATACCATTAATCGCATCGGTCACAGAATCGCCGGAGACGATGGCGCCCGGGGAACTACGCACCGACTCCGGAGAGACCGAAGTTACTTGATAGCCGGATTCTGATGGGTCTGCGCTGGCAAGAGATTTTCCGCCGCGAGCTTTTATCTGCTGGGCTCTAAATTCTGGTCCGGACAGAAAATACTGATACATTTTTGTCCTGTTTAGGTCTACATGCATAATTCTATTATTTTGCTTAAGCCTTTCCAAGATTCTTTTATATTTTTCTGCTTTAAAAGACTCCTCTGCAGCTTGAATTAAAGTTTCTAATCTTGTTATTTCATTTTCTATTTCTATTTTTAATTCTTTGTCGCTCTCGGAGGTGTCTGTCTCAGAACTTATCAATTCATTTTGGTTGATCAGTGATTGTCTATTTAATCGCAGCAACTCTTTGACTGCTTCGCGAGATGAGGCTATTTTCATTTGTGCAGTGTCTTTAATATCAGACGCGCTGTTGATCTCGGATGCGCTTTTTGCTTCGGGCAAATTAATATACGGTTGTGGCAGCAAAATATTTGCTTCATCAGTCCTAAAGGAGCCCTCTATTGCAGCACGGTAGTCTATTCTCAATTCAATGCGACCGTCATCCATAAATTCTATGTTATGTCTAATCATATGTAGGTCTAATGTTAGATCCATAGATTTAATTAACTTTCTCAATTCTTTACCGGTTGGTTTTCCAAGAGGATCTTTAAAAAAATCGTTAGAATCAAACGAACTGTTGTTCGGCGGAACCGCCCATCCTACAATTGCTTTAATTTTATAAAATTTAGAATTATATCTTCTTGAGCCGGCGTCATCTGTAATCTGTTTTTCACTTCTCATAATCAAATCTAAAAAACGAGGCTTAGCATAATCTTCGTCGGCCCTATTACCAAAATATTCTCTTTCTTCTGCTGTAGGGCCCCGCTGATGTGCCACAACAGTATCAAAATCTGTAAAAAATAAAGTAAGATTTGCTTTAATCATACTGTCGGTTGTAGCAGGGTCTTTTCCGTCAAATTCATAAGTAAAGTTTTTAATACCGGCCGCGGCGCCGCGGCCTCTTCGATTCTTAAAAATACTATCTACGGCACTGTTAGTTATATGATCCTCAAATAACAATTCTTGATATCGACCCAGCTTATCATCCGGCCCTTTATATTTAATAAGAAATAGTCTTATCTTTGGCACCAGCATAGCCATGGCAGAAGGCTTAAGTTGAAAAAACAAATCTTGGTCATGACCTTTTGTTTTCGTAAGTTTGTTTGTTGCTGTAACTGGGTTGCCAATTACTGGTATAACGTGTCTATACTTGGCCGGCCCATTTTGTTTTGCAAAAAACTCCAAGCTATCAAATAAGAAACATTGTTCATTAATTCTTCTTTTTGAACTTAATTGGCTAAGATCTGCTCGATCGCGAGACGCGGCGGTCTCTTCTCGTTGTTTTCTCTTTTCACTTTGATGCGCAAAAGGATCTCCACCTTGACTCTCGTTTGTTGCCGCGTCACGAATGGAATAGGCAGAAAATTGTTCGGCGTGGGGCGAGCGCTCGATTTTCGCAAGCTCGGCTAGCTTGTCCTCGGAGGACTTCATAGCGTCGATCTTATCCATCATAGCTTCAAGCTCTAGTGCGCTGAGCGGGCCGTCTTTCCACGATCGAGACATATCCTATACTCCGTAGTGATATAGTACTCTTTCCAGCGGACTGGGAATGAGCACAACATCGCCTAATTCTAAATGAGATTCTGTAGGAGCGTTATTATACCAGGCGATTACCCACCAAAGTTCCGAGTCTCCGTAATGCTTGTGGGCTAGCTTATAATAGCGATCGCCAAGAGACCAAATATGATTAACAACAGTTAGATCTCGTATATCTCCAGCCGATGGGGTCTCTAATATTGGAGTAGTGTATTGACGAATTAATTTTTTAAATCTTTTTTTAAAAGACTCGGCATATAATCCATCTATATTAGTTTTAATTTGTCTAGATCGGTATCTGTTAGTCACTATTCAATCCTCTAATTGTCATTAAGCACTTTGCTCTCGCTGGCCGCGGTGTTCAAGAGCGCGCTGTCGCCAGGGGGCAAAGATTGTAGGGCTTCCCCATCATTTTTTGCGGATGCGTCTGCAGCAGGCGTTGCAACATTTTGTGTCGGGTCCGGAGACGGTGGATTTCCCGCCTTGTATGGAAAAGAATGCATGTCCTTTCCTCTTAATTTACCATCTTTATCAAACCCAAGAGCGTGTGTGTGCAAAACATGATAAGTGCAAGTTAGTTTTATTGTTTGGGGAATAAACGATCCTGGCTTATCATCAAAAAATCCTGCGTCTAAATCAGGCGCAAAAGAAAATCCCGTTACTCTTCCTAGCAGGCCATTGGAAACCACATCTCCGTGTTCTGATGCGGAGTCTCCTTCTGGTTTGGATGGGGAGGCGGCGCCTGGGCCAAGAGCTTCAATTAAGTTACCAAACTTTAATTTCATCAAAGGTGCTGCAATAATAGAAGACGCATTGTTGGCAGTCTCATATACTGGGTATAACATTGAATATAGCTTTGTCGCTTGTTCAAAGTTTTTAGTTGCCTCTTCTCCACTAGAAGCTACAACATCCCATGCGAGATCAATTTGTCTTGTTGTTCCTTGAAAAGTGTGGATCTCATCCATCCTTCCGTAAACAGCTTCAGATGCCCAGTTAGATGTAAAATTATCCTGCAAGTTTGTTATGAACGCTTTAAATACTGCCAACTGTCCGGTGGGGACATGGAGAAATTTTAAGTACGCATTCTTTCCTCTCGCAAAAGCATCACTCGGATCGTTATAAGCCATTCAATTTCCCCCTATGACAATGAAGCCTCTCGTAAAGCAAGTCTAGACTCTAAACCATACTCTTCATTATCAAGTAGAATTTTTGCTAGCTTGCGGCCATCAATAGTTAGATTAATAACCCTCGGACCTGATGTTCCGCCAGAAAGTTGTCCTGTATCGTTTGCTCTTTGAAGATTTTGTGAACCTATTGAATCAACAGCCGACTTCTTCACAACAAATTCGCCGCCCTCTGCCATGATTGGTACACCACCCATTGGTCCCGAATGCGGTTGCCCTACGACAGGGCCGCCTGATGCAAACTTTGGTACATTTGATACACCGGTATCTGTGCCAGACATTAACGCGGCTGATATCCCAACAATCGTAGCGATGCCGGCGATGGCGCCTAGGACCCACCCAACCGGGCCAGATAAGATTGTTAAATTTGCCGCAGCCGCGGCGCCTTGTATAGCTAGGAATCCGGCGGAGACCGCAGCAAGTGATGTAACTAGCATCAACAGGCCGGCGCCAACGGCCATCATCATTGGCAACCACGGGCCTGTATTTTCAACCACACTCTGCATGGCGGCGGCTAAACCAACTGCCATATCGACAACGGGGCGCATACTTATTGCCAAAGACTCTTTGATAGCGGACATCTTCTGATCCAAACTCATATTCTCTTTAGCTTTTTCTGATAATTGGGCGAGAGATCTCGCAGAACCGTCTGTCATGCTCTGCATCTCGTCGTATACGCCTAAGCCTTGGCCAAACAATTTGTTAGCTTCAGCCATATCTGTAATTCCGGCGGCTGCTGCAATAGCTTTCTGTTGATAACGGCCTAAAGATCCAAAACTTTCTCCTGTGGCCTGGACGCCTTCCATTAATAAGCGGATTCTTTCTGACTCTGACGCATTTACCATCTCTACCGTATCAAAATACGCGCCTCCCAATACAGCATTTAGCGATCCAACGGAATCTGCTGCACTATCAAATGTGTCAAACTGTTCTACGATACTGAGTAGCTCCCCACTAGAAATGCTTAGAGCTTTTGACGCGGCTGTAACTTCTTTAAATACTTTTACAGAATTCTTGCCCCAAGCAGCTAGTTTAGGAGCCAATTGAGAATATTCTTGACCCATTTGTTGCGGGGCAATCCCCAAATTCAATGCTAAAGTTGTTATTTCTCGTGTGGCCTCCGCAGCTTCTTCAGGCAACATACCTAAAGCGCTTATATTTATATCTAGAGCGGCGGCCATATCAGTACTACCGTAGCCAACTTGTTTCATTATTGATGTCAAGTTGGCTAAACTTAATTGGGTCCCTTTACTCATTCTAGTAAAGCTAGCAATATTTGCAGTTAGCTGACCCATACTCTCGGTTACATCCTGGGTCGTCATGCCGAAAGCCCTGGTGTCCAGATATGACTGTGTAATCACAGCATCATATTCTTTTCCTAGGCCAGTGGTCAGCCTAAAATTAGCTATAGCCTCATCTTGAGCCCGGGCCAAATTAAGAGTTGCGTCAGCAAGAAAAGAAAGCGTCTTCATGGCGGCGCCCTGGGCTAATCCCTTGACTCCCATATTGCTTATTGTATCTTTAGCGTCTTTCAATGCTCCGGTCATTGCTTCGGTGCTTTGGCTAGCATTGATTAAGGAACCAACTAATGTATTTTTCCAAGCAGATCCCAAGCCCAAAGTCCTGTCTAAAGCTCCGGTAAGATTTTTTGAAAATGCTTTACCAGCTTCAACTGCTTCGCTTTGTTTTTTATTTAATACGCCCCAGGCTGTAATTTTATCTGACAGGGCTTTTAGTTCTGCTTCATTGCCTTCCTCTTTAAGCTTGGTCATTTTTTCAAGCAACTCTACTTGACTTTGAAGCAAGGCCTCTTCTTCCGAGCCGGCTTCAGTCGCAGCATAAGCCACCTCAATATTTTTTTGTTTTAATTTCAAAGCCTCTTCGTCGCCAGCATTAATAAGCTGAACGATTTCCAAATGGCCGACCAAAGAATCCCCTTGTTTTTTAATAATCTCTTCTTGAGTTTGCAGATGCGTCACTTGTTTGCCTAGAAGGCGCGCGTTCTTTTCATTCGCATCTGCAATTTGCTTAATTTTTTCAAGCTTCTGCTCAAGAGCCACTAAGTCCGCGGGAGTTGGTATATCTTCTGCTTTTTTTGATTTATTATCAGCCACTTATATATTCCTATTGGAAAGGCCACTTAATGCCGGTCTTTCTTTCGAATTTATCAACTGCTACATCTAATTTAGATTTATTTTTATAAGTTCTCGGATCATTTAATCCATAACGAGAGTACGCTTCCATAAAAGACTTCTCTTGACTCATCGTTTCCATGAAGGCTAATATCTCTGCCTGTGAGCCTCGCACAGATACAGGATAACTACTACCGCGAAACATCGCTGACAATATATTTTTTATATGGAACCCCAATCCGGCGTAAGAACCGATCATTTCGTTAATTTCGTCTTTCCGAAGTTCCGAAAAATCAATTATATTTTTTTCCATTGAATAAACCTCCAATTACTATATAGCATATTATAATTAGTATCTTAAAAATAAAATAAAAGCCACAGCTTACGCTGCAGCTTATCTTTTCTTCTGCGCCTTCTCTAATTCTTCATTTTCTTTTTCGAATTGTTTAGATAGTCGCTCAAGAAACCACTTCCGCAAACCAACGGGAAGGTTATATGCTTCGGTGAATGACCAGCCGCCGTGATATTTTAATATGAAAAATTGCTCATAAACATTTTCCATATAGTTACTACTTAGGCCAAAAAAATTCCGTATTAAACGGCACCTCCAGTCTATCTTTATGCTCACATATGATACATTCAAAATCTTGCTTCATATCAATATTTGGCATAATTTTTTGATAGGTGGTTCTTAGGTGCTTAGAGTCAAAGGCCGGCATGTTCTCAACAAACTGGCCAATTGGGCCTTTTTTGGTCTCGCCGTTGATGGAAACAATATATGCTTTCATCTGGTCCGTCAAAACCAGGTCTCCCAACTTATTCTTAGCTCTGCGGGTGCGGAGTTCTGTTAGTTTTCTTTCGTCTACCCCATTTAAAAGCTTTACCTCAACAACCGCCTGAGTTCTTGGCAAAGTTATATTAAATGTTCCTGAATCTGTTTTAGTTACACCTTCATCAAGAACCGGAGCGATGATTTCTCGTTCTGTCAAATTAAAGTTATGCTCTGTACCGGCTGTGCAAACTGGGCAAGTTATTCTTACCGTGTAATCAGAACCATAAGCAGAAGCTCTGGCTGCAATTAGAATGGCATTCTTATCTCCGATTAATAAATCATCAATTTTTATTCTTTTATCTACAATAATGTTTTGTAGCATTCTTTCTAGAGCTACGCCCTTCTTAAGCAAAGCTGCTGACGTTAATAGATCTTCATCTTTTGCTGTCATAAACTTTATTTCAATTTCTGTCGCTCCATGAAGAGAATGATCTTCTGGATAGAACTCTCCGCCAGAGGGCAGTTCAACAAACTCTGTTGGAACAACAAAGTTTAATGGGCCGGAGGACTCCATCGGAACTCCAGCAGTAGCAGGCGGGGCTTCACCACCTGCAGGGGGAGCAGACAGGCGCTCCCGGTTACTTCTTCTAGACATTTATACCTCGTCTTTTTTAAATATTAGTATCAGCCGTCGCCCAAGTCTTTGCCGTTGTCAGTAATAGGGTTGGGAATATCCACAGCAGAGCCGCCCACCCAGCCACCATTGACGCCACCAGAGTGGGTCATATAAGCATAGTCATATGCAAGAGTAAAACTAATTTCTAACATGTCTTCGCTATCGTAATTCAAGTCGCCTAGAGTTACGGAAGTCGCAAAAGGATTAACTAGTGTCCAGCTATCAACAATTGCGGCGCCGTCGGAGCCTTCGGCGTCGGCGCCGGTGCCCAAAGTAGCAATTTGTACCATTCCCATTGCATCAACTGCCTGTGCTTTTGTAATTGTACTTCTGGCCTCGGCCTCGCCGGTGGGAAAATTATATCCAGAGGCCCTAAGAATCGCGAGCATCGAAGCGGTGGTATCAATTGGCTCAACGGGGTCAACCAGAACAATATTAATGGGATTCCAAGTTATACGGCCGGGGTATTTAAACTCATGATTAATAAACTTATGAGGAATCATACTCGTTTCCCAGCTTGGGCGCTGAACTGATTTACAAATCCATTGCTCCCCAATCCTCGGTAACGTCAAAAGCCACCTAAATGTTCTTTTTGGCTCTACGCCGCTTTCGCTCCAAAATGCCATTATTTATGTCTCCTACTATAAATAGTATTTTTATTTATTTTTTTATTATTAATCATCGAAGGCTGCGCCCGAGTTCATAATCGAGAAGTCAATCGCGATGTATTCAATCGCTCTTGCCGGCTTGAGCAGAACCTTAGCATACATTACATTTCGGTCTCTTAAGTCTGGCGTCGTTGTAGTCTCATCAAGAATTAGTTTATAGTCTTCTAGTCCAAGACGTGACTTTACAGAATCCAATAATGGGATTGCCTCTGACTTGAATCTTGCCCAGGTCACTGGTAGGTTCTGATCAAAAAGAATCCTATTAGCGATCCTAGAAATCTCCTTCTTAAGGAAGATCATTAGTCGCCTTACATTAATTCTGTCTAGTGCAGATCTTCCAATTTGTAATGTTTTCTGACCGAATACTACAATTCCTTCCGATGCAAAAGTAGCAATCGGGTTAATTCGATTCTCATACAAATCATCTCTTTGGTCTGCTGTTAACTTGTCTCTTACCGACACAACATTCAGACCAGCGGTCTTGGGATCGGAAAGTCCGCCGCGGTTAAATCCTGCGGGAGCAAACCAAAGCTCGCTTCTAACAGCGGAGCTACCCATTGTGCCTAGAGCGGCAACGGAGGGCGGGACCCAAATAAGCTGGTTAGTGGATGCATCTCTAATTTGCACCCACGGGTAGTAAGCGCAGCCGTAACTGGAATTCAACCCGCGAGATTTCATGTTAGAGACGACAGTCGCTACTGAGCCATTCTTTGGATATCCGCTTGAAGGGTCAGAGTTCGGTGCGCCCTCGTGGATTGGCTGATAGCCGCCCTTGAGGTCAATAATTGCCAAGGCATCACCTCTGTCTTCACAAACGTCAATCAAGTCTGCCGTAAGATTCTCGTTGGTAATACCCGGCATAGTGGCTAAGTTAAAGTCTAGCTCGTCAGGATCAGAAATTACCTCTAAAGCTCTCTTAAACGATGCAACTGCATAGTTGGTTGCGGCAGTTGTGCCGTACCTTCCGTCAGTGTTATCTAGAATGGTATTTCTAAATGGATCTGCTTCAGTAATGTCAGTGCCATCGGAACCTCCAGCAAGAACTGTCGTGAACTTGTTGAATCCCTTATCAAGAACATTTGTATAACCACCGCTAACAGCAGTGATTGAATCACCAGTAGCGCATGAGCCAGAATCATAGAATCCGTGCTTTCCGCTGGGATCTACATCATCATCGTTATCCTGAAGCCTAATATCATCCAGTGAGAACTGGAACATGTGCTCAGTATAGGTGCCCGCGGTAAAGGAGCTAACTCCAGAGGGCTTTCTCTTTAACAAGTCCACGTTACTCTTATCGAAGTTTTTGTTATCGTTCTTCTTCCTCAAGTCTACGCCGAAGTAAGCAACCTTGTGATTTTGGAAACCTTCTTGTAGTGAACTTGAACGCATTGTAATCGCCGGAAACTCAAACTTCGTATCGGCAAAGCCAGTTTGGACAGAAGATGAAATATATCCGGATGCGTTAATTGAATTAGCATTAGAAATATCTTCTAGTTTGATATAAGAAGCAGATAAATCTGTGGTGTTCACGTTGTGCCTATCAGTTTCACCGTCGTCAGCGACGGCAGAACCAGTCACTCTCCAGGAATTGAATCTTAGAGGGCCGCGCACACCGAAAGGCAACGCTCTCTTGTCAACAAGGCCAGTCTTTACATTCTCGTGCATCTCTACGCGAATATAGTTAGATCTGTTAGGGTAATCATTAAATTCCTTGTAGCGGCGCTCAGTGTCATCGTAGGTGATGTATCTGTCACCAACAACTGCGGCGATATAATTTGGAGAATTTGGATTAAGATCTAGATTTTCAAATGTTTCAACGACCTTCTTTCTATGATCAACATCATTAATTAATCTAACCTCTAGTCCGAACGATCCATAGGGATCTACATTCTCGTCTACGGAAGCTTTAATATCTTTAATTGAAATCTTAAGATTTCTCTGGTTCCATTCACCATTTGTATCCAAAGAAACTACCTTGAATAAGTTGGGCATGGCGCCGTGAGTGTATCCGCTACCGCCATTGAATTCTAAATTCTGGCTGAAGAATTGTCCAGTCTCCGAAGGCTGGGCTGCATTGTTCAAGTGGTCGCCATACATGCCTGTACCGTCTAAGGATCCCAGACCAACAATCACACCGTATTGTGTACCACCGGTGCATTTTTCGTTTACGTAACGCTCAAAGCTCTCTCCAAGCCAATATGAGGCAGAAGTTGAAGTTTGGTTAGTGCCGTTGTTAGTTAAAGCGGGGTTAGTATTGAACACCTTTCGGACGAACTTGTCCGAAGACGGGTTAAAGTTAAATGTGTGAGTTTTAGCACTGCCGGCATCGGGTGTAATTACTACTTTGAATTCATGTTGAGCAGTGCTGCGAAGGAGCGTAGAGTTCGCTGCAACGTTTTCGGCGGTGTCTTCGTCGGCGGTGCCGCCTCCTTCATTCGGCGAAGCATCAATATGCGCTCCCGAAAGTGCGATATCGCCATTCTGCAAATACCAGACTGCAGCTAGGGTACCCGTAACAGAATCAGTGTTGACGCCGATGGCAGAACCCATGGAGCCTGAGTCTACCATGAAGAGGCCGTAAGCGCCTCCGTTAGCGCCTGTATCCGTGCCTAAAGACGGTACTTGCCAGCCGGCGGCTCCCTTCGCCTTTGTGGACTTATCAGCATTGGGGTCCTCAACACCGAGGACTCTCACCACAGTCAGCGGGCCGTTATTTCTTAAGTAAGCCTGAGCAGCATATGCCGCATACGTCGGGGCGCTATCGTTTCCGTCTCTCCAAACATCTCCGCCGGCTCCACCAGGAACGGGATTACCGAAGACGCTTGTAAACTGATCCCAAGACTCAACTCTTGTCGGCCTAAACGCTGGTCCCTGACGCAAGCGGCCTATAACTACTGGACCAATTCCCGGGGCGGTTGCTGGTAACTGCGACTCATCAACCTCTTTAACAAAAACACCCGGAGACACGAACTTATATT
>Ga0098052_1001217_pt1 | contig 16219 bp, 14 predicted proteins | sample 15_taG_FD_81591 | JGI IMG/M metagenome (GOLD analysis project Ga0098052, IMG submission 81591) | Marine viral communities from the Subarctic Pacific Ocean - 15_ETSP_OMZ_AT15312 metaG | ecosystem: Environmental > Aquatic > Marine > Oceanic | place: Pacific Ocean | collected 2015-01-18 | reverse complement strand
AGCCCTTCTTGCCTACCATGACCTCCAGCGCAGTTCTGAAGTTGTAGACTGCGTAGTTCACTGCCTCATTGACGCTCGCCTCTACATAAGCGAGATTATCGTCAACCAGGTAAGTAGTCACGTTTCTCAGCCATCGATAGCCGACGTTGGGTACTTTTGCGATGACGTCCAGTCCCGACTGGATAAGGGTATTTCCGTCGTCTTGAATGTTATAAGTCGGGCTTCCGCCCACGTCGAGAACGTTGAGGTACTTAAAAGTGAGGCTCGTCCCCACATCGCTCCCAGCTTGCATCCCTGCTGCCAAACACGCTGTGAATGGAGGGGCAAACTGCTCTTTGACCCCAGAAGTGTTGAACCTTTCCACCTCTTGGATGACGAGCCGCGTATTCCTTGAATTCATGGAGAGTGCGAGCGCCTTCGCGTCATTGAGTGTTGTTCCCGCAGGAGCGCCCAGAACACAATCCCGCTCTGACCTACCGGGTCCGCACATATAGTTACAATGGGCGATAGTCGCAGCGTGGATTGCAGGGTCCGTCGTTAGAACAACGACCGTGTTCACCCTATAATCTCGGATGAGATCGAGAGCATTCTGCCAGTCTGAGAAGACTGTGACTCCCTCTGTGCCCCCTGTGAGATACTCAGGGATCAGGGTATTCGCTGGTGGTGCAACCGCTCCCGATGCGGTTTCAGCATTGATGAAGGCTGAGCCTTTGGTCAGGACTTCGGCGATGTCCATAAGAACATCCCTGAATGTGTATCCTGTGAGGCAGGACTCTGGTAATGGCACCTCGTCCAGTCTCGATATCTGAATCTGATCTGCTGGAGTGACCGAAACCTTCGCGATACTCCAGTAGCTGACCAGAGCGAAGAAATTCTCCCAGTCCGCGAAGGTCGGGAATGCAGCCTCAGTCAACGTGAAGCTGATGTAGCTCGGTGCAATTGTAGTCGCTGCTGGCGTCGTTAGAATGGCTAAAAAGTTAATATGACTCCAGAGAGTCGCGGTCGCCCCTGCTGCTCCAGACACAAGCTCCATCACTGGAATGCCGTTCCCGTCGACTCCGACGAGGATTCCGCTAAAATCTGGAGCGGTTGCTGTCCAATTTAGCACTGCGGGTTGAGCGAAGGAGTAAGCTGCCACATAGATCCCTGAAAACAAAGACCCAGGACTCAGGCTCGTCGCTCGGATCCTCCCTTTTGATGGCGAGCCGACATTGTCGCCTGTTCCCAAAAACACGGTCCCAGCTGCGGGAGCGTCCAGGTATAGACCGTCAATTCGCGACCAAGTCCCCACCGAGAAAGTAACGACTGGTCCGTTTAAGACAATTGACTCAGACTGGCAGACACCCCCGGCATCCAATCCAAAAATCGTAGCCGTTTGAGTTGTATCTCCTGGGTTAGTCGAAACAACCCATCCGACGTCGTCCATACAGGCTCTGGCGGAAACCAGGAGTGTCCTGGCTGCGGACAACTGCCCCGTGAGAATAAACGAGATCTCCTCCCAGTCATTAATGACGGTGTCGACTGGGTTCGTTCCGTTGAGGGTAACAATCTCAATCCCCGGAGCACCCCCCACTCTAAACCCGACGTACATCACAGTTTGGGCTGTTGGTCCATCCGCGACTGAGGTGATAACGCCTCCAGCCGCGTCCCAGAAGAGTGCAGCTGGGTTTGGAGCGCTCATTACAGCGGACACACCTCTGATGATTGCGCTAGTAGCTGTGATGACAGTAGCTGAAGTGTTCCCGTCAATGGTGATTATTCCGGCTGGTGCTGTGGTGAGCGCGATTATCCCGTACACCGTGTCAAAGCCCTGGGTTCCGTTCACCTGGACAGTTCCATTCACTGCATCCGTGACAAGAATCTCACTGACAGGCACACCCCCTAAATCCCCGTAAATCAGATACGGTAAAGACGTGTCCGCCGCATTATCCGATACGATATCGAGGGTTTCTGTAGGAACCGGCTGTGAGAGCTGAGAATCGAGTCCGGGATAGTCTGGGAAGTCGAAGAGTCCCTCATTACCGAGTCCCGGAGTCGCGTCCTGTACCGACCCCAGTAGACCTCCTGCGTGAGTGAACGTTATTGTTCCGTCTGTCCCCGGTCCAGCATAGGTAAGGGTTCCAACCCCCTCTTCTCCGATATTGTCAAAGACTTCAGTCACGCTCTCGAAATTGACGGTGACTGCCTTGGTCCCGACGACCGTTCCGTCCGCGACTGCTACGTTTATCTTATCAGTGAAGGCTCCGTAGTCCTTACTGGTAAGGTCCAAACTTGGAACTCCGAAGTCGTCGTCTAAGGTAAGTGATGCTTGTTGGGCTGGATTGACCTTTACGAACTTGACCTCTTGAGCGCCTCCAGGGATATCGGGATCTTTGCTCGGATCAAACAGCATTGTGCCGCCTTCGAGTAAATCCCCAGATCGAAAAATACGCCCAAGCTTGCCCGGATTGCTAACGCTGTGGACAACTCCAGGCTCTGAGCCTTCCACCTCTCCGATACAAGCGACAACGCCTGTTGCGCCTAAACCGACGCTCGCTAATCCGGTTGCGTCGACCTCGGTATAACTACCAGGGACCGCCGTCAGCCGTGAGTTGAAATAAATTGTCGTCGCCATTGCTCATTACCTCCGAAGATCGCATTTATTGGCTCGATGGGTTCCACCTTCAGCGCCTCGGCGATGTCCATGAATTGGACGTGCCGCAAACTCCTCCAGTAGAGGGTGCCAGTCTCCGATAGACCTTACGTCCCGAGCCGAGATTCCTTTATCCGAGCACCATCGCTCAAAAGCCTCGCCTCCGTGCGGGAATAAATCACACTGCTCTGCTGCGTAGCGAGCTGTGCCTTTCAATGGGGATTTGCTTTTGGTCAAGGCCTGATTTCCCAAGCCTTTCGCCTTGGACCTCTTTGAAGGAGGGACATAAATCCCACCCTCTGTGGTTTTAGTTGTTTTCTTCTTTCTGGCCATGATTGTCCCCTATCCTTATTCTTTAACGTATGGCGACACTCCGCCGCCAGAATCCACGTGAAATATGTCGAACGTACCATCCCCTGGAAGATAATCCTCGATTGTCGTCATAAGTGCAACTGCAAGCGCATCATTCGACGTCCACACTTCTTCATACTCCGCAGTGACCGTCAATCTCCGAACGAATAAGTTCTCAGGGGAATATCGAGGGTCTGGAGCCAGATCTGCGCCAGCGAGCATTGGCTCGTTTAAGCCCCCTTCCAGCAGCCTCCACATACCGACGTTCATAATCTTCCTTGCGACACGATAATAACAGGAGCACACGTCTGGATGTTCAGCGTAAATATTCACACCATAAGTCCCAGAAACTCGGCGCTTAAACTTCGTTCCGCTTTTCCAGTCGGCATCGGCTCCCCCTCCTCCAATGAAGGTCGCCTCCTGGCCCGCACCTGTATAGTCTTGGACGATCTCCTCTCCCATCAAAGTGACCGCCCAACACGGAAACGGTCCCTCCGACCTCGCGTATCCGCTAAGGACAGTCGGAGGGTGATCTCCCCAGTAGTTCTTTATCGTCTCCAAATCGTTTGTGGATAAATCGTCCAAAATCGTATCGAGAAGATTCACGTCTCCGACAATCGCAGCGATGCCCTGCATCAAAACGAGCCGAATCCTCTGCTCTGGGACTGTGGCGCTCATCACATCCCCGCAATGATATTTCGAATCATAAACTCAACCTGCTGAGGGAAGCGGTCCAATCCCTTCTCGAAGTACCCATGAGGCTCTATCCCAGGGTGAATCCATTTCCCGCTAACTCGCGTGCTCGCTGTTCTGTATGTCTCGTAAGTGGTGCTTCCCGGCTCATGGCGCTTCACCATCCCCTTATAGATTGAACTCGAGTGAGGACGAGAGCCAGAAGCGCTTCCCATCATCCTCAACGCACCAGCAGCGGACGCTGTCTCCATCGACATTCTCGACTCTGCGTGAGGAGAGTAAGCCGCGTTCTTCGTCAACTTCTTCGCAGCTCTCGTAATCGCCTTTCCCACTAACCGAGCCCTGCGCTCAGACAAGCCGCCTCGAGTTCGCTCCATTGACCCCATTACTGCGCCAACTGCTCCAGAAGTTCCTGATTGAGTATGACGAAACCGGACTGGAGCGTACCGACCCCCTCCTTTCCGGTCCTTCCCAGACCGCCCTTGGACAAGCCAAGGGACCATGTTTCCTCCGTCCCACCCGGACTCAATCGCGTTGTAGAGCCACCCGTTGAGGACCACGGCAGCAAATCTCTGCGGTCCTCCAGTCATCCCTGAGTATGACGCCGGAAAATGGGTCAATTGGACTGCTTGACGGTATCCTTCTCTGGTCGATTTGAGCCCCTTATCCGCCTCGACCTTGATGTCATTCGCAAGAGCGTCCGCAAGAGCTGGGAGAGAGGAGACAATCGCCTGTCCAATCCCGACAATACCCGGAGGGGCTGTGATCTCAATTGTATGAATCATGAGCCCCTCGCTCTAGTTAGAAAGTCTAACTTCACCTTAAAAGTGGTGGGTAGATTCCTGGGAGCAAAGATCCCCTTTGCGCCAGACTTTGGGCCTTTAAGAGCTTGGATTCCGTAAGTTGCATCGTCCACAATCCACACCGGGCGACAGGAGTAATGAATTGTGAAAAGCTGATCGAGAGCTGGACCCTTTCCTTCTATCCATTGAAGTCGAGCAGGTTCCCCCGCTGCTGGCCAGCCGCTCGTAGCCTCCAGAATCGTGTAGTCGAACCCTTCGTAGTAGTAAATAGGAGTGCAGTCGTCTTGCATAGATGCAACAAAATGAATCTTAGTGGGTTCGTATCTCATCGACTTCTTCTGGACCTCTGTCGTCCTCGTCGTTTTGCCGATAACGACAATCGAACCCGGTCCCGAACTTTTGATTAATTCAGTCCAAGTCATCTCCTGAGTGATACCGATAAAGCGATCTCTAAATGAGACTGGCATCTCGCTTTGCATAGTCATCAATGCGTCTGTGAACGAAAACCCTCCAAAATCCTCGTAAAGCGAGTCCCGGATTGTCGTCTGAGCGAAAGTACACTGCACTTCGATATAATCTTCAACCAGATGTCGATCTCGGTCGTGCTCTGGATTGATGTACCACCAGCCGTCTCCTCCGCAAAGCTCACAGTCTGGCTTCCATTGGTCACTGTTCTCCATTCTACACGGACACTCAACCGCTCGACTCCATCTAAAGGTGAGTCCGAGTCCCTGGATAGCCTGAGCGAATAAAGTAGGATCAAAAGCGCCGAGCGGCCCGAACTTATTAAGCTTGGGAGGCTCGCTCATATGACCACCATCCTTGTAGCCTTACCGTAGAATCGCCTCAAGTTGGGGAGCATCTCTTTTATTTCCTTCTGGTACTCGATAATCCTCGCGCCAAATCCAGCATTGGTCGCTGAGCTGGTGGTGTTTACGTTTTGCGACAATCCAGGGACTGAGACACTCTTCGACGCAATTCCAGCTCCTACGATCAAGTCCCCAGCGATATTGAGCACTCCGATAGAGGCGTGCATTGCTATCGCGTGCTTAATGTCAGCTGGCGCTGTGAGCGGTTCAAAGCCACTTCGGTATGTGCAGTGCCATATCGCCGGAACACGTCCTGTCGCCCCCGTCCACATCGGTAGAAGGGCTCCTGGGATCATAAGAACGTCTGCAATGTTCCCCTGTCCCGGCAAAATCTGAATAACACCGGATACTCCGCCGTCTTCAAGCACGATCCACTGTGGGTCGATCACGACCGGCGTGTTCATCGTCGGGTACTGAAACGATAGCTGATCGACTGCGACCACCGGATAGTTATCGAGCTGAAAGTACCCCCACCGTGCGTAATCGTAAGCATAATGGTCGTGAGTCTCGTTCACGTGCGTCTTGGCGATCAAATCGATATCAAGCTCCAAATGGAGCCACGATATCGCTGCTTTGATGTACCACTCAAGCATTCGGTCAGGAAAGGGCTTCCCGCTGTCGTCCGATAGATCGAGCCCAAACAGGTAGTTCTCTCGAAGCTCGTCGACCGAGACTAGGAGTGCGCTTGAGCCCTGAGCTTCGGAGGAGACTACGTCCCCGAATGAAGAAACGTCCCCATTTGACGTGTTGACGTATCGAGCCCGGTAGTAGTAGGTTTTGTCGATAGTTTTGTCGAGGGTTTCATAGTAGAAGGTGTTGTCCAGTAGCTCCCACTTCTGAATCGGCATTGGCGGGTACGGTCCCGCTGCACTAATTTCAGAGCGCTGTAGCTCTAAAAGGTCGAACCTCTCCAACACGGTTCCAATGCTCTCGGTTTGGACCGTAACTTCGGTGACCCAGGTGTTCGTTGTTGCGGAAAATCTCTTCTCCCCCCGTACAACCGTCTGAACCTCGGGTGTCAGCCCAAGTAGGTGAAACCTAATGAACGGAATTATATTGTCGTCAGGTGCTACAAACTCTCGATCAAATCCGATGGATGGGATCTCAAGCCGATATCTAAAGAAGGAGACAGCGTCGATTGCAAATTGACCGAGGCTATTTGTAAGAACTTCAACGTGGTTCCCGATAAGCCCAACTCCGCCTATCGCTTCAGACCCTCCGACTGAGGCTGGGGCTGGGGAAAGCCTGATGACTGCGGACTCTACGGGGTTCCCGCTCGCGTCTTGAATAGTGCCGGTGATGCTTACTGCCAAGGCACTACTCCTTTAAAAGTCTCGAATCGCCTTGACCGAAAAGATCCGGGAGTCGTCGTTCGATGATCCGTGTGGTAATGGAAGCTCATGGTACACTCTAAACCGCATGTAGTGGCCAATGGCCTCGATGTTAAAATTGAATTGAGTCCGAATCGGCCCCTGAGCGTTAGTCACCGTTAATGAAATGTCGTTCGAAGCGGTAATCGCCGTGGAGTCTCCATAGAGTAGAGCAAAGCTCGTGAATCGGTCATACCAGTCATTGTCGTCGAGTGAAGACTGACTAAACCCTGACTGGACGTCGATATGAATGATGTTGGCAGGTCGAGCTGGTCCTGCCCCTCCTGGAATCAGATCGAGGAAGAGCTGGATCCTGTCATAGCCTTTAACATTGACCCCAGGAGTCCAAACTGCTGCCGCTTGAGTTGGGATTGTCCCAGGTGTTCCCGGTCCCCCTGTTGGAGGTCCAGAATCTCCGAGAAGAAGCACCTCAATATCCAGGATATTTGTATCCTTGATTTGAGATATCCGAAGGTTCCTAACCGACTGGGCCTGAACCTCGATCTGTGGTGGTATCTCTGGCATTAGAAGTCTCTCATGGCTTTCAGTGAAAACAGCCGAGAGTCGTCTGACCCTCCTCCCCCGGTCGCCGCCCACACTCTGAACCGCATATAGTGTCCGACACATTCCAGACTGAAATTGAATTGAGTCCTAACGGCTGCTTCCAAGATGGTGAATTGACGTTCAAGCGGAGTTGCGAGAGTCAAGGCTACGGTGTCTCCAAATAGGATGTTGAAACTAGACATTCTGTCATACCAGTCATTGTCGTCCACCGACGATTGACTGAACCCAAACTGAACGTCCATAAACACTTCCTGAGTAGGTCCGACTTGATCTCCGCCAGGAGTCATATCGAAGAAGAACTGAATCCTCTCGTACCCCTTGACGTTCACCCCTCGAGTCCATTCAGCCCCAGCAAGTATTGGAAACGTCCCAGGTGTCCCAGCTCCCCCAGGAGGAGGACCGGAGTCCTCATATAAGTGAATCTCGTGGTCAAGGATATTGGTGCCCTTGATTTGAGAGATCCTCAAATTCCGAACAGACTGAGCCTGAACGGATATGGTGGCTGGGATTTCCGGCATTAGCGAGCGTCTACGGTGTAATAAACATCGCAGCCGACGCCGCCACCAGGAGCTGCGTCCACGGTGATCGTCAAGTTCCCAGCCCCGTCCCACTCGCAAGCACTCACATAAGCCGTGGTCGTCGAACTGTCGGCCAGAGTTGCTACCGCTGGGCTACCATCGAAAAGCACCGGGAGTGCGACTACAACCGTAGTGGCCAAGGTCGTCACTGTAGCCGTCCCTGACAGCACTCTTGCGAGAGCGATCTCGTTTGCGTTCTCCAGAGCGATAATCTCGTCGAGCTTCCCCGCGATATCAAAGCTTGGTGGGTGCCCTTGTGAAAGGGACGGAATATAGTCACGAAACATCCGTGCTTCGCCGTTTGTTAATAATGCAACAGCCATTTTATTTCACCTCACTTAGTCGTTCTTTAATTGCCTCAACCGCACTTTTTCGCGTTTTGCCAGCTTCTTCAGCCGCGAGGAGATCCTCTAGTAGATCGTCCAGAGCGCCTGTTTTGAGCTTACGCTCTAAACTGGCGACTGACGCATCGAGAGCTGATAAGTCAACCTCGGCTTTAGGCTCGGGCTTAGGCTCGGGCTTAGGCTCGGGCTTAGGCTTTGTCGCTTTAATCTCAGGCTTGGGCTTCGGTTTAGTAGCTTTCGGCTTTTTCGCCGCTGGTGGTGGTGAGACTCGGACAAATGCAGCTCCGCAAGCAAGCAGCTCTGTAGCATCCGGTCCCTCGCACCCAGCGTCCGAACTTACCTTATCGCCATCCACTTTATGCAGAAGTGCCGTGTCGCTATCGACCTTGTATACATTCCCTAACACCCCGGAGACTGGTTGTCCCCGGAGGTGGTTGAGTTTGCATTTGACTAGAACTAATCCGCTCATATTAGCCTCCTGCTAAATTTCCTCTATGGCGCGAAGGCTCCAGTCTGGAGTCTACCTATATTGATATATAAGCCATTTTGTAGAGGTTTCATAACCTGTAGCGCGAGGTATAAGATCTGAGCCCATCGCACCGAAGTGTCAATCGTAGCGAGGGGTATCTTAGTGAATGGAGCCAATTGCTTGATCTTCATGACTTCTGAAGTCTGAGTCAGCATATAGCCCTTGGCGCAGTTGGGTAAGAATCGGTTCAGGTCGACGAGCGTCTGTGTAAGAGCCGTTCGAGGGATCTTGAAGATGAGTCGGCAAGTACCGGCTGCACCGTTGAGATCGCTTCTGTATAGCTCGTAGTAGGAGGTCTCGTTTCCGCCGTCAGTGATTGCGATTGAAACCTGATCTCCTGCCGCTACGACAACCGCTGGGCTCGTCACCGGGAGTGACTTGCCGAGCTTACTACAGGCTACAACCTGATAGATGTAAGTCCCTGCGTCCGCTGCTGCGAAGAAGGTGGTTCCTGTTCCCGCGTACACTGGGCTTGTGATCGCTGTGATCGCAGGCTCATTCGGTCGAGCAGCTGTTGGTCCGACGCCATTCTGAGGGTGCCCGCTCTGCGGGATGAAGATGTCAGGCTGGAGCCTGATATCCCCGAATGGAGTCGTTACGCCCGCGATTGAGATGCCAGCCATACCGTTCTTAGGGGCAGGTAGGTCATATCGCTCTTTAGGGTAGAGGATCTTACTCAGATCCTTGACTGGGCCAGTCGGCAACCAGAGGTCCGTGGGACGACCGTAGTTAGGCTCAGCGATCAGTCGCTCAGTCATATCTGCGATATGGTCCTCGGTAAGAGGTGCTCCGCGAAGGTCAATGACATTCGGGCTTTCGTAGCCAGAGTCAATGCCGTCGTCCATCACCGTTCCGCCCCAAGCGTCCGTGAGGAGCTTTTCGAGCCCGTCAATCTCTTCGGGAATCAGATCCGAGTCGCCTACGAAGAGTGAACGCTCGAGTTGACGCAGAAGAAACATGGTTCCGTTGACAGCTTCCCGAGCCATAATGTCGCCAAACTTTGACTTCATCATACCCATAACCATACTCACGCGCCTCACGGTGCCCATATATTTGATGACCGTATATTGACGTGAGTAGGTCGACGTATCTTCGGCAGGGAGCGCCCCTTCGTTCATCCAAACTGCGTTTCCAGACGCATATGCCTCAAGTCGATCAAATTCCTCGACCGTATTGGTGGCTGCGTCCTTATACAGGGACTTCCAGAACTTGATATCCTTGGCCTGATACGTGACGTTGAAAAGTGTAGAATCTAAACTTTCCAGTCGGAGTGGAAACCCCTGTCCAGGTGAAGCACCCGGATTGTTAATATCCGAGCCCGCCATAAGAGCTTTATTGAGTTGAGCTACGTCTTCAGCGCTTGATACGCCTCCAAACGCGCCGTTTTGGTCGCCGCCAGTCGACAGCCCCTGATAGTCGCGCCAGCTTACAAAGTCGCCGTACATGTTATCTCCTCATCGATCAGTTTGATACCTGCTGAACCGCAGCTACCATAGTTTTAGGCAAAGTCCCGGTTTGCTCATACAACGAAGTTGCATGGGCAATTCGGTCCATAGCCGAAGAATCTTCCTTTTCAGAAGCGTGAATCATAAGCGCCCTGAGCGCATCAGTGATTTGAGCCTTTGAGAGCGAATTGTCGGCTCCGCCGACCGCGCTCTTAGTAAGCTGACGAGGAGCAACCGACTCTCGCCGTCCTGTGACCGCTCGTCTTGGAGCAGGTGTTGACTCAAGATGTTCCATCCGGTCGTTCATCGCTTTGATAAGCGCATCCTGTTGCTCAGCGTGTGAAGCGAGACTCTTGATGAGCGATCCGGTCGCCTTCAACAGCTCCCGTGTAGCTCGCCCGTCCCGTCCGACTGCCCCGAGTACCTGGTCCATCCGCGTATCGACGCCTTTGACCAAATTCCGTAAGAAGTCTGAGGCGTCAACGAGTTGGCCAGATCCCTCATCCTCTGAGAGAGTCTCTACGAGGCTCTTCCTCATAGGCTCTTCGGATGGCTCTTCTTCGTTAGACCAGATCCGCCCAAGTTCTGTCTGCTCAGACTTGCTGATCGTTCCAGCATCCAGTCTGGCGTGGAGGTAGGATTCTCTCGACTGAGGCTCAACGCTCTCAAGCGCGTCCTCAACGTCGCCGTACGCTTCAATCGCCTTCATGAGGTCGCTCGTACCTATTAGTGATTTCTCGCTGTCCGTCATACCCTCTTCCTCCTCATCTTCTCCGATGGCTTCATCAGTGGCTGCTTCGCTTTCATCACCGACGCTTTCTGGACTTCCGCCGTCTCCAACGTTGTCCTCGTCGTCTTCCAGACCTTGATCGTCTTTTTTGAGATCGTAGTCTTCGGTGTCAGCTTTCGCTAAGATCGGCAGGGAGTCCCAGCCGGATTTACTTATCCCCTCAACCCCAGCGCGTACGCAGAGATGAGTATAGCTCTCAAAGTCAACACCCTCTGGGCGCTGCTCGGGAGCTTTCAGAGCTTCAATCTCTTCAAGTGTCATTAAAATCCTCCAGATTCAACAAACTCGTCCACCTGCTTGATTGTCCATTGTGGAAATCTCTGAGAGACGATAATGTGAGCTTCCGACTTTGTCACGCTCTCCAGCTCGGTAATCGCTGAAGGTGTCCAATCACCTAACGCTTCCGATAGGTATTGAATATAGTCCATTGTCGTTAAGGCCTGTGGTGCGTTTGGAGCATCCACCGCTTTTCGGTAAGTCGCGTTCGGGTCGTTTTTCCGTTCGTCTTCCTCGTCGTCGTCCTCTCCCGCAGTGTAGGTTGTCACCGCGAGCTTTGAATCGAGCGACTCCTGCCTCAGAGGGAACCCCTGTCCTGGGGCAGTTCCTGGATTCGTAATGTCCTGTCCAGCCATCAGAGCCTTAGCTAAAACCTTCAAGGACGTATCCGTATTGACCGGAACGTGGGTGATCGCAACATTGTGAACGTCGGCAGAAGTGATTGTCGTCGGGTCAGTGTTGGCTCTTCCGGCGACTTTTCCCTCGATTGAGAACCCTAGTCCCCTTCCGTGTGGACTCTTAGTCAGACTTCGAGCCAGTGCATAGACCTTCCGCCCTTCTTCAGTGTTCACGAGGTACCCCTCTGCCCACCAACCGTCGTGAGTCGAACTTTGACCATTCGGGAGCTTTTCTCCCTTCCTCACACGCTTGGCCTGAGTCGGATACCCGAGAACATCCGTCACCTTCGATCCGTGATTGTCGTTAAACCAGCCGTGACTCAGAAACGGAGAAAAGTTCAGACCGTCTTGAACCACCCGCTCTTGCTGTCGATCCAAACTTCCAGTCGAGACAATGCCTCCGATTCTCATCGGGTTGTCATCTCCTGCCTTTTCCCACGCCACAATGGGGATTTGAAATTTGAAGTCGGCCATAGTCAGAATTCCTGAGTAGTTCGCCGACCCTTGTCTTTTAAGACGGTCCAATGGCTGCTCACACACTTAGTACACATTGTCGCCTGTCGTCAACCTCGAGGCATACGAAACGCTGGAACAATGTCCTGGATTTCGATAGCTTTCGCGATCACTCCGCCCTTTGAGATAATAAAGGGCTCCTTGCAATGAGGACACGGTCCCTTGACTAACCCGGTCTCTGGATCGAGCAAAACGATACCCACCCGGACCCTCAACCCGCCGTCGATAGACTCGCCGCCGACAGACTTACGACAATTAGGGCAACGGATAGTCCCCATCAGTACACTTCCAGTCCAAGAGACAGCGCAATTGCGGAGACTCTCGGTCGCATATGAACTTTGTGATTCGAACTTGCTCTAGCGATTCCCTCAAGAACCCTTCTCAACGCAACAGCGCCACTCGTCCTGACGATGTAGGAGCAGGTCGACTGAGGCTCAATCCACTGATTCAGCCATTTAAGCTGATTGTCGTCTTTTACGGTGTCCGTGAGCTTATCGAAAGCTTCGATACTCGGAAGCGGTTTATCGGCGTTCTCCGTCCCAGGGTATTGGCAGAGAACCTGACCTAAGTTCAAATTCCCGAAATAACCGAGAGAAGCATTTCCGATCCTCCCAGCCCCGCTCAAATGGATTGGCATCACTTACCTCCCAGTGGTAGACCAAATACAATTCGCTTGTTCTTCTTTAAGTCGCCCGGTTGGAGGCTCTTCCGGTCCTTGACCTTCTTTGCATAATCCTCAACAGCAGCCATCGCTTCAGCTTTCGATTTGTATCGTTTAGGGTTGTAAGTGTAGTGCCTCATAGGTGCTCCGCCGTCTGACGCTATCCACTTGCCATACGCATCGTCGCTTCCTTTCGCCCGAATGTAGCCAACCCATCCCTTGGAACGTGGTCCAGAAAACGCAGTCTCCTCCGTCGCTCCAAACTCCCGAATACCGTAATCGTTTCCGCCCTGTTTAAAGCTGTTGTTTTTCCACTCAGGCTTGCTCGGATCCGTCTCGCCTTCTTCAAGGTACATTCCGGGTACTTTGTCTGAGTCTGACCCGAGAAAGTCGACATTAGCCTCGATGCCGCTCGTAAGGGCAGCGATTGTTGCTTCATCAAAAGTCTCTTTGGTTCCCCTTTTCTTCTTAGGAGACGCATTATAGGCAGAGCGCTCTCCCGGTTTAGCCTTCACCGCCCGAACACTTACCTCCCAGTTAGACTTTCGTTCCTGGATTGTGAGTCTATATCCTTTCCCTCCTGCCATGAACACAGCCTCCCCTCGGTTAAGGCCATTCGCAAACTCCTCCGACTCAAACCCCTCGAAATCAACGCCTATCTCCTTCAAATGTTCCACCAGCCCGTACATGTCTGCATAAGGGTCGTCCGCTTGCCACTTCTTCGCCTTCTTCTTAGGCTCCTTCTTCTTAGACTCGTCATAGCGGTACTCCCACTTTCCATTCTTAGCTCTTCTCCGCTCTCCACCCTTTTTCCCGCCTGGAATCGGTGCCCAGCCTCCTCCCTTTATTAAGTCGCCCGGAGTGAGGGACTTCTTCGGAGCACGCTCCTGTTTGAAGTTGTAGTCTCGTAGATCGGAAGCAACGTCCCGATGGGCTTGCAGCTTCGCTTTTGCTTCCTTGTCTTTTGGGTGACCGCTGGCAGTCCGAGAATAGCGGTGCTTATCATCAAGCGCACGCGCCGCTTCCCTGTGGTGCGCTATAGCTCCGTCGATATTCGCGTCGTGCGGTATCCACACTTTCGTTCTGCCGGAAGTCTTGTGGTGTACCCCGTGTGGATCACCGGCAATCGGCTCAAATCCTCTCGGAGCATTAGGGTGCCGCCCACTTTCAGACGGTTTCCACGGGATCGTGTGCTTCGCGTCTGCCCACTTCCCTCCGCGTGGACCGATGAAGGGACCGCCGCCCTTCATTAAGTCGCCCCAGCTCTTCGACACTGACTGCTTTTCAGCCCATTCATCGTGCTCCTCGTCTGGGTGAGCGACATTACAGCTAACTCCAGCGTGGTTGGCTGCTGTGGCCTTCCGCAGAGAGAGTGGGTTAAACCAATTGTCGCTTTGTTTGAAGAGATCGAACACCAGACTCAAAGACTTCTTGATCGCTGCGACAGAAGCTAACTGAGTAGATGAGAGCTGCTCGAATGACTCATCGGGCCTGAACTCCATCCCGTTTTGCACAGCAGTCATAATCGTCTCATTCGAGACCGTCCGAGCCTTTCCGAGTGAACGCGTCCTCACTTCCTGCCGGATCGGGTACTGATTCTCGTAGCCAGTATGGACGTTCTTGTGGACCGTCGTCTCAGTCTTCTTAATCCACTGATTCCCGCCGCCCTTGAGTTCCCTACCGGGCACTTCAACGGTTTCCTTACTTTTGTAAGTCATAGTCTGGCCGACTGCGCCAGCAGCGCTGATTTTGGTCACATTGACGAGATACTTCTTAGTCTTCAAAACCGCCCTGTCCTCTGGCGTAAGCATCTCGATCAGACGGTTCTGAACGTCCTCGTTCGTCACCGTTGAGCCACCCGCAGAGTCCCTCATCTGCTTGGAAATCTCGGGTCGCATATCATCTACCCACTCAATGATCTCCTGAGATCGGATAGCGAGGTAGATCGCCATTGGATCTAAGACCTTGGGCTCCCCTGCTGGTGTGTCGGACTTTACGAATCCAGCCTTTATCACCGCAGTAAGCTGCTTTTCCCGCTCAATCTCCGGCATAGCTTGGAAGTAGTTCGTGATAGCAGTCTCAACGTCATTGGCCTCAAACTTACCTCCAGACACTGGTGCATCGTAAGTCCCCTTGATTGGGTCAACTAGAGGAAGGCCCCCTTTCGGGAAATCAATCAGAGGTCCAGACGATCCAGGAGCTTTTCGATCCTTAAAGGCGAGAAGCTGCTCCCTAGCAGCGATTGGTCCTTGGTTTCGAGCGACATTCGCCTGATTCGCGATAGCCTCCCACTGGTCTGCTCGTTTATCCTTTAGTCCTTTGTTGCGTATCGCATCAGCCTGTCCTTGAGCGTACTGAGAGATCCTGGACAGTGCGTCCGGGACCGGGATAGGTGGAATATTAGTGTCCCCGTAGCCGTACTTACCCTTCCATTCTCTGGATGACTTTAGGCGCTCTTGGTTGACTGGGGAGTCTGGATCGATAGTGAGCCCTGTCAAAGTGCTCTCGGGGTACTGCCTGTTCCCAGGGTCGAACAGCCTAGACTCAGCGTCTCGAAGCTTATCAAATATCCCCTTGTCCTTGCCTGTGCGATGGTACAGAAACCTGCCCGTCTTTGGGTCACGCTTCTGAACCTGCACTTTTTCCATTTTGCCAGTCTCTGGGTTCTTCTCCATCTTGGGCACCATTTTTGGCGTACCCTTCTTCTTCTTCTTTTCCGGCTTCCCGGATCCGCTTAGCTCACGTATCCGTCTCGGAGGCTCAGCCTCCATCACCACATTGCCGTCTTTATCTCTCTCTGGGACCATCAGGGTTTCCATCACTGGTTTGCCCTGCAAGGCGATTGGAATCGCATCTGGTAGTTGACGAGCGCACCGTGTGAACCGCTGCCACTCAGCCATCGGAGAACCCAGAGAGTCGTAAGTGAACATCGTCTCGGCATTTCCCAGATTCATCCCGACTTGAGCTGCATCCGAGCAGATAATATGCTGACAGTTGTTGAAGGCTGAGATCTGCTTATCGGTCAAGGGAGGATCAGTTGTCGCATTTGCAGCGGCAATCTTCGCGTACGCAGCCTTCAGACTTCGGATCCTATTCACCGCTGCATCCGCTGCCTCTTTGTCGTCTATTCCCGTGGGATCCGGTGACCTGTTCAGAAGAGTCAGTAGATCCTCCGAAGAGGTGATCTTATGCTTCCACTTCGTGACTGGCTTCCCTCCCTTAGTCTTGGGCTTACCCTTCGAGTCTAAAACTGGGACGCGCTCAGAAAACTCGTTCAGAAGTTCGAGGCGCTCTTTAGGTGAGAAGGTTTTCCCGTAGAAAAACGCCTTCTCCAGCGTTTCTCCATTCTTCCGAGTGACGTAAGACTCTGGAGCGTCGATCCCCAGCGTCACTTTTGCTGTTT
>Ga0098052_1001210_pt1 | contig 16285 bp, 14 predicted proteins | sample 15_taG_FD_81591 | JGI IMG/M metagenome (GOLD analysis project Ga0098052, IMG submission 81591) | Marine viral communities from the Subarctic Pacific Ocean - 15_ETSP_OMZ_AT15312 metaG | ecosystem: Environmental > Aquatic > Marine > Oceanic | place: Pacific Ocean | collected 2015-01-18 | reverse complement strand
TGAAACTAGCAAACAGGCAGGCGTCTGTTTAATGTACCGGGGTCTTCAGATACCTGAGGACGCTCTTTGGGAGCATCGGAAGTGCTCTGAGTACACTCAGAAGCTTCCTGACTGGTCTCCTGAGGAGCATTTCGAGTTTGAAGTGAAGCGACATGGTGTTGAGCGCAATTGGCGTGCCAGTAGACAAGCCCTGTTCTTCTCTTGGTTTGCATTGGCCGTATCTCTCGTTGGCTTAGCGTTGAAGTTTTTATGATCGACTACGTGCCGTTAAGACATCGAGCTTAGACACGATCTGCTCTTGGATCTTATTGCGAACCTGTAGAAAGTCTTTGGCCTGGGCAGCGGTCTCGGCTCGAGCTTCTTTGATTACAACGTCATACCGCTCACGCATCTTCTCAATGCGATCGTCATACTCATCGTTGATCTCTTTGAGTTGTTTCTGAAACCCCTCTACAAGGGCATCCAACCGCCTCTGCATTGTAAAGAACTGATACACCAGAAACGCCGCAAATACTCCAAGGTGTCCATCAGCTAATAGCGATTCAAGCATCGCTTCCATTAGAACTCCGGTTCGTCAATCAGCGTATATGTAAAGCTGTTACCCCACTTTTCTTTGGCTGCGTAGCAGATGCTCATAAACTCTTCAAAGTCAGCGCTATGACTGAATACCTGACACCCGGCAGACCACTTGTTCACTTGCGTTGAGTCTGCTCCGGCTTTGTGGATGTTGATTCCAAACATGCCTTCAGTAATAGACTGTACATCAAGATCAATAATGTCGTCTTTATTGTCATCTCGATAAGTCTTAACTGTACCGTTCCTCTGGCAAAGCGCATCGTATCGTCCCTGGTGCTTGTCGATCTTCCAAACAGATCGATACTGCCCAGGCACAAGAATAGCAGTTCCATTGACGTTGCTGGGATTTTCGAGCCAGTATCGACCGGGCTCTGTAGTACATTCCCAGGTGCGTACAGTCCAGCCCTGCTCATCCTTGAAGGCTACACAAATGCGATCATCAAAGCTGTTGGCTTGGTGGTCCTTACTGCGGATACCGATGATGTTCAGGTTGTACTCGCCATTCTCGAATACGGCGTGCCCAAGAGAGTCTACGTAATCGAGAATAAGCGGCCTCATTAGTTACAACTCGCATTAGTAGCGGTACAGATCTTCGCTTGGTTAATGGCTTGTTGTTGCTGAACCTCAAGAATCTTACCCATCATTTCTTCCATCTTGTCGAGACGCTTTTCTACGCCTTCAATCTTAAGGTCAACAACTTCTTGTTTACCCTCTTTAGATTCAAGAACAGTTACTCGCCGGTCAAGCTCTTCAGTGTCCTGAGCAGCAGACTCAAATGACGCAAAGGACACCCCCGCAGCAAAAACTATCGTCAGTCCAGGAACAGCAATATCTTTCAAGTTCATTTTCCTGCTCCTGATGTGTAGTGATATGTAGCACCTAACCCAGCGGTGATAATACCAACGATAACTATTGTCTCGATTCTACCAAGCCATCGTTGAGTTGCGGGTCTTTCTAACCAAGGCTCTGGTTGAAGTTCGAGGTATAACCTGTCTTTATACCAATCTCTTTCTCTTGCGATCTCTGCTGTGTCGATTTTGTAACGGGCGCTAAGGTTCTCCGCCCACGCTTCAGTAGCGAGTAAATCTGCATACTGAGAAAGAGGAACCGCAACCGCAGAGCATTTTGCGGAAGTTAAATCCACCGCGAGATACTCCGGAATGGCTTTGGCTTTTGTGATGCCATAGTTGCGACTGCACTCACCTGCGACAGGCTCAGGTGCCTTCGGCCTCCCAGGAGGCTCAAGGGCAAAAGCAGCAGAGATTAGTAATGGTGCTATCATCTCTTTCTTGCGTTCCCGCGAGAGGCCAGGTCGTCCGCAGGTGAATCACCTTCGACATCTCCCACAATAGCCTTTAGTTTTTCTTGGAACTCTTCGTCACTTATTTTTCTCGCCACATCGGCCACGGTATTCTTTGGTGGTTTTGGACTTCTCTTTATGCTTTTACCCGAAAACCTCATCTTCAGAAAGGCTGCAATAGCCGCAAGTATACCGACGATAATCAATGTAAATGTATCCGTCATAATCATCCCTAAGATGCGATCAACTTAACAATTACCGCACTTGATGGCGTTGACGTATTTTCTTCGGCGTTATTTGAGGTACACCACATCGTCAGGCCAGTACCGTAGGGCTGACCTTCGGGAAAAGAGTAACAAGCTTTTGCTGCCGGAGGAGCTTTGAACATCCAAGTCGGGACTAATGTACCTGCCGCTCCCGCCGATTGTGCATCTTTAATTCTTAAGTAGACCGTATCACTTGCGTTTGCTGTATTGTCTATTTCAACCAAGTATAAGGTACCTGAAGCATTGCCCGTAACATGCGCTTCAACTGACGCGTCAGCAGTAAAATCAACGATCAGTATCCCACCAATTTCAGATATCGTAGTTGTTTTTGTCGTGGCCATACTAAACTCAAATACAAATTAAAGTGACGTCTACGGTTCCCGTAAAACTCGTGCTGTCTGCTTCAGCGCTATTGGCGCTTACCCAAAATTCTAACTCACTAAAAGCAAACCCTGTTGGAACTTGAATTGATCTCGTTGATTGTGCCAAACCACGCAAAACAAACTCTGTGTTCGTAGTTTCCTTACCATCTAAAATGTGGAGAGATACATTCGCGCTACAATTACTCGAGTCTAAGTAAGCCGCATAAAGAGTTCCTGGACCAACAGTTACGTTCACCTGGTGATCCGCACTCTCAATAGCAGTACACTGAACGATTTTGTAATCAACCGCGTCGTGAAACCCGGTAATTTTTAACTCTGTGGCCATCTATTACTACTTTTTGCTAAGCCCAATTGCGCTCATAGCTTTTTCTGCTGAATCGCCCGCAATATAAGCAAGACCAAGGTACAACCACTGGTCAGACTGAAGCATGCCAGCAGCGAGAAGACCAGTACCAAGTGCAAGTACAGCAAGCCTACGCCAAGAGACACGTTTTTGAGAACAGAAAAGAGAGTCGATAAAGTTTTTCATGATCAAGTTCCTCCAAGAACTGTAACTGTAACGGCAGCCACTGGATCTGTTTGACTGTTTGCGCTTGACGCCGCTGTTGTAGTCGCAATAAAACTAATGCCCGTAGCAAATGATTGGCCATCCGGAAAAATATAATAGCAAGTTTGATTTGCGGGACAATAAAAGCGCCAATCAGGGTCATTACCTAATGTGTATGAGGTTGCTTGTTGTACTTTTACGTAAACAGCCGATCCAACTAAAGATGCATCAATCTTCCAGCAGTAAAATTTATCTGCCTTGGTTGTCCCGGTAAAAATATTCGCCCCAGACCCCGAAGCCGTCGTGTCTGACGATGTATCAATTACAAGTGTCTCAGCGAGACGCTTGGGTATATTGGTTACTTTGATTGCCACGATAAACTCCTAAGACACTGTCAGGGTAAGTTTAACAGTTCCACTGTTATTTGTGGTTGTCATAGCTACTGAATTGTCTGCGTTGCTGTCAACCAAAGCCGCACTCAAAGCGGAGAAATAAAGACCCCCGGGGAAATTTACTCGGACAATTTGATCTTGGTCAGCTTCAATAATTATATCTGGTGGGGTTGTCCCTAGTGTCACTGAGGCGGTTTGAAGCCAAAGCTTCAAATAGTAATTGTGATTGATTCCTGAAGACAAATCCAAGTTAATATCGTATACGGTACCTGCTGAGCCAGTAACATCAATAATTGGATCGTTCGTAATACTACTATCGCTTACAATTGTATACGGTAGTACGCCTCCGCTGAACTGGGCAATTTTAAGATTTCCGCTCATGATTTCTCCTTAGAGAGGTAAGTATACGTTGCCTGCGACATCAACCATTTCAAAGTTACTGCCCGCGACATTTGTGTCTGAGATAGTCCAGCTATCCCCGGTATCTGTAGATGTCAGAACATCGCCATCGACACATCCAATAACCCAGGTGGTGCCATCAGTTGCGATAGATCGAGCATTACCGTGTGTTGATGCGTTCAAGTCAACTTTGTTATGTTCCAGCGTTATTGTTTTACCACTCACATCTGCTGCCCAAAAGTTGGTCTGGTAAGCGATGACTACTCGTCCACCAGCCGATGCTATTCTGGTTTGAAATCCAAAGTTTGAAACTTGGCTCAATGTTGTTTCGGTTGACCAATCTGTCGTGTCTGATGATGCGGCAGAGAACATATCTCCCGTGCTTTTACACAAGGCTACCAGAGTATTGTTGGTATAAGCAAAACCTCTAATGTCTCCAGGGTCGCTACCGCCAGCATCTACGAGGGTGTGGTGGAGACTGAATGAAGACCCATTATCTGTGGACTTATAGATACGATTCTCTTGAGCAAACCACCAAGTTCCGGCACCATCACTGATCAAAGCGTAGATAGCCTTGCCGGCGTTGATGTTGGTCGCCCCAGATACATCTACTTCATCCCAGGCAGCACCATCAGCAGATTTGATTAGCGTGTCACCACTATTGCCTGCTGCCATCCAAACATTGTTGCCCCACGCTACAACAAAAGCCCTAATCGCTATGTCTGTACTGTTATCAGAATACGTCTGCACAACCGTCCAGTTGTTTTCATTAGTCGGGTCATCAGTATACTGAATCTCATGGGTTTCACTATTAAGGCTAGCCAACCACCTCGCGTTACCAGAACCATCTTTACCATAAACTATGTGGTATGGAGCAACTCCGCCTCCTGGGTATGGAGAACTAGCGCCTTGGAAGGCGTCATAAGAGGACCAGCTTGTTAGGTCTGATGTTGCATAAGATATTTCTCTACTAAGGTGTACGCCCACCCAAGCCGTAGCCGTAGTTGCGCCCGACGGTACATCCAAGCCGTTGACCGCTTGAATGTCAGCCACACCAACACCATTGACAGCCTGAATACTGGCCCCAGCGACACCGTTTACAGCCTGTATGTCTGGCATCGCTACGCTACCTCAATAACTGTGCTATCAGGGTCGAAGTAAACAGCATCAGCCGATATAGCGTATCCAATTACTTGAACGAAGTCGCCATCTGTATCAGGGGCGGTTTGTTCAGGGACATTAGTTCCCACCTCCGCCTCGGGTGTGTAAATGACTCCCCCCACGGTCCAAGTCGGGAATGCTGAGTTGAATCGAGCGAAGCCCTTGAGAAGGAAAGGCCCTACGGCGTCAGCGCTGACGGAAGCAACACACATTGCGACACATCTACTCGTCGCCGCTGCCGTCGCTACCGCCTTCCAAACCTTGCCATCCGACTTAAAGTATACGACTTCCCCGACGGTGAGATCCTCGCCTGCGGTGAACATTGCTAAGTCGCCCGAGTACTCTCCATCAGCTACAGCAGAGTTGTGCATGACTTGGCAGTTAGTGCTGCTATCAATCTTGATTATTGGGGTAGTACCATGCGCAGCACCAAGCCCAATCTCAAGAGTGTCAGTGCCATCGTCAATGCCAATTCGGAAGTCCGCTGCGTTACCGTCGAAGACCAGCATTGTGTCTTCTGTGCCAGCGTCACCGATGATTAGCTTCGGATCAGTACCACCAATTATAACGTCGCCATCAGGGGCTAGCGTTAGGTGTGCTATAGCAGCGCCATCATCGACTGTGGTGATTGCTGTAGCGCCATGAGTTGTTGTGGAGATCGTGCAGTAGTCGGCGGAATCAGCGCTGGACACGATCTTCATGTCCCAGCCATTTGCGTCATCTGTGTTGATGAGGACTCCTTGGCAGTAGTCGCCACCGGTTGCGGTCAGATCAAGAGCGCGGACGGTAGAAATCTCAGGTGTATGTGAACCGGTTGCGACGACCTCCATGCCCTTGACGTTTACCGTACCAGATCCTGATGGATGGGTGCAGGTCGGCGTAGCCTTAATGGCGGTCATAGTATTGGTGCCGCTGGTCGCCGTCGTGTTGTCCATGTCGAGGTTGATTCCGATCATGGTGTTGTTTGTGGTGCTAGCCCCGGTCTTATCAAAGTTAATATCGACTGCCGTAAACGTTCCGGCATCTGTATCGGTGACCACGTCAGTAACGGTCATAGACCCTGCAGCAAGAAGGCTAGGGGTAATGGTTAAGTCTCCGGTGCTAGATCCTGTGGCAGAAGTAGTACAGACCACCCAGGCGTCTTCACTTTCATCCCAAATTAAAGCGGAATTGGTGCTGGACCCGCGTTCAACAATAATACCCGCATCACCCGATGGAGTGCCACTTGTACCGTGAGCAAGCTCTATGATTTTGTCTTCAACCAAAACACTAGTACTTTCGACAGTCGTAGTTGCGCCCTCAACAGTGAGATCGCCTTTGATAATTACACTGCCAGAAGAATCAGCCGTGACCGATGAGTCAAAAACATTTCCCGTAAGATTACCTACCGTACTCATTAGGCTCTCCAGTTCAGTCGAATGTTTTCCGCCACACAAGCCGCGCTAGCCTTAACTGCGACATAAATTGTACCGCTTGTAGCGTTAGTTACCGTAGTATCAAAGTGATAGTCTTTGTTGACCGTAAAGATGACCCCACCAGTAGTTGATGCTCCCGCACTCAAAGTCACGGTCTGAGTTGCTCCACCAAGAGCATCAGAAGTAATCGGTATCAAACCCGCAGAGTCTCTAGCCATAAAGAGTGTAATTGTGTCGGACGCTGCTATTGCACTAAGTTCAAATTCTATGGACTCCAGAAAACAATCGTCTGGAACCGCTATCGACTTGTTGTTTGCGGCAAGAGATGTAATCGGAAATACCGTGTAGGTATTTCCTATACTCCTGTCTACGGCAGAGCATGAGTAGCCAAAGGTACTAAATTGTTTGATCATCGCAGAAACTCCCGGCGCAACGTCTACGCCATTGTAACATTAAAAACTTATCGAGCATCTGGAACAGCAGAACTAAAAAGATCATTCTAGGTCCTCCCCACTCAGAGCTTTCTTCAGTACAGCGGGACTCTCTTCTTGCGCCCGGTACTTCTCTGACATCGCTGTCCGCTCTCTTGTCGTCTCTCGAGTGTCCAAGCCGCTCGCAAGACGCGCCCACCTCTGTATCTCACCCCGCATGCCTGCTGCGTCTTCGGCTCCCGTTTTATCCGCACGGAGCAAAATGTCATTAAGCTCACCAAGTGGGCTATTTATGAACAGCATTTGGCCGACACCGGGCATCATGTAGTACTTCTTCCCAGGCCGAACATTTACCCGAATAGGCTTTCGAGGCAACGCTTTAGGTTCCTTACCCTCTCGTTCAGCTTCTTCTTGTTGAAACATAAGATTAAACAAGTCTTCTTTCTCGTCTATTTCGAGTAAGTCAATATTTGTCCAATCATAAAAACGAACTAAATCTGGATGTACCTTTTTAGGTATTGTGGCTCCGCCAGTACCCAAAGTAGCTTGTATGTCAGATAGAACAGGTGCCCTGGCAGGATTTAAAAGCGCATTAAGCGGAGTCATAGGACTAATCGCCTCAGAACCATCATCTTCATCAGTAAACCAGCGATCACCCATATCTTCAATCTTCTGTAACGTAAGAAGTTTGGCGGACATTAAGTAGGCGAAATGATTGAACCCTGCTGCGTACGTTGTTTCTGGTAAAAAGAAAGAGAAATACGGAGCGTCAGGACTTCTTGATCGGTAGAGATCGTTCCAAGCTTTAATGCCCTTTTGAAATTCTTCTGGCGGCTCAAAATTGTCTTCCGGACCCTCATAGTCTTCGGGAAAATAAGGGAGATCGAAACTAAGTCGATCACGAAGATAGGTTGCTTTACTCGATTTGTCGGGTCGAGCAAAGTAATACGCGGCTAACGCCCGCCGATCTAATCCTAAAGCCTTACCATCATTACCTTTCAGTACCGAAGCAATATCCATAAGTTGCTCTTCGATATCGGGGTCAACTTCAATAACTTTACCGCCAGTAAAACTTACTTGAGAGAAAGCAATAAACAACCTTATTTGCTCTTGGATTGGTGGAGGAATCTTACCGTTCTCACCATAGATATCTTGTAATTGCTCTTTGAATGCAAAGTAAGTTTCCTTCATACCTGGAGGTAACGAATCAGTTGCAACACCATTCTCATCTACATAAGCGTCATAAGCCAAGTAACTAAGATATTGACTACCCTTGTCATACGCACGACGCATTACACCTAAACGATACGCCCCCTCAGGACTGAAAATCGTATCGAAGATTTGCCTATTGGCATTTTTCTGGAAGGCCCAGAAAGGAAAGAAGATGTTGAGCAAGAAGTTTCTATCCGCCTTAGACATGCTACCCGCATAATCATAAAGGGCTTCGATACTTATCTTTGCGGCAGTTTGAGGATCAAGACCACTTTCCATCAAGGTAATCATACAACCTAAACGCTCACGCTCAGCCCAGGCTTCGGCAATATCCTCAGACGCACCTTTGATGTCACCAAGAATGTCCTTCCCCATCTGTGTCAATCGACCATTCTTATTTTGGGTTTGGAGAAATAAGTTACCTACACTCTGAATTTTCGTACCCAACTGGCTCGTATCGAAGGAAGCAAAGATACCGGCCTCAAGTGCGATCTGACGAATATGTTCGTTTCGGTATGGTTTACCGCCGAGCATTACGATTCCGTCTGTGCCCTCAAGAATAGGATTAAGTTTGATATGCCACTTAGATCCGCGAGTTAATTTACCCGCCCACTCAGCACCGAAGTCGCCACCACTTTGAAGTACTTGACGAAAAGCTTCGACCGACTCACCCTTACCGGAACGACGTGCAGCAAATACAGCCGCCTGACCAATGGGATTAGATAAAACATTCTGAGACATCATTCGTGTCGTTGAAATAAGTGCGGTTCTAAAGCCTGCTCTGGTCGCTACCTGGTTGAAATGGTCGAATGTATTCATCCAGAAGTATCGAGACTTCAAAACAAAGTGACCGCGAACCATACGAGTCTTCATGTAACGATAGAAAAGTGCAAAACTAAGTGCCGTCGAACTGTTTGTGCCACCGCCAGACATTATCTTCTCAGGCACAGCGGCAATTTCATTCAGCGCTGAGAGGGTATCCATGCCCTCAACTTTCAGCAAATCCGGATCTTGCGCCTGTGAAAGCGCCATGCTGAGTCTACGTCTTGCTGCTTCTGGGACGTAGATCTTGATGCCGTCAAGATTGTAGCCTTCGACAACTTGGGGATTATAGCCAAGAGACTCGAATGCATTCTTCACCCGAACTGCATCCGCAGGATCAATTGCCTCACCCACAATGTACTGACGCATTGATGTTGCAAGCTTCTCGTCCGCTGCAATACCAAGTTTGACCCAATCCTTTTTCGCCGCATCTGCCGTGCCGTGACCATGAATCAAGATAGCAATACGGTTAGCCACACGCGGATCGTCAGCAAAAAATTGATTTATGTCTTGGTAAATACCGTTGAAAGTATTCTGAGATGTTTGAACCGTTTGCCCTTTTATCTTTAGTGTTTCACTAAACAAGGTTAGGTTACCATCATTGGCCGCGTCAATTCTCCCAGTAACGTTACCGTAGTACATAAGGATTTCAAGCAACCCGCCCGGATCTAACCCTTCTGCGGGCCGGGTAAAAAACTTCGGCTCTATCCGTGTTGGCTTAAGCCCTGCTGCCTGAAATGCTTCACTGACAAATCGAGACGCCTGAGGTCCGTTAATGATGTCGTTAAAAACCTCTGAAAGTTTTCCGCGCTCTTCGGGAGAAAAATCATTCATTACTTTGGCTGTTTTGCCCGGCCCCTTAACCAATCGAACCCGACGAATAAATGTTTCAAGTAAGTCCAAGTCGTCTTTATCAATAGACTCGAAGTAACGTTTCAACATATTTGCGACTGAAGCCATCGAGTCGTGACCCGCACTAATTGCAGCACGGCCACCCTTCGTAAATTTTACGCCCTTCTCCCCCGTTACAAGACGAGTAAGATTTACAATATCCCCTTCTGCAACAAGCGTTATCGCATCACCCACAGCCTGCTGCACCCTTCGAGCGCCCGCCATAATAGCGTCACGAACCTTCGGTGGCAGACCCCGCATGTCTTTGAATGCGTCACCACCCAAGTACATCATTCTCATGGCGCTTCCGAAGCCACTTCGAGTAACTGATTGGTCAACCATTTCTGATGGTGTAAGCTCTTGAATAGCTTTTTCTGTTCCACCAAGAGGTATCCGACCAACTTCTTGTACTTCGAGCCGCTTCGCTTGCTCCAGGCTGAATTGAATATCAGCTAGCTCATCTAAGGTGAACTCTTTCTTGCCGCCCTTAACGTTAGATGCCGTCCAACCCTTGATAGATATTGGTCCAGGTAGCGTAATGACAGCGTCTTCTTTACGTCCAGAGTTATAAGCTTCTACAGCTTTAGTGAATTGTTTCTTCAGATCTTTCTTCGAGATCGGATAACCCAGACGGAAACTTTCTCGAGCGATCTCATCGATCATGTCGACTGAAGTGCCGCCCAACTCAGGACTAAATAGTGCGTCCTTCGCGATAGAAACAATATTCGGCATTCCTACACGGTTTGCCGGGACACGCAAAAGTTCATCCAGAGAACGTTTTAAATTGGAATCAATATCAAGTGTCGCACCGTCAACCTCAGCACCCTTCAGTGCCGCATACTTGTCGGCAACCCACTCACGCACAGTACTGAATGGTCCAATGAGTTCCGGTTTATCGGCTAGACCAGACTCAACGTATTCATTGAATGCCTTAGCGAATTCATCTTCCGCCCGCTCAATTGTTGCTACATCGTCAGCGGTGAATGACGCACCCTGATACCCGACCTTAATACCTTTTGCCGCCAACCAAGCGACAACAGCCTTCATTCCCTTCTCGTCAAGATCTCTACGTGCAATTTTACCGATAGCACGTACAAAATCTTCGACCGTCGCAGTGTCACCTACGGCACGGATAATGGCCTGACCGTTTTCGAGAAACTCCACAACAAGTGGGTCACCCGCAAATTCAGGTCCCTTTTTTATGAACAGTGGAACTTGCTCACCAAGCTTACGCTCACTGTTGCGCAAAACTGCCGCACCTAAATCAACCTTGGCAAGCTCTCTGGGACTGATAAAAAATGCGTCGACTAAGTTGCCTTGAGCATCTTCAACCGGTTTACGCGCAAACTTAATCCCTAATTTCTCGAGCGAACCATACACTCTTGTGGCTTCCGCATTCGGCGTAAGGTCACTAAGAAAGCCTACTTTTTGATCCTGTGCATACTTAAGTGCCCGAAGGTAAAGATCAACACCTAAGCCCTGACCACGAAGTAGTGTTGGTATCTCGACCGAGTCTACCTTGAGTACGGGAGAATCAAACGCGGTGTCAGCACGTAGAGAAATTCCACCACCCTGAGCAGCATCTTCAATAAAGGGTGAAGATAGTTCAATCAAATCAGTTGCAGCCCGCGCCTCAGCCGCAGACTTAAGTACAGGAGTCGCGTCGGCTGAAACATCTGCAAACCGAGCCGCATCACTAATAACTTTTTCGCTCGCCACAATCGCTCGGGCAAGGGCGTTGGTTTCCCCTTCTCCCCGGAAACCAAACAACTTTGCTACAAGTCGCGTAAATTTATTCCATGCCGTCTTTTTAGGGGCGACTTCAATATCACTAAGAATTGTTTGGAACCGGCGATTAGTCATCGCATACGTAATAAATTCTTCTGGCTTACCCTTGATATTTGAGATGACGTTTTGAATTCGCTGAGCTTCAACACCACTTAAGTCAGTCAATTGGCGCTCAAGAATCACCATGACTTCGTCGTTCAAAGATTTTAATCCCTTAACTGAGGCCTTGTTAGGGCTAGAAGTAACGAATTTTGCTGTCGCCGCATGAAGTAATTCATGGGTAATTACCTCTTCGGACAAACCCGTCTTGGGCCAGTTTGCGCCCCGCAACGAAACACTATTCTCAGCAGGATTAAACCACCCAATAGCGCCCAGATCTTCAAGCAAGATACCATCTGAGTCGCTAAGGTTGTCAACCACACTAAACTTAGGCGGATCCTTTCGTAGCGTCGGTAAGATTCGACGCATGATTGCGCGAGTTGAATCTAATTTTGCATACTTAAAAAGAAACGTCGCAACCTCAGCGCCGCTCTCCATCGCATGAATATGGTCATACAACTCACGCGCAGGCATTCCACCATCAGCCGCACCAAACGTTGCCTGAGGCCCGATCTCTGCACCCTCAGATGCACGAGTTTTTAGCTTCGGCATCTTCCGGCGCTTTGGTACATTCGCGATCGGACCTTCCGGGAATGGTGTAAGTAATTTACGAAGCTCGGCATCGACTTTTGCCGCCAGGTCGACATCACCCTCCATAGCCCTACTAATTGCGGTAGGGCGTTTAGTTGTCGCCCGCGCCTCTGGTGTCTCAATATCCTTTGGTTTTGGTTCCGGCTCAGGTGCCTTGCCTGTTGGCGGGACTTTAGTGTCTACAACTTTTTTCGCCTCAGACTCACTTGGACCACGAACTAAACCAGCAAACCGCTCACGAAAACTATCAGCTACTGTACGACTACCCTTACCCTCGACTCGCGTGTCAGCGAGTTTCTTCATCTCCTGGTCGAGAAGACGTGTAATTTTTAATGCGTCATCACCCTCCAACTCAGGGAACTGACGAACGACTTCGTCCATAAATTCTAAAGATTCTGGTGATAGTCGCTCTCGACCAATAGCCTTATGCCTGTCAGTCAACTTAACCAAAAGTGGCTCAGCATTGATAGATGCCTTTTGGGCCACCTGCTCACGAACAAAAGCCGAAGCCGCTGCACGAGACTCAAAATTAGCTCGGACGGCACCAATGGCTCTCGCTGTAGCGTCTCGGGCATCATCAATAGAAATCAACTTCGCAGACTTTCGAGCTTTCTTCGCATCGATTAAAGTTTTCTTAAACAGCTTTTGCGTATCGTCCAGAAACTTAGTACCCACTTCGATGTCGTCGAATTTAAGGGCTCGAACATAATCAGTGACCGTCTCCTGCCATTTTGCTGGATCATCACGGAGCATCCTTGTGCTACTCGTATCGTCAAGAAATCCCAGTAGATCAAGAACAGATTGACGTTGAGCGTCACTCAAGCCCTCTTCGTCGGGAGCCAAAGGTGTTTTTCTTAGGTTCTCCCTGACTTTATCCACAAAAGGACGACCGGCAAACTCACGAACCCGTACGCTATATGCCTTGTCAACGTTGCCTGATTTCAAAAATTCAACCGCTTCCTTTAGGCCCTTTAACGGTTCTTTAGAGCTTAAAAGCTCACCGAAACCAACAAGCTGATCCAACGATTCACCACGCAAATCGACTCGTCGCGCACTCGGATGAATATTTTGAGCCGTCTCGCCAAATGAACCCGGCACCAAAGCAGCCAATCGTTTACCCTCTGTAAACGTAATTTCAGGTTTCTTCTGGCCGATACGTCTGGAGATATCAAAATCAATTTGATCGACAACTTGAGCAGTTTTCTTATCGGCACTACGAGCTTTAGAAATCGCAACATCAGACTTACCAGCAAACTCCATTGCCTCGTCAATAATGCTTAGAGCCTCATCGTAGTCGCCCCTGGCTACAGCACGCTCCGCCGCCTCTAAAATATCTTCAGTCTTTGCAAGGTTTACAGCCGTATCACCAAAGGCTTCTATGAGTTCAGGTGCCGCACGCTTAAAATTAGCTGCTGAAGCGATAGCATTTGAGACACGCTTAGTGGCACGAGCAGTTCCAGCCACACCCAAAAACAAATCAGGGGACAAAACTGCCGCCGTAATGCCTGCAGAGCCTGCGGCAAAAGCCATTAAGCCACCAGAATCCATAGCCTCTGAAGACATAGCTGCTTTTAGGAAGTCTCTACGATTCCTAATACCCTCGAGCGAACCCTCGTATATCGCCGTCCAAATGCTTTCATCCTTCGAGTCGTCCGAAAGCCGCTCCATTACACCGGAAGCCATGGCTTGAGGCGTGTCAGCCATCTCAAACATGTGCCACATCGGAGAATCAAGACGATAAACTGGTACCTCGTCAGGATCGACACCAATTACTTCGACACGAACTTTGGCCGCATTAGATATAGCCTGTTCCAGCCAAGACTTATTGCCAATCTCTTCCTGGGCTCTCAACCAACCCTCGGGGTCAATGTCTTCGTACTGAATAAACCCTGTCGGATAAAACTTATTTACTGCCCTGGCCAGAGCCGCCTGGTGGATAGCACCCTTTCTTGCCTTGGCCCGAAGAGCTTCATATCCAGGTTTACCTCGGGGAATACCCTCTCGCTCAGACATACGATTAAGATCGTACGTCGCAACAGCGTCAACCATTTTAGTAAATTTGGCTTCACCAAGAGTATTCCTAATCATCGAGCCCATAGTCTTTGGACCCAACTCACGCAGATGCTTCTGCCAAATCTCTGCTCGTTCCTTATCAACCGCAAGCTCTGGGTTGAAGATCGCGTCAGCCTTGGCCTCAAGACGCTTGAATTCAATCTGACCCGGTTTAACTACAGCGTCTTCAGCCTCACCCTCACCAGGAGCACCAATAAAGACCCGAACCTTATTCGATGAGTCTTTTGATTTTAATAACCTAATCAACGTCTTTGTACGCTCTTCTGGCGACATCTCCTTTTCGCCCGAACGAACACGCTTAATCCCCTTCTCTGTGGTGATACTCAGCTTCAGCGCCATATCGCGTTGGCGCTGTGTCTTTGCCCAGGGAGCATCCTGAGTTTTAAACTGCTTCATGACCTCAGCAACTGGGCGCTCGTTCTCTGCAATCTCTTGAAACAGGTTTGCCAGTGGAGCCCGCTGCTGCTTGGCGGCTGCTTTGTACTCGTCAGCACTTAAACCCGTAAACTCTGATGCCGCCTCAAACACCTCGTCATAATTAAACACGGGCTCGTTCTTGGCTTTCTTTGCCTCAAAAGCCTCCGGGTCCAGTTGCTTTTCTGTGTCACGTTTAACCGCAATAAGAAAGCCCAGACGATCAAGTTTCAGATCTTGATTGTACTTCTTTTGAGTTTCCTCATCGAGTTCTTCGACAACACCCTCAGGCTTAGGTGTTTCGTCCTTCTCCGCCGAAACGTCTACTTGAGGTTGCTCTTCTGTTTCTTTTTCGGCCACGAAAATCTCCGACTAAATCTTACTCAGCGTCTTCAGGTGTAACAATACCGGAGCCTGCCATAGATTGCTCGTACTCCCGCCGAGGAATCGTAACTCTTTTTACGCGCTCAAGTTGGACTAGCTCAGCCTGAAGTTGTTCGATACCATCTTCATAGGCAGCAATACGGGCATAACTATCTGCTGGACGACGTTCCTCCTGAGCCAACCCTCTGAGCTTAGCAACTTCCCGCTTCATAGCCGCAATTTGTCTACTGCGTTCAACAATTGCCTCGTTCACACGCTGTGGGTCTGCCTGACCCCGAGGAGCAAACATTTGACCGCCTCGCTGAGGTCTCTCAGGTGCATACTCAGGTAAAGGAAAAAAGTCGTCACGAGTCTCGCCGTATCTCTCGTCTCGCCATAGGTTGGTCCCTCCAGGTATGGGCTCCCCAGTCATCGCCGATCTGATGTAGCCCCCAGCCAGCCCAGCAGGAACACGGCTTGCAACATCAATCGCAGGCTCAACAATTGCCCCGGCAGGACGAACAATCCCTTCATAGAAAGGCTCCATCAGCCCTTTGGTAAGCATTGATCGATTAGGCTGGGTAACAGATTCTTGCATTCCCAACATTCTTCTCAACCCCTCACGGCGACGACCAACAGCATACCGCCGTTGCGTGGGCTCATCCGCCACAGGAAGAGTGGTTTCGCGTAGGTGCTCGCCTGAGGTAACATACTCATGCATACCAGGCAGCATTCTCTCAGCCGTATACACGCCCGTCTCAGCTTGACGAACCTTCTCATCTGCTCGACGAAGAGTTCTGTCCGGAAAAACAGGACCCCTCATAGGGTCAAAAACCTTGGTCGGAGACGGTGTCATAGGTGCAGCTTCAACTGTCTCTTCGGGTGCGGCCCCAGCCTTGCGTTTGTTTATGTCCGCTAATAACGAACGAAGCTGATCTTTTTTCGCTTGAATGTTGGTCGCAATCTGTTCTGAGCTTAACTCATCTCTTCGACGCTCTTCTTCTGTCTTACGGAAGACAACAGGTTTAATACCGCTCTGCTGAGACGCTAAAACATCAATCTCGCTCTCGAGCTTATCTCTCTGAGCCTCCAAACCAGAAACATCACTCTCAACTTTAGGCGGCGTAGTCTTTGGTGTAGTCTTCGGCTTCGTCTTCGGCTT
>Ga0098052_1001208_pt1 | contig 16295 bp, 19 predicted proteins | sample 15_taG_FD_81591 | JGI IMG/M metagenome (GOLD analysis project Ga0098052, IMG submission 81591) | Marine viral communities from the Subarctic Pacific Ocean - 15_ETSP_OMZ_AT15312 metaG | ecosystem: Environmental > Aquatic > Marine > Oceanic | place: Pacific Ocean | collected 2015-01-18 | reverse complement strand
CATCACCGAAGCTGGTCTTGAAATTAGTCTTCCTGAAACTCATGCAGTACTTAAGTTTTCTTAAGGGGAGGTAGATTATGGCTGTAATAGGAATAAATAGCGGTAGTATTACTGAAGGAACAACTCATGCTCAAGATTCTGCTTATAGTAGATGGATAGATAAAAGAGAAGGTGGAGTTATGTATTTAATAACACCTACTATTGATCCTACTGATACTGATGCTGAAATCGTTAGTCCGGGTATTGCTGGAGCTTTAGTAAATGGACAGAAAATTACGGTAGGATTTAATACTACCACAACTGGTAGTGCTAGTGTACAACCAGATTTTCATGTCGATGGTTCTATTGATGGTAAAAACTGGGTATTAGTAGGCTCTCAATTAGATGCTGATACTGAAGTTGATACAGCAGGTGTTCAACTTCATGCTGTTGATTTATCTACTTATAACTTACCATGGTATAGACTTGCATTTAATGCTGGTAATGATGATATAACTACTTGGCAAGGAGTTTTCTTTGTTGGTGGTTTAGCTGGCGGAGGAAATGTTGGTATAGGTACAGTTGGTGGTGTAGGAGCTGATCCATCATAGTAAGTAATGATGTAATCGTTAGGGGGTCTTTATGGCCCCCTAGCATAACTTAAAAAGGAAAGAGGAAATGAGTGAATTAACAATAACACATGCTGGTAGTACTGTTACTCAGTTACGTCCTGGTATGGGTTCTAGTAATGAGAGATTGAATCAGATGAAGACTAAAGTCTTTTCAATCACTCCAGACACAGCCACAGAAGCTTGCGCTACAGGAGATGTTATTTTCCAGGCTGATGAATTGTCAAATTTCATGTCTGAAAAGGGCGGAACTGCTATTATTCAATCAATATGTATTTTAGATGACGATGACCATGGAAAAGCAATAGATATAGTATTTATGGATAGTACTGGCTTATTGGATGAGGGAGATGATGGTGGAACTATAGATACCGATGATGATACTGATTCAGCTCCTGGACAAATATTAGGAGTGGTAAGTGTGACTAATTATTTTGATGGATTACAGTTTCAGTATGGTCAAAAGGATAATATTGGTCTTGCTATTAAATCTGCTAGTACTACAAGAAGTGTATATTTAGCAGCTGTTAATAGAGGTTCTTCTTCGACATGGACTGCTGCAGGTTTGCATCTTAAAATAGGCTATATCCAAGATTAATGTTTGGAGCTAGAAAAATAGCTGTAATGGGCGGTGGTGTCTTTAGAGATGAAAATTCAGTATTATTAGATGGAACGGATGATTATTTTACAAAAGCATCTGTAAGTGGTTTGCCATCAGGGGATACTTTTAGTATAATGGCTTGGGTTAAATATAATAGCACTTTAGGCGCAAATCATTTTAATTTATGGGGACGAGATGCAGCGACTGATAACCCTACATTTAGAATTAATGATAGTAATATGAAATTAAACTTGCTCCAATATGGGACTGCTTCTAAATCAGGAAATACGGCTTTGACTCAAGATGTGTGGCATCATGCTGTTGCTGTTGTAGATAATAAAGCCTGTACTTTCTATTTAGATGGAGTTGCAGATTCACCAACAAGATCTTTTAGTAATAGTTTTGCTCATGCAAACGAGGTTACTATTGGTAGATATAGCTCTGATTATGGGGGCGGACATATAAGTGAAGTTGCTGTATATGATGCAGCCTTATCAGCAAGTCAAGTAAAGACGATTTATAATGGACGTGAGCCGTATAATCATAGAGAAGGCATTCTTCCATCTAATTTAAAAGGATGGTATAGATTTGGAGATGGAACAGAGGGTAGCTCTGGGAACACAATTTATGACATGTCTTCTAATTCTAATGATTTGGCTTTAAATGATTCCGATGGAAGTGGAATAGCTTATACGGGAGATACACCATAATGGCGTTTGAAAATAGAAAATGGGTTATAATTAATGTATCTGATATTACTGATGATATGATGAGCAATGTATTTCAAGATTCAAAAGATAGATTAAGAAAAACTTTAGATGGTAGTAAAGCAATATTGAAATGGGATGGCGATACACCCTCTTGTTTTGATGGGATGACAATTTATACACATTCAGATATATTGGTGGAATTAGCAAAATCTGATTGGAATAAAGATGAGGATTAATGATAGACTTAGAAGCAAAAGTATGGAAAGGAGTATCTATGCTAAAGAAGATAGAAGAAAGTAAGGAGAAAATAGAAGGGCAGTTTAAAGGTTTAGTACAAACTGAAACTGAATTGATCTCTAAGCTTAATGAAATAAAAGATTTAAAATCAAGATGCTTAGGTGCACTTGAATTAATTAGTAACCTAGAAAAGGAAGACGATGGCGTCAACGACAATAAAAAATCGAATAAATGATTTAATAGGTGACTTTGTTTCAGAGTTATCATCTGAATTAGAATTAGTATGTTCTGCTTTTAATGAAGTAGTAGATTTATGTCCTAATAATCTATTGTGGAAATATGTAGATAATTTTGAAGATTTGTATTCAGGTAATGCTAATTTTCCACTTGAAGGCTATAAAATTATAGCAATTCATAGAAAAGATACAAATGGAGTAAAAAGAATAGCTAGGCAAGTATCGGTATCAGAGGGAAACGCAGCATCAGATGCTAATAGCATTTATTATATGGATGCAGCTCAAGAGAAAAGTCCAATTTTCTTTATCGATGGTAGTGGAGCTTCTTTAAAGTTATTGCCTGCAGTAACAGGCCTAACAGCTGGAGTTGCTAATACTGCTTATGCTTATTATTTTAAATATTTTAGTCCTGACGATTCTGAAACTGATACAATTCAAAGAGTATCCATTATTAATATGTATCTCTATAATGAGGATGCAAATAAATCTATAATTAATCACGGTTATCCTAAAGAAGCAGTGCAGGCAGGTTGTTTAAAAGCTGCTATTAATATAATAAATGCTAAGGTAAGTTTAGCAGTTCAGGAAGAAGAAGATGCTGAATTATTAACTTTACTACAAAGTCAAGCACAAGCTTTAACAGCATCTTATAATGCTGAACTTAAAAGAATACAAGAGGTTGCAGAATGAAATTAATACAAATGATAGAAATGGTTAAACAGCACCATCCCCATATAGGAGATACAGAACTTAGAATGTTATTTAATAGAGCATCTGATGATTTGTGTGCTAAAACAGAATTAATCAAAGAATCTTGGAGCTTATCATCTGATACTAGTGCTACAGTGGCAAATCAAAGATATTATGCACTTCCTACTGATTTATTGAAGATTACCGAAGTTTATATAAATAATGTTAGAGTACCTAGATTAATTGGAAAACCAAAAATAGATGATCCATCTGAGGATGATGAATAATGTCACATTATACTAACCCAAAAAGATTATGGTATATAAGTAAGGATAGACTTGCTTTAGTAAAAGAAGCGACTTCTTCTGCTGTAGATGGTGTAACTTCATCTTATGTGTCTATCGCAGAAGCTAAGACTGTAAAAATACATGGCATAGGAAGAGCAGAGCATTTTAACACAGGTACTGATGCTGACACTACTGATTATACTTCATCAACCGCAGGTCCTTTAGAGCAAATACATCAACAATTTCATGAAGCTTTAGTTTTTAAGGCAATAGCTGCAGGATATGAAGATCCTCGTAATTTAAATTTAGAATTAGCACAATACTTTAATATGAAATATGAAACTATCGTCAAGGAAACAAAGAAATTTGCTAGAAGTAGTTATTTATCCACGGGCATGATAGTGCCACAGGACTTTTAATGTCTACTGCTACATGGTCAAAAGATAAGGTTGTTTCCCATAGTACAGAGGGAAGATTAAAGTTTACAACTATATCAGGTAGTTTTGGTGATTATACAACACAATATTTTGATAAGAATATTTCTGAGTTTACAGCTGCTCAGTTAACAGCTAAAGGGGCATTAAATGATACCTCTTTATTTAAAAGGAATACTTAATTATGGCAACGACAATAAGTGGAAATGTAATTAGCACAGCTTATAAAAACTTAATATTTACTGCTGAAAGAGACGCTGATGCTACGCATTTATATTTTACAGATAATAGTGGTAACGATGAAGAAATTACTGCAATAGATACAAATTTTACTTTTAATGGAACATTAACATCTACTGGAGCGTTTGCTGCTTCTGCTGCAAGTACATTAACAGGAGCTGTCTCCTGTGGTGCAACTTTAGCAGTTACTGGAAATTCTACTCTTACAGGAGATTTAACAGTAAATGGGGCAGATATTACAATAGGTGCTGATGCAGATGGTACTGATAGGACAGTAGTATTTGGACACACCACTCTTAAGTCTATTATGGGGATAGATGATTCTGCTGATAGATTCGTAATTAATACAGATGCTACCTTTGATGGAACTATAGCAGATAATGATTTTTCTATTGATGCTAGTGGGAATGCTTATATATTAGGTGATTTGACTGTTACTGGTGCTGATATAGTAGTTGGAGCAGATGCTGACGGTACTGATAGAAGTATAACTTTTGGTCATACTACATTAAAATCTATAATGGGTATTGATGACGATCAAGACGTATTTGCTATAAATACTGATGCTGCATTTGAGGCAGCTAATGATTTTGAAATAGATGCAAGTGGTAATGTTACTATAGGTAATGGAGAATTAAGAACAACTGGAATTGCGTATACAGATGGTGATAATGCCATAACAATTGCTGATAGTGGTCACATAACTGCAGAGGCTAATGTAACTATAGATGGTACTTTAACTTTCTCTACTGCATCAGATATTATTGCTAGTGCAAGTAGTGCTACATCCTTACAGGTTACAGATGGCTCTAATCCATTCGTAACATTTGATAAAACTAATGGAAAGACAATATTTAATAAACAGTTGAATATCGCATCTACTGCTACTACTATAGCAACTCAGCCTACTGTTACTAATTTGGCAGGCGATGGGTCTGTCCCAATTACAGGAACATATGCAAATATTGATGCTAATGGTAGTGCTAGAACAGGTATAAGATTTGGTGGAGCAGGAACTGCTGGACAGATATTAATAGTTCATAATACTGGCGGAGAAGCTTTAACATTCCATAATACAGAAGGAACAGCATTATTAAGAGGAATACATGCTGACCATGATACTATGGAAGCTAATTTTATGGGATTCTTTATATCTGATGGAACTTATTGGAATTTAATAGCAGGGGGAGTTGATTCTCAACCTGATGTAGGATTAACAGCATCGTAATGAAAGAAGAAAAGATAATCAAGGAAATAACGCAAATTGCGACAAGGCTTCAGCATATGCATTACGACATTAATGAAGTTAAGATGATTGTCAAAGAACAAAATGGTCGTGTTAGAAAAAATGAGTCCGCTATTGCAAGAATTAATGGTATTGGTAGTATCTTTATTCTTATATTTAGTGGTATATTAAGTTACTTTAAACTAAAGTAGGAGAAACTATGGATCTATCATTCTTATCAGGTAATGTAGGCTTGTTTGCTGGCGGAGGTACAGCAGGACTTATGTTATGGGTACTTAAGAAAGTGCCTAATGAAAAGATTTATAATGCTGTGGAGAAATTATTCAAAGGACTTGGAGTTGCTATGACCTTAGGTTTAGGCAAATTTAAGTTAACTAAGAAGTATTGGAATAATACTATTGAACCATGGGTTATAGATCTTATTGAGAATACTGTTGGCGCAGCTGTAAGCGGCTTTGTCAAGGGTTTAAGAAGTGACAAGTAATGCCTAGAAAAAAGATTACCAACGTCAAGCCAGATAGAATGATTGTCTTTGAAGACTTGAAAGCAGATAGTACTGGCGATATATTTCATGACGTTGGTATTCTATTTAAAGGTAAAAGTTTTATAGACAGACCTGATGCATGCCCTAATTGCAAAAAGGGTAATATGGGGTCTGTTGAAATATTAGGAGCATATTCAGGTACTCTATTGTGGGATTGTGATAGTTGCGGATATATGTTTTTAAGATTTAGTAAGAAGGAGACAGAAACTAGATTAGATAGCGTAAAAGGTACTTATACCAATCCTAATGATTGGGGCTTTTTATCTAGAGACGAGTTCAGTTAGGAGTACGTATGGCTCAACGCGATAAAGGCGTTGTGAAAAGAGCCATTATTACACCAGATAAGCATGTTCCTTTGCACGATAAGGAAGCAACAAGTGTAGTAATGCAAGCAATAGAAATTATAAAGCCTGATATCTATTTAGATTTAGGCGATTTAGGAGAATGGGCTAGTGTATCTCATTGGCAATGGAAGAGAAAGAAGAAGCCGCCAGTTGAATATATTATTCCTAAGTTAGAAGAAGAAGTAAAAGAAGTTAATAAGTTTCTTGACAAAATGGACGCCTCGCTTGACAAGGCCGGCTGTCAAAAGAGGCACATCTGCGCAGGCAATCATGATGAATGGCTTGATCACTTTGTCTCCGAATACCCTTATTTGACCCAATATGGGTTCAAACAGGCAATAAAAGCCGATGATAGGGGGTATATATACCATGATGCTGGAAAGTATGTTAAACTAGGCAAGATGTACTTTTACCACGGACATCATTTTGGAGGTCAATATCATGCATCTAATCATCTTCGGAAGTTAGGTTGTAATATTATGTATGGCCATCATCATAGCCTGCAGCAGGACTCGGTAACACATATGGATGGACCTAAGTCTGCTTGGAGTATAGGTTGTTTAAAAGATATGAGAGGAGAAAAAAATGCTTGGTTGGGAGGACGTCAGCATAAGTGGGCCCATGCTTTCGCGGTTATTGATTTTTACAGCGCTGGCCATTTCACTGTACATGTGGTACAAATAATAGATGGGAAAGCCTCTTTATGGGGAGAGTTGATAAAGGGCAAAAAGTAATGTATGGATATAATAAATATACTAGAGACATTTGGAATACCCGTAGCAATGAGTGTTGCATTCGGTTTCTTTATATGGAAGCAAAACAAGTTCATTCAAGACGAGCTCACCAAGGAATTAAGGGAGAGTTTTAAAAGATTAGAAGATATTATTATTGGACTTATAAATGCTCAAAAGAAACTCCAAACTGATTTTGGAAGAGAATTAGCAAGACTAGAAGGTAGCTATAGGGCATTGTCCAATACAATAAATAAACTTTTAGAGAAGGATAGAAAACGTGATAATAAATAAAGTATTAGATGAAGTGACTAAGGCATTAAGAAAGAAATTTAAATTAGATGGTTTGGAGCCAAGAGTTGCTATGTTAGAGAAAATGGCTCATCCACCTAATAATCCAAATATCTGTTCTATCTGTAAGAAAAAAATGGATAACTATGAGGGAACAGATTAGTGCCTAAACAATTATTAGAATTAAAGAATTTCCTAGGTGGTATAAGTGGCTCTCCTTCAGATACCGATATTCCTGCTAATAATGCTGCATATTCTGAGAATATAGATGGCATTACAGTAGAAGGTAGACTACAAGGAGTTGAGGGTGAAATGATATTAGATAATGGAGGGTTTCTCACGTCATCTTCTAATAATCTTGCAAGTTATATGTTTAATATTAAAAGATTTGGGCCACCCTCTACTAATTTATCAGGTCGATATGCACATATACTAGCACATGTCATTGATTGGAATGGGAGTTCAGACCCAGGTGTAACATCTTCTTTTGATATAAATACATTAATAAATGGAAGTGCATTTTTAATAGAGCATCAAGAAGAAGGTTTTATTACTCCAGAAAATGTTTCTTCTTTTACAGGTTCTAATTTGGAATTTGTTGATTCCCAAGGTTATGTACAAAAAGCCACTATTACTCATATCATAGCAGCTAGTACTACAGGACAATATATTATTGAAGTAAATATTGATTCATTAAGGTTGATTAGTGGAAGTCAAATCACTAGTGCTAGTGGAACTGGTGGAAATAGATTATGGTTTGGGGGTGATAAGAATTTTATACATCCAGGAGAGTATTTCCAATGGAGTATAGCTACACAAGATTATTATTTTTGGTTTGAAGATAGCACTCCTGCTGCTGGGTATAAAGGTGATGACCCTAATACTAATAATTCATTAAGCACATTAACAGGGTATGATACTAGTCCTATAGGTTTTAAAGTTAGTGTTGATTTAAGGGTTGGTGCCGATGGTATTTCAGGGGGTAGTGGTATTAGTAAGGTAAATTTTGTAAATGCTATCGATACTGCAATAGGAACTACATATGATGATGAATTTACTTTTTCAATACATTCTTCTGGAGATGTGCAAAGTGATGAAAATGTAATATTGACTTCTAAAAAAGATGGCCAATTCCTCTATAGAGATATAACTAATAAAATAACTGTTAATACTATAATAAATTCAGGCAATGGTACCACCTTAAATATATCTACAATGAAAAGTTTTAAAGACTTTCAAGATGGCTCAAAGACTAATATAATTTATCATAACAGAATAAATAATACGATAAATATTATTGAAGATATATATAATGAAGTTCCATCATTTGTGTCACCTATAAGCGCTGCATTAGATCTTAATCCAGATTTCACAATTTCTAGAAGAAATATATTCTTTGGTACTGGAAATACAGCTTCAGCTATCCCTAAAGTTTATAGTCGCATTACCCATACTAGATTAAATAATTTAAGTAAAGAGAATCTATTAACAGATTCTAGGAACCTTCCATTATCTTATGAAGACTCTTCTCTTAATTCTTTTGACGATATAATGTTATTCCCTATATATGGATTAGGCGAACAGCAAATGACTGATAAAGATGAGGATAATACTTGGGATAACACATCAGACGTATTCCCTGATTATGATATACTTTTTACAGGGAATGGTAGTGTTACTTTATATACTGAATTTGATGATGAGGACTTAGCTAGTTTATCTCCTGGTCAAGTATTTAGGATGGCTTCAACCCAAGATACAAGTGGTGCAGATTTACTTGATTGGAAAAGATTTAATTATGATGACAATGATGCTATAGCAGGCGATGATTTATTTATGTTTGTAGGTTTAAGTGCTAATGATACACCAATTGTTCAATTTGTTGGTAGTGCTGGAGGTTCTGCTAATGAGCCTGTTCCAGCATTTAGTTTTGGAATAAAAAAGGGAAGCTCTGTTATATCAAGAATTAGTTTAACAACACAAGCGGATGACGATTCTTTAGATGGTACTGCTAGTTTTAATATTAGCTATGGAGCCCATGAAGAAGGAACAACTACATCTTTTACGCAATTAGGCAAAAGAATTACTCATATAGATTTAAAAGACTTGGGATTAGCCCATGATGAAAGTATTACATCTATTGCACCATGTCTTTCTGCTCCCGTTAATAATAGTATAGGATTAAAAGGTAGTCCATCAACTACTCATACAACAGGTACTACTGTCTCAGATTTATTCTTTGATAATGGGCATAGAAATATCTTCTACAGACATAATGTATTTTGGGTGGGAACTATTGACTCTGCAGGTAAGTCTAAATTATATAGGGCTAATTTAATTGACTTTGATAAATTGACTCATAATAATGACCCTATGATAGAAGAAATCCATTTAAATTACTCTAAAATACCTTCTACCTTAGAAGCTAAATGTGGAGATGATGATGACTATGCAATAGATAGTGATACAGCTCCAGCATCTGGAGGTATAATACCTAGATTACCTGGTTCTGTAGGAGCTAATAAACCTAGTGATTGGGATTCTCAATGGATTAGAAAACCTGAAGATATTGGTGCTCAGTTAATAGGTATAGTAGAAACTAATGAATCTGGTTTGATTTCTAATATAAATACTTCTGTGACTGCATATACTGATGATACAGGCGCTGCCGTAGATAATATTGTAGAATTTACAGCTAGAAGATATCGTAGCGAATCTTATGTTAATCCAGATAGTGATAAAACGCAAATTAGATTAACTACTGGAGATAAAGTTAGATTTGCAGGATTAGATGATGGAACTGACTCAAGAAAAACTTTTAATAAAGCAAAACCATATACTGTAAGGATGACAGATAATAATAAATTTGTAATAGATGATGGCGGCTTTACCCCTTCCTTACCTTCTAGTAATAATACTTATTGGTGGAATACTAAAACATGGTTATTATTTAAGATGCCATCAGAAGCGACTAGGGATGGCTTTGAACAATGGGATTTATTTTTATATAATTTTAATCCATTAGATATAGATAGTTCTAAAACTGCTTTTGTCGCAGATAGGACAGTTCCATATTCCCAAGCTGGATGGATGAATTTCAATGATGAGAAAACATATTATCCCAGGGCTTTTATGGCTTGGAGAAAACAAGAAAACACAGGTCTTGTTTCTTCTGAAGGGGATAGTGGCTATGATGATGATTCATATGCTAAATTATTTGACCATGGTGGATCCTCTAGTTGGACCTTAGCAGGTAGTAGTGATTTTGAACGTAATAATGCAAGAGATATACAAGTATTAAATAAAGCTGGTAAAAGTCGATTAAATGGTAATGGTAGTTATAAAACTGGTAATAAGGGAGGCACCTTACCATTAGGAGAAAATATAGGTTGGGTAGCTGAAGAAGGTTCTTGGAGATCTATTAATCCAGTCGCATATACGCTTCATTCTAGTAATGTATTAGCTTCGCTATATATGGGTGCTCATAATAGAGCATTATGGTCATATACTTCAACTCCAGTATCTGAAGGAGTAGGTGCAACTGTAGGAGCTAATTTTGAAAAAGGTGTAGATATAGGGCATAAGGTCCATTTTATAGGTAAGACTAGTGGCCAGTTCGTAGTTAAACCTAGACTTTGTGCCAAATTGATTAGTGGTAATAATAGCGGTCCTAGTATTGATATGACTAATGATTTTATGCATTCACCTTATGCTGGATGGAATGTAATAGAAGATATAGTTAATGAGGTAAAAACTCAGATTTATTGGAATTATGGAGTTAGTGGTGGTCCTTCTCCTCATTTAGTGCAAATTGGAAGAGATACTATACAATGGGTATTAGCTCGAAATACTGTTTCTTGGTCTAATGATTCTATTGATCCTGGCGGACCTCATAATACCGTTAAGGAGAATCATATAATACCCTATAATGATGATTTTGTTTACTATTCTGTAGATGAATGGTCTGGCCATCCTGGAATTATTAATAAACAACTTAATTCAGCTCATGAAGATTATGGTATTGTAAGAGCTAGACCAAATTTTGGAGGACCTGAAATAGAAACTCCTAATACTACTTATGACGATGATTCATCATCAACTGCGCATGCGAATCCTAAGGGCGGATGGGATGGATATACTCCACCTAGTTGGGATGATGTTGGTAATGGATATTATGTATTTATTAATAGAACCTTTGCAAGTCCTTCGTATAGTGAAGTATATAATCCTCAATTCCAGAGTTGGATGACAGCTGATAAAAAATGTAAATTTAGAGGATATAATTGGGGATGTACTGCTGTAAGAGATAGGAATGGTGGAGGCAAATTAGATCCAGACGGAGCTGCTGACAAATGGAATAATGCATCTTCAACTAATCAATATACTTATACAGTAAATGGCCAATCAATTACGCATAATCCTCATAGCAATCAAGCAGCCCATTTAAGACCAGCTAATGCTAATAGTAGAAATAGATTCGATTATATAATGCCAGATGGCGCACATTATGATTTATATGATGATGGATTTAAAACATTAGGTGATGTTGTTACTATGAGAAAAATAGGATTTGAACCTGGATATACTATGAGTAATATTCGTGGTGCTAAATTATTTTATCAAAGAGCCTCTTCTACAAGTCATAGACAGTTTCTATTAATTTATGGAAATCAAATGCAAGATTTTGAAGGAGATGGTATACCCATAATGTTAGTTGGATATGGTGGTGCTTATGCTAATATTTTAATGGATGATATAGATATATGCGGTAATTATGGAGATGCAAATGCTACTTATACTATTGTTGATTCCCAAGGTAATGCTAATGGTGGTTATCGAAAAGCATTATTTGGATATGATGTTCCTATATGGAGTGGACATCCTGGATCATTCTCATCTGCAGAGGGGCATACAGGTGCATCTGGTGGTTGGGATGAAGATGCTGCTAGCTTTGCAAACAGATTCCACTTTACTTGGCATAATAGAAGTACTAGTATGATGGAGGTAACAGGACTTTCTTTTGAAACTTCTAATCCGCATACAGCTGGTGGAGTGGGGCAGGCCCTAAATAATCCTATGTGTGATTGGCAAACAGATAGAATGAAACAATCTACTATAATAGGGCCTGACTTAAATGCATTTATAACAGAAGAATACGATAGTACTGCTGATGAAGATAAAAAAATAGGTTTTGGAGTATCTGACATAAATGGTAGTAAATATTATATTGGTGGATTTAAAGATAGTAGTGAATTATTCTTCAATGGTGCTAATTATTGGATAACAGACGATGCTACAGATGGTACGGATGAAGGAACAGATAATTTAATAGCCTCTGCGATGTTCTTAGATGTTGCTGAATATACAAAATTATTAGTACCAACTGATGGTACTACTGTTACCGAAGATATTGCTTTCACAAGTGGAACTACAGTATCTTATAGAATGTCATTAGTATATGATGGTGCTAATGAAAGTCCACTTTCGTCATGGAAGGTTAATCACACAACTTCAAGTGCTGTAGATTCTATAACTCTTACTTTAACAGTAGGAAATCATATGATTAATATCTTGAATCCAAGAGTATCTGGTGTATCATTATGGAGAAAGCATGGTCTTAATGCAAATTATACTTTAGTGAAATCAGTAGAATTTGATGATGCTTTTTGGAGCCGTTATCAAGAAGGTGATAATGAATTAGCATATAAATATGAAATAATAGATAGAGGTGATGTCAATTCATCGTTTGAGATATTATCAGGACTTATGGAAGATGCAACTAATCAATATGTTCATTATAAAATATCTACTATATTAGGTGGACGTTTATATGCAGGTAATTGCTGGCACCCTGAAATGGATGATGCTGAAACACATTTATTCCGTTCCGAAGAAGCAATGTATAATACATTTAACTGGGCAGATAATAATTTAAATATTAAAGAAGTGCCTATAGCAATGACAACCTTTGCTGGTAGATTATTTGTATGGACAAAGACAAGAATGCATACTATTGATCCTACTAGTTTTACTATAATAGATACCTCAGAGGGTATATCTATTTTTGGTCAAAACTCTTATGTAATAACAGAATATGGAATGTTCTTTGCAGATAAGAATAATATTTATGTACATGATGGCTCTAAAGTTCAACCTATAGCAGGTCCTATATTACATAATACATCAAGATTAGGTGAGAAATTAGGTTATCAAGGACTAGCAAAGCAAAGTTTAACAAATGGTATTACACCTACAGTATTTTATCATGGACCAACTACTAGCCTATGTGTAACTTTATCAGATAGTTCTTCATCAGGTAAAATATATAAGTTTAATTTAGTTAATAAAAGATGGGATTTAATTAATTGTCCTAATCCCAAATCAGTTACAGAGGGAGATGATGGGGATATATTAATAGCTAATGAATATCTATTATATAATTTCATGGCTGATGAATCCACTGAATATACTAAAGATGTTAGAAAATTATGGCGATGGGATAGTAAGAAATTTACTATGGGAATGGATACGCAAGATAAAGTGTTTAGAGGTATAAATATAATAGGAACACCTATATTAGAAACAATGACGGGTACTTCTAGTGATAATTTAAGAGTATATGTAGATGGCACTCAAAAAACATTATCTATTCAAAATAGGCAATATGGAATTGTAGATATAGGGCTAACAGGTACAAGTATATTTCTTACTGGTACTATAACTAATGTTTTTGGTGATCCATTTTTTGTTATTGCACCTGGTAATGAATTTGTAAAAGAAGGGATGTATTTAAAATCATCTGAAAGTACTGAAATAGTGAAAGTTACTGAGATAGAGAAAAATTATACAGATATGGATGGAGTTTCGCTTACTAGAATAAAAGTTAATAGAGCTCAATTAGGAACATCAGAAGATTGGAGCTCTCCAAATAATTCAACTATTTCTGCAATATCTCCTAGATGGAAGCTACCTGCTGGTAGTAAAGGCAAACAATTACAGATTATATTAGACAATCAATCAGGGTATGTAGATTCTATTGGAATAACTTATAAACCTAAAGGTATTAAATAGTGCCTAGAAAAGGAAAGATTACTACTGGGCAAATTAAAGACCCTGCTATTAGTCGTGTTGTATCAGACCTTTCAGACCAAATAGATGATTTATATAAAAGGTTAGAAGGGAAAAATACTTATATAGGTGCTATGAAGGCAGTTATACATCCTAATAAAAAACCATATTTAGCATTATTTACACCACAAGGTTGGCAGATGGATATCAATGGCTCATTCCAACCTATCGAAGGAGCCTCTAATACACCCATAGGAGGAGATTTATCTCGAATAGATAGGCATAAGCCTATTGAGGGAGAATCGCTTAAATATAATGCAAATAAAGTGCTTCCTATAAAAGATAGTAGTGGCTCTACTGAATTAATACTTAAGAATACTGCAGGAGCATTAAATGTAAGGAATGCTACAGATACAGCTGATGCTGATATATCTTTAAAGGACTTAACTGTAGGAACTTTTACAGGAAATCAAACTGCAATATTTAATGCGGGATTATCTACTAAAAATGGTGCTACTGGACCAGGATATATAGAATTTTTTGAGGATTCAGACCATGGTACAAATAAATGCACGCTAATGGGACCAGGGTCAACTTTAGATTATACCGTTACTCTTCCTCCAGGAGCAGGTACTATAAGAACAGTAGAAACTACTCCTTTAGTTATCAGTTATCCATTTTATTTTAATGATACTACAACAGGCAGAACATATTTCAGGGATTCTGATGACCCTGATGATATTATGAGTTGGGATGGATTTGATACTGATGATGATACTACTGTAGGAAATACTATAAGTATTAATCTTGCCAATGCAGTATCAGGAGTAGTAGTACCTTATGCATGCACTTATGTAGGTGCATATTTTTTAGGATATCAAACACAGAATGTAGCAGGACAGGCTAGATTTCAAACTTGGACAGGGACACCAGGAGATGATACGAGCAGTGCAATTACTACAGTTACTTTAAGAACAACTAATGATATAACCGCACAAAGGACATCTGAATCTGTAGCTACAAGTGATGTATCTATTGCATTAAATGCGGGAGATGTAGTATACCCAGCATTTCAATATGTATCTGGTGCTTCAACAGTATGGTATGGAACGATATCATTAAAGTTTGAGAATATAACAGTTTGATAGATAAAATAACTCTTGGTAGAAAGAGGAGAAGTATGTATATTATAATGATGCAATCTTTGCAAAAGGAATTAATTTAATGAATAAATTATTAGAAAATATTAATGGATGGGTTCAGGATGGGCCTATGGGTAATGATAAACAAGTTGTGCCTCAATTATTAGGAGCAGGTTTAGGCATATTAGGTGGAGTATTGGGTAATAAGCACTCTAGCTCTGTTGCTCCTATGGATCCTAGTGAAATTAGTCCTTACTTTGACGAGGCTAAGGGTACTTTAGGTCAAATGCAAGGATTCCAGCAAGAAATGGCTGGTTATGGTAGGCAATTAATGGACCCTAGGTCTCAAATGAATCGCCAACAACACCAAATGCTACGACAACGTTCTATGGATCAAGTAGCTCTTCAGAATCTATTAGCTCGTAGGCAAGCTGCCGCTACAGGTCAAAGTAGTGGAGTAACTGCAGCTCAAGCAAGAATGGCTTCTAGCCAAGCAGGTAGAGATGCCATGGGTCAGTTTAGTCAATCTATGTTACAAAATAGACAACAAGGATTAGGTGCATTGGGACAATCTGGTGGTATGTTAAGCAATATTTATAGTGGTCAAATGCAACAATCTGAAAATTTAGCACAAGCAGCATTGGCTCAAAGACAACAACAGATGCAAGCAGCACAATCACAAGGTGATATGTGGAGTGGAATAATGAGTGGTGTTGGAAGTTCAATGATGGGATTAAATAAAGATTTCTCACCAATGCGACCAGCAGGGGATCAATAATGGCATTAAAATTTTACGCAGACGGTAAATCTTGGCAAGAAAAAATGGTTGACCGAGAGAAATGGCAAGATATGGGTGCCAATATTGGTACTGGTCTTGGTATGGGTG
>Ga0098052_1001207_pt1 | contig 16307 bp, 12 predicted proteins | sample 15_taG_FD_81591 | JGI IMG/M metagenome (GOLD analysis project Ga0098052, IMG submission 81591) | Marine viral communities from the Subarctic Pacific Ocean - 15_ETSP_OMZ_AT15312 metaG | ecosystem: Environmental > Aquatic > Marine > Oceanic | place: Pacific Ocean | collected 2015-01-18 | reverse complement strand
CCTGACGGGCGCCAAATATGGTGAATTCGCCCCTAATGGGACGCTCGCCATCTATTTGGCCTTGAAGGCGGCCGGTGTAACGGAGGGAAGTGAGGTTTTAGTACCTAACTTTACTTTTATTGCGTCGGGGAATGCTGTTATAATGGCAGGTGCCACCCCAGTTTTTGTGGATGTCGACTGTAATCTCCAAATTGATCTTGAGGCTGCCAAATCCCAACTCACTGAAAATACCACTGCGATTATGGCTGCGCATATGTATGGCACGTGTGGGAATATGACGGCGATCAAGAATTTTGCGCAAGAACATAGCCTTATTCTTATTGAGGACGCTGCCCAAGCTTTGGGCGTTTATTGGGACGGCCAGCATGCTGGTACTTTTGGGGAAGTGGGAACATTCTCTTTTTTTGCGGATAAGACAATTACGTGTGGTGAAGGGGGATTTATTGTGACAAACAATGAAGAAATTGCCACACAGTTAGTTTATTTAAGAAACCAGGGTCGCATCGAGCGTGGAACATTCGTCCACCCGGCGATCGGCTATAATTTTCGCATTACCGATATCCACGCTGCTATGGGTCTTGTCCAGTTTGGAAAGCTAGACTGGATTCGCGAACGAAAGCTAGAGATATATGAGACCTATAAAGATTGTTTAGGTACTCAAGATCGTTTTGCTTTCTTTCGCCCCCAAGAACAATCCTCCTTTATACCCTTCAGGGTCTGTTTGATGGATCTGGAACACAGAGCCCACGAAGTAATGTCTGAATTGAAAGCCGCAGGCGTCGAACCTAGGACGTTCTTTTATCCTCTCCATCGACAGCCCTGTTTTGAGCATCTAACGAAAGCTGCCAATTATCAAGATAAAGACTTCGAGATGTCCAATCTGATGTACGATAGCGGAATCTGCCTCCCCACCTTCCTTCAGATTAGTAAGGAAGAAATTGAGTATGTCTGCAATATTATCAAGAAGGTGACCAAATGAATTATTCCCTCGTTGGTGATACTATTCGTAATGACGATATTGATGCGCTAAGCGAATGGTTAAAAACCTACCCGCGACTCTCTAAAGGAGAATTGACACCTCAATTTGAAGAGATGTGGGCTTCTTGGCTGGGAACTAAGCATGCGGTATATGTTAATTCGGGATCCTCGGCTAACCTCATAATTTTGAGCGCACTCATAGAAAACGGAACCCTAGCTCTGGGAGACGAAGTCGTCGTCCCCGCAGTCAGCTGGGCGACTGACCTAGCGCCCGTTATTCAGCTGGGTTTGAAGCCTTTATTGTGTGACTGTAACTTAAATGATTTATCCTTGAATTTGGACCATTTTGAAAAATTATGTAGAGAGAACAATCCCAAAGCTGTAATGTTTGTCAGCGTCCTGGGCCTTGTTCCCGAAATGGAGACTCTAGTTGGGCTTTGTGAGAAACATAATGTTACTCTGGTAGAAGATACATGCGAATCATTTGGCAGTGAGTTTAATGGACGCAAGCTTGGCACCTTCGGCGAGGCCTCGACTTTTAGTTTGTACTTTGGCCATCATCTTTCTACCATTGAGGGAGGGATCGTAGCTACGAACAATACTCATCTCTACAATATTTTGTTAAGCATCCGAAGCCATGGCTGGATGAGAGATTGCGATCCCGAGTTTGCACAACCCCTTCGGGATAAGTGGAAAACCGATCCTTTTACCGATCAATATACTTTTTATTATGCCGGCTATAACTTACGAAGCACTGACCTACAGGCATTCTTGGGTCTGCGCCAGATGGAGTACGCTGACCAGGTGGTACGCCAACGCGTGGCCAATTACCATTCCTATGTCAACACCCTCAAGAGCCATCTCTGGAGGCCCACGGTCGGCGCCTCCCATTTGGTGTCTAACTTTTGTTACCCCATACTCGCTCAAAACCGGAATGAAGTAAAGGAGCACTTAGCTCAGAAGGGTATTGAAACTCGTCCTTTAATTTGTGGCTCAATGGCCCGGCAACCTCTCTATATTGCTCGCTATGGCCACGCGGATTGCCCCAATGCAGAGCGCATTCACGACGAGGGACTCTATTTGCCCAACAATCACCGCCTAACGCACGACGATATCGTGGCAATTGCCGAATGTGTGAATGAGGTAGCTTTATAATGGATTTATCCTACCCCGGGCGTGAACTTCACCCCGCATCCCTGAAAGAGGTGAAAATTCTTGCTCCGGATTGTTATAATGATTTTAGAGGCTTTTACTGGACTGTTCACAAGAACCAAGAGAACGAACGTGAATATAATCACGACAAGGTAACGGTCTCGAAGAAAGACGTTATCAGAGGGATTCACGGGGATTTTGAGACCACTAAAATGATCACGTGTGTTTATGGGGAGATATATTGCGTGGTGGTGGATAAAAGACAAGACTCTGGGAGTTACAATAGGTGGTGCTGGACAATTCTGAGCCACACTAACCGAAAGAGTGTTGTACTGCCGCCAGGCGTCGGCTTAGGTTATATGATATTAAGTGATGAAGCGGCAGTCCTCTATAAGCTGGCATACGATGGAGACTATCAAGACACTGCCGAACAGTTTACGTTTAAGTGGAATGACCCAGCCATAGGAATAGAGTGGCCCCATACGATGCCGATTTTACAGAAAAGAGATATGTAGATGAGTAAAAGAGCGTTAATCACAGGAATAAATGGACAAGACGGCAGTTATTTAGCCGAATACTTGCTCTCCTTAGGATATGAAGTTTACGGAATTATTCGCCGGCACTCGGTATCCGAAAATCAGGACACGCGCTTAGGGGCCATTAGTGACAAGGTTCACACCCTCTACGGCGACCTCACCGACTATCCATCTCTCGTCCGAATTTTTATGGAAGTAAGGCCAGATGAAATTTACAATTTAGGAGCTATGAGCCACGTACGTGTGAGTTTCGACGTCCCCTCCTATACCATTGAAACCAATGCTTTGGGTGTGCTCAATATGTTGGAGGTCTATCGTACACTCTGTCCGTCCGCAAAATTCTACCAAGCTAGTTCCTCTGAAATGTTTGGGAACTCAGTGGATGAGGATGGTGTCCAAAGGCTTACCACACCTCTAAACCCAGTCAGTCCCTATGGTTGTGCAAAGGTTATGGGATATCATCTTGTAAAACACTACCGTCATGCCTATAAATTACACGCGAGCAATGGTATACTCTTTAATCATGAGTCCCCCCGCCGCGGCAGCAATTTTGTCACCAACAAGGTAGTAAAAGGCGCTGTGGAAATCAAACAAGGCGTGAGGGACAAACTAGAGTTGGGAAATCTGGACTCCCAGAGAGATTGGGGCCACGCCAAAGATTATGTACGCGCAATGCACTTGATGGTAAACCATGACACCCCTGATGAATGGGTTGTAGCCACAGGAATTACCCACTCAGTTCGGGACCTCTGTGAGTACGTTTTTAAGCAGCTAGACCTCGATTATAAAGACTACGTGGTTCAGAATCCTATCTATATGAGACCTGAAGAATTAAATTATTTACGAGGAGATAGCACTCGTATTCGAAAAGAGTTGGGGTGGGATCCCCAGTATACATTTGAAAGCATGCTCAATGAGATGATAGCTTATTGGATGGATCAATATCCCAAATTAGAAGAAAAGGAAAAATAAAATGAAATTATCAAACCAAGCGATTGGTGCCTTAATGATGGCATTACAAAAGTCATTAATGGAGCAATCGGACATCGTACCTACCTTAATGGAAATGGATTTTGTTACCACGGAAACAGATGAACTTCAAGTTACCAACCCTCCTATTGTTTCGCTCGAAGGCGTGGAAGTAGAAGAGGGCGATAACGAAATTTTGGTTCCATAGTTGTGCCGCGATATGAATATCGTTGCACGGCCTGTACCCAAACCTCCACAGTACAGCATCTGATGTCGGAGACCCTAGAAGCATGCCCTCACTGTGATGTGACGGATCAACTAGTTAAGCTGGTCACCCGATTTCGGACCCCTCCCAAATCCAGCCACTCTGTGGCGGAGCCCACAGGCCATCTAACGGAGGAATACATTAAAGAGTCGCGCGATGAGCTGAAACTACAAAAACAAGAATTGGAGAAGAATCGATGACTACTCTACATTTACTGAGCTTACTCTCTGTTCTTCTCAATGGAGCTTTAATATGGTACCTCATCCGGCTGCTACGGAAATTTATGTTTATTTCTACCGCCCTGGCTGATTTATTTTTGACCATAAAAGCATTTCAAATTTTTGTTAACTCCGTGTATGGAATGGACTCCTACCATGGAGAGCCCATTATCCAAGAGCTAGTGCTCAAAATCCAAGATGTGGGCGAAGAGATGGAAATGTTCAGAGAAATATTTGAATATAATTTAGATTATGAATTGGAGGAGGAACTCAATGGCATCGAAAACGCCCCGCAAGAAGAGAACGCGTAGTAAAAGTAAGAAGAATCATTATTTTACACAGGTTCACGAAGACGCTATTGTAAAGTATGCTAACACGGAAGACCGCGATTTACGGTCTAAGTTATATGAGGAGTATATTCAGCCAGCGTTTGACCAGATGGTGGATAAAATAATCTATACTTATCGTTTTACCACTCTTCCAAACATCGACTATCTTAAGGCCGACTGTAAAGTTTGGCTTACCACTATTTTAAATAAATATGATCCGAGCAAAGGATCTAAAGCTTTTTCCTATTTCTCCGTTGTGACCAAAAATTGGTTCATCCACAAAGTGAAAAGAACTCAAAAACGGAATCAAACCGAAATTTTTATGGAGGATATGCTCAACCAACTGGAGGAAGATTTGATCTCCACTGAGCCCACCTACCTCCAAAAACGCTCAGAGATTGAATTTTGGGAATCTCTTTATAAAGAAATTGATACTTGGGACTCCTTTATGCTTAAAGATAACGAGCGAAAAGTTTTAATGGCGGTCCGGATCCTCCTCGACTCAGCTGATACCATAGAAATTTTTAATAAAAAAGCTATTTACTTATATCTACGGGAGATAACCGGACTTAATACTAAACAGGTTGTTAATAACTTGAATAAATTAAGGAAACGATATAGGGTGTTTAAAAACAAATGGCAAAGCGGCGCAATTTAAATCTGGAAGATTATGTAGAAGAAACTACTACCAATATTCGCGAGGATAGGGCCATGGCCAAAACCCTCCTCGTCGAAGTAATGGCTGATATGGCCGCATCTGCCACAGATCGGCGTGAGATGGGCCCCATAGCAGCCAAATTTGTGGAAAACCTTCAGCGCTCCAACGAACAAATGGTTAAATTGGCCAGTATTCTCCAGCGCCAAAAGTCCCAACAGTTGGGTCTGAGTGACGATGATAAAGAACAACTCTTTGATCTTCTAAACGAGGAGGGATAAGAGATGACAGCCCCAAAAAGTTCCCTCGCCTTAAAGGACCTGTCCTATGGATTCTTGAATCCGGTGTCAGATACGGACACCGGCAACACGGCCGACCGCCGCAGATCCAATAGTATAAACTATCTCCAAAACGTCATTCAGGACCTATATGGGAGCAACGCTCTCTCGGGTGTTGACACCTTTAGCGGTATTGTTATTTTTGTGGGAGAGAAACAAGTCGGCCTTTCGACTGAGAAAGATGCCATCTTAGAGGAATATGCCAAACGATCCCCTGCAGCTGCAGCCTGGGAGGCTGCCAAAGACTTGTTTGGAGGTGATAAGGCCAAGTTGACAGGGGTGTACAAAGTATATATCCCTGAATTAGAGTGCCGGCCTGTACCTAAATCTTTTGACGATCCGGTCATTTTGACTTATTACGATGTATACTTAGCCGAGGGAGCCACAGGAGACGACCCGGTCCTGGGTAGTGTTGTACGTATTAAATTTGGCAACATTAATACTTTCACTGGTCCCAAAATTATCTCGGTTGGTAAAACAGTAGCATTTACCGACATCGACGCTGCCGGTAACCGCAGCGCACATGGATCGGGGCCCAGTTCCCCTGCTGGCTCCTATCCCTCATCTGGAGGTACTAATCCGCCACCTGCTAATTTCCCTGCTAAAACAGCCGCCGCCACCAAAGAGGCAGCCAAGAGATACGACGATGACCCAGACGTCCCCAATAAATCTCAACACACCAAATACCTCAACAGCCTACATCCGGACTTTGCTTATCAGGTTAAAAATTTCATCTATGATGCTTGGAAGAATAACGACGCTACAATTAGATTGAATAGTGGTTACCGGAGTTCCGAAAAGCAGGCGCGCGTTTATAACCAGTGGGTGGCCAACGGCCGCCGCGGCCCCAAGCCTGCAGCCCCTGGTTCAAGCTATCACAACCTGGGTATGGCCATTGATTTTAATCCGACTGTTAATGGTAAACGCCTTATGTCCTACACGAAAGCCGACGAGTGGCATGCCAGCGGTATTGTAGTTACCGGAGAACAAAATGGCTTATATTGGGGCGGCCGCTTTTCAACAAATTATGATCCTATTCATTTTGATTTTAGAAACACATTACCTCGTCACAAGCGCGCCGCCCACCAAGCCGCCGCCACTGCTGCGGGAGTGTCCCCAAATCGGCAGCCTCTAGCTTAGGAAGCACACTCTATTATGGCAAAAATACGCATTGACTCATTTATAAGGAAGGCCGCCGACGCCATCAATCTTAATTTGATGTCAGCCGAAGAGCGGGCTGCATATGACCGTCGTTCGCCTGAAGGCAAAGCTCGTTATCTCGGGTTTGATAGTGGGTTCCAACAAACCTTTGATACGCCCGCGTATATATCCACAGCCTCCGAAAAAGTTTACTCAAAGGGCAATGCCTTTATAGTAATGGGCCTCGACCGTCCGAGCAATATTTTTTCCGGCTTTGGGGGAAAACAAAATACGCACTGCGCCGCCATTGACATAGTTACTGGCCGCTTAGGCTATCGCGGCGCCGCTCGGACCAAAAAAGGCAAGGTGTTGAATGCTGACCCGAATTTTCGTTTAGATGCTGCCCGGGTGTATATAGCCCAAAAGTCCGACCCGGATGGATATTTTGGCTTGGTCGCGGGCTCTGTAGGGAATACGAGTGCCGATCAGCCCTGCAGTACAGTCGCATTGAAAGCTGATACACTCCGCTTTATTGCCCGGGAAAATATTAAATTAGTTACTCGCACGGATGCAGCTAATTCTCAAGGCGCACCGATGGGCAACACTTTTGTAGGCGGCTATGGTATTGATTTAATTGCTTTAAATGATGACAAAGATCTGCAACCCCTGGTTAAGGGTGATAATTTGAAAGAATGTTTGAGTGCTATTATCGAAGCGATTCACGATCTTCGGGATCTTTTTGACAACTTTATTGAAGAAGACCGGAAAATGACCCAAGCGCTCCTCAAACATACCCACTATTCGCCTTTCTTCGGGAGTGTTACCTCACCTGACTTAACAGGCTTGTTGCCTGCCGGTGTAGAAAGCCTGGTTAATAAAATTACAAACGTTCAACTTCAATTGAATACCTCAATGCAAAAACTAACGTCGGTTCAAACTAATTATCTCGAAGCGCCAGCCGGTGCCGGGGCAACAAAAGATGGGACGAGCCAGTATATCTTAAGCAGGTATAATAGTACTAATTAACAATGCCAGTTCTTAAAGAATATCCTCAATATCCGCGGAACATTCCATTTGAAAATGGCAATGAAACGCGGTTAAAAATAATGATTGCCGACGATGCCACGGATTCTCAGATCCGCGACGCTGCGCTCGATCGCTATATTACTCATTATTTTCCCGAATTTTATATGAATTTGATTGAGGGCTCCTCTTTCTCGGGGGATGCCACAGACTATAATGATCTGCGGGACATTCTTTCGGATGGTCTTACAATCGAGCACCCGGGCTTCAACACAAAGCCACCATCTAATAAGCAAATAGTTATTACACTCTTGGACCTAGGTCGCAGTGTCTATCAAATGCGCAATGAGTGGGAGCGTACTCAGCGCCTCCCAGACTTTCAGACAAACTTAGAGTTTTTTAATGCGCGCCATGGGATTAGTGCCGAGGTTCTATCCCAAACAGAGTTGCCTCTGCATACCCTCCGCGATGAAGTAGCCACGTTCGCTGATTTAATGGGGAGCTTCAAGTCCCAGATGGACAACTACAATGGGGCCATCCCCTTGGGTGGTCTTAATTTTTCTAGTCTGGATTCCACGGTTCAAAAAATCGTTAATATCGCGGCCCTCGAAATTGCCAAAGATATTGAAGGGCAGACAGGGGAAGCATACGCCGGCGTCGAAGGTGACTTAATGACCTTATATTTTGGTCCCCGAACGGCTCCCCCTTTTGATCCCGACTTGATTCCCGAGCCAGACGATCCGTTGGGGATCTTCAACAACCATATAGCTTTGAATGGGATTGTTTATTTCTCGGCGGAAGATCTCATAACAGACTTCTTCAAAGTGGGATATTTCTCCCTTATTAAGTATCAGCCCTTCTTTACTGATCAAATAACCCTCAAGACACTTCAGAACTACCATCAACTCTTAAGCAAAAACACAGAATATACAACTGCGGGCACTCAGTTCCCCATGTTTGAATTCTTATCTGAGACGTTGCCCAATCAAATCGGTCAGGATGATGCAAGCGGCAATTTCTTTAGTTTTCCTACTGATAATAATAGAGATAATGGCTCCAAGAGCGCACTAGAAAAGGAAGCCATCCGACTGGGCTTGATCGATGTTAATGACACTGATGAACTCCAGCAGGGAATTAAAGCTTTAACATCCGAAGAGTTAGCCGAACTCAAAAGACAAGTAGCTAAAAATCCGGAACTTTATGAAAAAGTATACCAGGAAGAAAAAAAGAAAAAGCTTAAGACCGGCCGCGATATAGCTGACACTATCGAAAGAGCGCTGCAAACCGGCCCCCTCGCGCTCTATAAGAAAGGGTCCGCAGTTGATCGTGTTTTAAGCCAACTGGGAATCAAGGCTCTAGCTAAAGAGGCTCTTATCTGCTTGACCTTTGGCGTCAATATTGAGGCAGCTAGAATTGCGGCTGTCATTGGTAACGTTTTAGAGGAGGAATTAAACGAGCGCCCTCCCACGGACCCAACACAGTTTGAACTGTTTAAGATTAAGGGGGATATTGGCAAACAAATTTTAGATATTATTCTTAATTCTCTGAAGTCTACCCTAATGAGTATCATCAAAGGCCTGGCGGACTTGCTTCGCGAAGTCTGCAATTTAAATAATCCTAGAGCATCCGATTTTGGTGCGACCGATCTTGGAAATTTAGCCAGCAACTTCCCAGCCGGCGCCGAAAACCCCTTTGGTTTTGGCAATGACGAGAACAGCCCCTTGGGGGATCTTTCGGATATGCTAGGAATGGATCCATCGGACATTTATGAATATTTGACTGCAGTTTCTCAAATTCTCAGCTCCATTGACATTTGCATTCTTTTAACGGATATCACCAGTGCTTCGGATGAGTTGATAGAAAGAATTATTGAGTTTAATAAGAATTATTTTGATGTGCGCATATCAACCCAGCTTATAGAGTTTTCGCCTGTCATTGAATTTTGGACGATGCTTGGTAACATTGTTGACGTCACTGATTTGTGCAATGAAATTTTAACCGACATTTCGCTGCTAAACCAGGATAATATTTGCTTAGATGTGGGAGAACTGTCCCCCGAAGAGCAAGATAACATTGATGAATTGATAGACCTGATCGAGAATGGATTTCAGCAAACTCCCCCTGTCTTTAATTTTGATTGCCCCGATGCAGAAAATTATATTAACGATCCGGTGATGACAAGGCTGATCCCGGAAACACTGAGCACGATGGTGGAATTAGTAGAAATGCAGTTTATTTATTCGACTGACTCTATAAAAAATATTTTGCTAGAGCCGGTTCTCAATCGCGTCGACGATGGTTCGGCCACCGGCAATAAGCTGTGGGATGGAATCTTGGCTGCTACCGCCGGCGCGGCCCAAGATTACCCCGAGCTACCTAAACCCAACGCTGACATAATGGCAGCCATCGCTAGCGCGTTCGAGCGTCTTCAAAATGACCCCGCAGGCATACAGGACGCAATTGAAACGTGTATGATTGATACACCAGACCTTTTAGCCCCGGGCCTGCGGAATATTGGGGAAGCTATTAGCGCTCTAATTGATATTCTGGGAGATCCTGCTGTTGAGGATGCTTTTGGTAATATTGTCGATAAAATGAGTACGCTGGCTAGTGGATCCGCCGGCGTCCCCGTAGTAACCAGTTATGCCTTTAAGCAAAACTTTTATGATGCGTTCATTAACTATATTGATATCGGCGAAGCCGATTTCGTTGAAACTGGGGAACGCAGCGCCCGCATAGCTGATTTGCAAGTCCAGCTTGACCAAATTCAGGCGTTCATAGCTGACCCGAGTCAGATGCCGCTGCAATCCGCGCATATTATTGCTCGTCTGGAGCGTGCCGAAGTGGTACTCTCTGAGGAGCTGGACAGGCTCCAGACCGAGGAAGAGTCTTATATAATTCCGGAGCACTTTAAGCGGTACACTGTTAGTACCGACACAACTAACTATCTACAGTTTTCGTTCCCTCGCTTTAATGCGGATGAGCCTCAAGTTATTGATATTCCCTATCCTGCCTACAACTCGACTAGCCCATTTCCGGCACCCACTTTTAACTTGAGCGCCCTGTTTGATAACAACACCGCGCCTTTGTTCGGAACTGAGATCGCCGGCTCGACCGGCACCTCGATTCCTTATTCGATGGATCCCTTTGTTGATGCTTTGCAAACAACGCAAGCCCTACCAGGATACCAGTCGGTTTCCATAGAGTTCAGTGAGCAGATGTATTTTCCTTTTGCATATGGAGTTTTGACCGATCAAGTTTTCGACTACTACATCGAAAATGGTATATTTGACGCCGGCGCACTGCAGTCGTTAAATTTCTTTCACGATAATGCTAATTGTGCGGCAGATTCTGTCGCCGATCTTTTAGATGTGGAGGGAATATTCAAACAAATGCAGCAAGAGTACCTTGAAGAGGCGTGTAATAACGACGCGCCTACTTCGCGCGAGAGAATGAGAGAGGTCATAAAGTTTGGAATGTTTCTTTTATTAGTCCAGGTCCATATTGCCGAATTCGTGCTTAAAAATATATTTGTTTTTGCAGCTGTGAAGCTGGATGAACTATTTGCAAAAGATTTTATAGAATCTTATATGACCGCCCAAGTAAACGCCTCCATAGAGAGTTACTTTAATCGTGTGATTGATAGAGAACTTATCGACCGCATTAAAGACTCCTTGATTGTAATTTTTAATCGCATTATTATTCGCCCCAACATCGTGGCCGAAGGGGGGATCACCGACATGAATGGTACAGTTATATTCCCGACCGGCACTATTTTTGTTAAGGAGGGGGACACAACGTCGATAGACCCCAATGTTCCCACTGCCAACTTCAATGATATTATTCATTTTGTGTCCTTGTATCGTATTCAAAGCTCTATGGGCACCCCACCAGGTGCCGAAGAGCCGCGATCTGGCGCGGTTTCAAATGCACTTCAACAGATGCTTCCAGTGTCCAATCAAAAATCAACCGAAGAGATATTCTTAACCTCGATGCCTGTGGTGGCCACATCTCCCGAAGTGTTTAGTGTTAATGGTGACTCCCCGGTTACATGGACAACGGGCTTGGATAGCTCGATCGCCAGTGCTCGGACGTATGCTGTTAATGTACTTAATGACACCCTCTCGTCCCAAACAGCCCCCGCCGCGGCGCAGCCCGGCTCAGCCCTGGCAAAACCTCAAATCATTATAAAAAAATCTGTGGGCCAAGCTATGGTGTCATCTGAAACAGCCGAAGGCTCAGCCTTTGAATCAATTGATCCGGGCGGAGATTCGTTGCCCGAGGGAGACGCCGAAGACCAGGCTCTGCCTACGGGCCCCGCAGCGGAAGCAGCCAATCTGCCCCCGGGGCACCACCTTCATCTGACCAATACACTCTTGCCTCCTTATACTGAATCCCATCCTAATCATTGGAGTGGCCCATGGCAGCCCCACACGGGCGCCTCCCATGACCCTCCGGACTCACTCGGAACTTCTTACGCAGGTCCCCCGCTCCCCGAGGAAGGTCAGGACGGTGATGAATCAGAGCAATCCCCCGGGAGCCCCTTCGGTAATATGGCCGCGGCAGAGGAAGAAGCCGAAGACATAACGGGTTTGGCTCCTTTGGCCACCGGTGAGTTGACTTCTTTCGACGCGGAGAATTGGATCAATTATGAATGTTGGCTATATATCCCCAATACTCTGGATTTTGATTTGCACATCGATTCAGGCCTGCCCCAAAGAATGGCAATCAAGTTGTTTGAGACCGCTCCTTTGAATTTTGTTGAGGCTCTGGCGGATGCAAATGCCGAAGAAGCAGAGAGATATAATCAGGCTGTCATTGATCAGGCAGTTTATGGGGGCCCAACCCCGGTATTAAAGACTGAAGCGGAACTTAGGGCTATCATTTTAAGATCATATTCTCTCGATGATCCCACCGAGATCGAAAAAAGCACTTTAAGTCCAGCCGAGATAGAACACATTCTTGACGATCCCACCTATAAGTCATATTTTACCAACGTGTTTAGTCAAGAAATAGTCAGCCTTCTTCCTATCGTTCATAACTTCTACCTCACCAATCATTATTTTGGCGATATCCGACAAGCGATGCGGTCCACCAAAAATCGAGTCTTGGAAATCCTCAATTCTACTATTGTAAACCATGACAATTATAACTCTTTGCCGGACCTCTCCCGCCCCGCCGCCAGGCAAGCTGCTTTGACAACAGACGAGCCCGATGGCGAGTCGATGGCACGCGACTTTATTCTGAAGATGCTCATTAAAACTCCCATAGATATCATCAAAGGACTCATGCAGCTAATTGATCCCCACGTTGTAGTGTCGAAATTCATTAAAAGTGGCACAGCCGAAGCGTTTGGTATTATTGGGGATGCACTCAACAACCTAGATCTCCCCAGCCCAGATACAGCAGGCCCTTTAGCCCCATTTTCCGACACAGCAACAGGAAAAGATCTTTTTATCTCGGTGCTGTGTTTGCTAGAATGGTTAATGGCCAACCCTACCGCCGGCCCTGCCGCGGTCGCTGCAGGCCAGGGTATCCCCATACCCCCCAATTTTTTCCCTCGTATCTCGGAAGATGGAGTGGACTTTTTAGGGACCGGAATGGGGATGTTAATGATTCCCCCTACACCTTTGGGCCTCATTTATCTATTGTTATCACTAATTAATTTCGATAACCCACAAACTAATGTGGAAGTGGGTGTTTACTTTGGTTCCGACTACACAGAGGCAGGTACTGACCCGAGTTCGTGTGACGATGAACTACCCGAGGGTCAAGCAGCCTCTGCTCTGCCTGAACCACTGGAAAGGGTGCGGCCTCCATACGTTGAACCGGGGGCCTAGGAGGAAGAGAGATGCCAGGTGGAATATCAGTAAAATTGCCCCTTGTTGTAAGTACCGTATTTGGACCCTATGATCTGAATACCACTTACGATGAATTAGCCACACAAAATTTAAAAATGCTTGTGTTAACCTCCCCGGGAGAAAGAGTAATGGACCCCGGCTTCGGAGTGGGATTAAAAGGGTTTTTGTTTGAGCCCAATTCTCCCACCACCTATGATACTATCGCCGGCCGCATACAAGACCAAGTAAGTGTTTACCTCCCCTATCTCACTATTGATGGGGTTGACTTCTCGGTTCCAGAAAACAACCCCGACCTGTTTCCCCAATCACTTACCCTACGACTATCTTTTACTATAGTCCCTCTTCAGCAGAGCGATGTATTAGAAATTACGGTAGCCCACTAATTAAAGAGACCTTATTATGCCCAAGAAACTCCAACCCATCGATTATACCAGCCGTGATTTTGATTCTATACGTCGCGACCTAGAAAACTACGCCAAGAGATACTATCCGGATAGTTATAAAGATTTCAATAAAGCATCTTTTGGATCGCTGATGCTGGATACCGTCTCTTATGTGGGTGATATTCTCTCTTTCTACTTAGACTATCAAGCTAATGAGAGCTTTTTAGAAACCGCTGTAGAATATAACAATGTGGTTAAACTCGCGCGCTCGCTGGGATTCCGATTAGACCGAAGCCCATCCTCACAGGGCGTCCTTACTTTCTACATTCAGGTCCCCGCTAATGCGGCTACGGTGGGCCCAGATCTGGCTTATGCACCCATTCTTCAACAGGGTTCTACTTTTTCTTCTGACGGCGGCGGCCTCTACACTCTCCTAGAGGATGTGGACTTTAGTATTTTAACGAATCAGGTTGTATCTAAAGACATTGATAACACGACTAATGCCGCCCTTAACTATGTTATTCGAGCCCAAGGCCGCGCGGTATCCGGCCAGACAAGCTATAAAGAGGTTTCTGTAGGCGCGTTCGAAAAGTTTCTTAAAGTGGATTTAAATACTCGCAATGTCTCTCAAGTACTGTCGGTGGTGGACACCGAAGGTCATGAATATGTGGAGGTCGATAACCTTTCTCAAAACGTAATTTATAAAGCAGTTACCAACACTAATACATCTACTAACGGCGCCGTCCGCAGTGTTATGAAGGCTGTCCCCGTCGCGCGACGATTTACAGTCGAGCCGGCTACCGACACCACCTTCATTCAGTTTGGATATGGATCGGACTCTGAGCTGCTTTCTAATTCTGTCGTTGATCCGACAAACTTAGTATTAGATTTGAACGGACGGACCTACGTGACAGATGCAGGGTTTGACCCCACGAAGCTGCTGAGTACCGACAAGTTTGGAATCTCGCCTTCTAACACTACTCTGCGCATCGCCTATCGTATAAACACCACAAATGATGTTAATGCTAGTTCGGATACTGTGACGTTTATAGAAAATGCAAACTTCCGGTTTGCTTCCCAAGGCGCTCTCTCAAGCCAGACTCGAAGTATCGTGCAGGGCTCTCTGGAAGTAACCAATGATGATCCTTTTACTGGAGATATTTCGCTTCCGAATTCTGAAGAGATTAAGCAGAGAGTCTGGGGGTTTTATGCTGCGCAGAACCGGGCCGTAACTGTTCAAGATTATCAGGCAATATGTTATGGGATGCCTGGGAAATTTGGTGCAGTCAAGCGCGCAGCTGTAATTCGGGATTTCGATGAATTGCGCCGTAATATTAATATCTATGTAATATCCCAGGATACGAGCAATAAACTTGCATCGGCCAACCAAACCCTAAAAAACAACTTAAAAACTTGGCTTTTACAATATAAAATCATTAATGATACTGTTGATATCTTAGACGCGGTTATAGCCAACTTTGGAATAAATTATGTGGTGGCGATTGATATGACAGCGGATAGGTTTACTGTTCTGAGCAAGGCCTCCGAAGCACTCACGAAGTATATTAATAAAAACCAATATGATATTGGGGAGTCAATTCTTATTACCGATTTCTACAAAGTTCTTCAAAAAGTTGACGGTATTATCGATGTTGTAGATCTAGAAATCGTGGGCAAAGCCGGCGCTTCATATTCCAACTTGGATTATGATTTTACTAAAAACTTAACGCCTGATGGGCGACGAGTTGCGGCACCGGGCAATGTAATTTTTGAGCTGAAGTTTCCAAATGTAGATATCAAAGGATCGATTACATAATGGCAATCGCACGATATACCGCTAGCGCCGACACCACAATTACGAACGCTTTTGATCCCAACTTGCGTACGCGAGGAACCGGCTCAAACATGGGCTACGCAGATTCCTTGGAAATCTTTTCGATTTATGGCCAAGAATCAGGATCCAATGGCCAGTCTCAAGAGCTGTCGCGAGCACTGATTAAATTTCCTATTTCGACAATCTCATCATCGAGAGTGGCTGGCACAATTCCTGCTGCCGGGAGTGTGTCATTTTATCTCCGAATGTATAATGCGAAACATCCCTTCACTCTCCCTCAAGACTTTAATTTGATGGTGGTGCCTGTATCCCGTTCTTGGGAAGAGGGCGCCGGCCTCGACATGGATGAGTATAAGGACCTAGGCCAATCCAACTGGGGGATGGCCGCACGCACCACCGCCTGGACTAATCAGGGGGGTGACTATCTCACAGCCTCCAATTATAATGTAGCTTTTCCTCAAGGCTATGAAAATATCGAATTGGATGTTTCCAGTATTGTGGAACAATGGATAACCAGCGGCAATGAATTTACGAACTATGGTTTTGGAATCCACCTAACCGCCAGCCAGGAGGCGTACTTCTCTAGCTCCTTGGGAACCGATTCGGGGAGTGTGATCCAGAATACT